>Ga0206127_1002136_pt1 | contig 20175 bp, 19 predicted proteins | sample Helgoland_Spring_6_FD_148646 | JGI IMG/M metagenome (GOLD analysis project Ga0206127, IMG submission 148646) | Pelagic subsurface seawater microbial communities from Kabeltonne, Helgoland, North Sea - Helgoland_Spring_Bloom_20160419_1 | ecosystem: Environmental > Aquatic > Marine > Epipelagic ...
CCAGCTTTGGGGCGGCGTGCTGATCGGCTTTCTCTTTACGTTCGAATTCCTCTGCCTGTTCCTTGCACTCGACATCACCACGGTCAGCCGCGCGAGCGTCATTTTCTACACCATGCCAATCTGGCTCGGCATCATTGCGCATTTCTTACTTCCGGGGGAGCGTTTGAGCGGTATTCGCCTCGTTGGTTTTTTAATTGCGATTTGCGGCGTGGCTTGGGCCTTCCTTGATCGCTCTACCGGGGAAGCCAGCTTGCTCGGTGATGTGCTCGCCCTGATCGCAGCGCTCGGTTGGGCAGGGATCGCGCTGGCTGTACGCCTGACACCCGTCAGCGAAGCACCCGCAGAGTTGCAACTCGGTTGTCAGCTCGCCATTTCGGGCGTAGTCCTTTTGATCCTCAGTCCGCTTTTTGGGCCACTGATCCGCGATTTCCAAATGATCCACGGCGCCGCTTTGATGTTCCAATCCATTGTGATGGTGATCTTCGGCTTTCTTTTGTGGTTCGCCCTGATGAAGATCTATCCCGCATCTGACATTGCATCGTTTTCGTTCCTGTCGCCCGTGCTCAGCGTGTTCTTTGGTTGGTGGATTTTGGGCGAAGAGATCCATGCGCAAACGGTTGGGGCGTTGGTCCTTGTGTGCATCGGTCTGGTGCTGATTTCTCGCAGACCCAAAAAGACCGCCTAAGTCCCGCAGAACGTCGCGGGCACAATCTCATGCGTGTGTGGTGGGCGCTTTAGATCATCTGTGTCATCGCCATGTTCAAACGGCGTGCTCAATACTTTGTTCAAACGATGAAACGGTGCGAAATTGCCTTCAACCGCAGCGGTGATCATCTGTTCAATGCGGTGATTGCGCGGGATGATCAGAGGGTTGCGCGATGCCATTAACGCCTCTGACGCACTTTCATCTTTGAGACGGTCCTGCCACTTTTCGTGCCACGCCTGATACGCGTCGCGATCCGTGATTTCATCAATCGCACTGCCACGTGTTAGTGCGCTGAAGGTATTGGTGAAATCAGAGCCACCTTTCTCCATCATATCGAGCAGATCAGTGATCAATTCAGCGTCCTCGACACGCGTATTCGCGATGCCGATCTTTTCGGCAAACACCGCCAGCCATTCGGCGCGCAAGTGGTCCTTCATCACATGCAACATCGCGGTGAACCGCTCAATCGCGGCGTCGGCGTCAGGCATGAGCGGCACCAGAGACGTCGCGAGCTGCGCCATGTTCCAAATCGCGATATCAGGCTGGTTTTCATAGCTATACCGCCCCATGCGATCAATTGAGCTGAAGACACGATCAGACGCAAAACCATCCATGAACGCGCAAGGACCGTAGTCAATCGTTTCACCTGCGATCTGGCAATTGTCGGTGTTCATCACCCCGTGAATAAAGCCGACACCCATCCAAGCGGGGATCAATTTCGCCTGCGCGTCCATCGCGGCTTGCAACAGCCCTTCGGGGCCATTCGCATCTGGGTAGTGGCGCGCGATGGTGTACTCACACAGCTGTTGCAACTTGTCGATTTGCTGACGTGCCGCGAAGACCTGAAACGTGCCGACACGAATATGCGACGCCGCGACCCGCGTGACAATCGCACCGGGCAGCATCGCCTCGCGGTAGACCTGCTCGCCGGTTCTAACGGCCGCTAAAGCGCGCGTTGTGGGGATACCAAGCGCGCGCATCGCTTCTGACACAACGTATTCACGCAACACAGGGCCGAGCCACGCTTTGCCGTCACCGCCGCGCGAATAGGGCGTGCGCCCTGATCCTTTTAGCTGAATGTCGCGGCGATTGCCTTTGCTATCAATGACTTCTCCAAGCAACACCGCGCGACCATCGCCAAGCTGCGGATTGTAGTTGCCAAACTGATGACCTGCATAAAGCTGCGCCAGCGGTTCTGCTCCTTCAGGAAGATGCGCGCCGCCGAAAATAGCACCAAGGTCATCGCCCTGTGTAATCCCAAGTTCTGACCCGAGTGCGTCATTATACGCGATCAGCTCGGGGGTCGGCGCCGCCTCGGGCATTTGATGGGTGAAAAAGTCAGTGCCAAGCGTGGCAAAGCTATTATCGAACGGGATTTTCGTTTGCATCAGTGTGATCCTTCAAAGGATACGCGACATCATTTGATAGCCATTGCGTGGCTTGAAATGACAGCGTTTGTAAAGTCGTAGGGCGCGCTCGTTCTCTGGTTCGACTTCTAGGTGCAGCGCTTTCATACCAACGGATTTGAGCATGGCCACAAGTGAGGTGATCACCTCAGCGCCGACGCCGCGCCCTCGCACGCCTGAGCGTATGTAAATCTCGTCTATGAACCCGTCCAAGCCACCAAATTCGACGGACCACCCAAAAGTAATCACGATGTAACCAATTGGCGCCCGGGCAGGGCCGATCAGGTAGATTGCACCGTGTGAAGAGCCCTCAAGCAAGGGCTGCAAGGCGGCTTCGCGATGCTCTGGGGTGCTCTCAAAGTCAGTCTCTGCGTGAAATGCCGAAACAAGCCCCATGAGCCGCTCCAGATCATCGGTCTTTGCAAGATGTAGTGCTGCGCTCATAACCGTGCCAAACGCTCTGTCAGCAAATCAAAGAAGCCTTGCGCATCCACGTCGCCCATGAACATGGCGTTGGGCTCGCGTGCCGACACGCCCCACCAATCCGCAACCGTCATTCCCAAAGTCAGTTCTGACTGCGTTTCGATTTCTACGTTGATGTAGCGACCCGAGAAGAGTTCGGGCTTGATCAAATAAGCGGTCACGCAAGGGTCGTGCAAAGGTGCACCAGCAGAGCCGTATTTATCCGTGTCGAACCGCTCGAAAAAATCGACCATCTCTGCCATCGCGTCGCACACTTTGGTTTTGCAGTCGCGCAAGGCTTGGACGCGATCAGGTGTGACGAGTACTTTGTGCGTCACATCGAGTGGCATCACTGTGATCTTAATACCTGATTTAAAAACAATTTCAGCAGCTTCTGGATCGACGTAAATGTTGAACTCTGCAGCAGGGGTGATGTTACCAACCTCGAAATAGGCCCCCCCCATCAGAACGATCTCTTGAATGCGTTCCGAGATATCAGGAGCGCGCTGAAGCGCTGTGGCGATGTTGGTGAGCGGTCCAAGCGGGCAAAGCGTGACGGAACCGCTGGGACGCTCTCGCAAGGTTTCAACAATGAAATCAACGCCATGCTGTTTTTGCAAAGGCATCGTCGGGTCCGGTAATGTCGGACCGTCAAGTCCAGTGGTGCCGTGGACATGCTCGGCCGTGATCAGCTTGCGCGCTATGGGCGCTTCGCATCCTGCGAAGACAGGGACATCAACTTTGCCCGCCAACTCGCAGACAATACGTGTATTTTTCTGCGTCAATGGCAGGGGGACATTGCCCGCGACGGCCGTGATTCCAAGGACGTTGATCTCGTCAGGACTGCCAAGCGCGAGCAAGATCGCGGCCGCATCGTCTTGTCCGGGGTCTGTGTCGATGATGATGTCTCGTGCTGTCAAAACGGGGCTCCTGTTCGCGTGTGCGCAATCTGTGCCAGCCTGCGAGGCTTGTCCATGGGGCAGACGCACAAAAGCCCGCACGGTGGCGGGCCTTCGCTTGTTATTTGAATGTAGGCTTAGCCGTCGAAATCAACTTCTTCGATCAACTTCAACGCCGCGGGGCGGTTGGCCGCGAGCGTCATCAGGTTCACATTATCTGCGGTGAACGTGCCCCAGCTTTGCACCAACGGGTCTGCTTGTGTGCCCGGCGCGATGGGGTATTCAAAGTTTGCAGCCGCGTAGATTTCCTGCGCTTTTGGGGAGGTCAAAAACTCCATCATCTTGATTGCATTGTTTTTATTGGGAGCAGACTTGATCAGCGCCACGCCAGAGACATTCACATGCGTGCCGCCATCCTCGAACGTTGGGAAAACGATGCGCACACTATCTGCCCATTCTTGTTGCTCTTCATCGGCAAGCATTTGCCCCATGTAATATGTGTTTCCGACAGAGATATCGCACTGACCTGACCAGATCGCTTTGACCTGTGCGCGATCATTGCCTTGGGGTTTGCGCGCGAGGTTGTTTTTCACGCCTTGCAGCCACGTTTTTGCACCCTCCATTCCTTTATGTTCAATTACGGCAGAGGTCAGCGCCACGTTATAGGCGTTTGTGCCTGAACGTGTGCAAATACGGCCTTCCCATTTGGGGCTGGCTAGATCTTCGTAAGTTGTAACTTCACCATCTGCGACACGCTCTTTGGAGGCGTAAATGATCCGCGCACGCGTTGTGAGGCCAAACCAGTGCCTGTCTGGATCACGCAGGTTTTCTGGCACATTCGCGTCCAGCACGACGCTTTCAACAGGGGCTGTAAAACCACCCTCAACCACAGCCGATAGGCGTGCGATATCAACCGTAAACACCAAATCCGCAGGGGAGCGATCACCCTCGGCCGCGAGACGCTCGATCATGCCTTTGGCAAGGAACGCAACATTTACTTTAACGCCGGTTTGCGCCGTAAATGCATCGGTCAGCGGTTTGATCAGTTCTGGTTGGCGATAAGAATAAATGTTCACTTCATCAGCGAAAGCAGGTGCAGCAAGTGTGCTTGCGGCGATTAGTGTCGTGAGAGTGCGGCGCATTGTGCGGTCCTCTAGGGTTGATTTCGATGCATTCTTTTATTCCGACAAAAACACTCAGGTCAATACCTGAATAAAACAATCAGGTATTTTTCTCTGCGCGTTTTGCAGCGTCCCAGAGCGCGTCCATTTCTTCGAGATTGGATTGCTCTGGTGTCTTGCCTTGCGTAGCAAGCGCGCGCTCGATGCTCTCAAAGCGCCGCGTAAACTTTGCATTGGCCGCGCGAAGGGCCGTCTCGGATTCGATGCCCAAGTGACGCCCTAGATTGACCATCACAAAGAGCAGATCGCCGAACTCTTCTTCTACCTCAGCTTGGCTTAGCTCATCACGCGCCTCGACCAATTCGCCCGCTTCTTCAACAATCTTATCCAGAACTTCATCTGTTGAAGGCCAGTCAAAGCCAACCCGAGCCGCGCGTTTCTGCAACTTTTTCGCCCGCAACAAAGCAGGCAATCCGACTGCCACCCCATCCAGCGTGCCTTTCTGCGCTTTACCCGCGCGCTCTGCTGCTTTGATGGTTTCCCAATCTTTGGTCTGTTGCTCGGCCGATTTCGCGTTGCTTTGATCGCCAAACACATGGGGGTGACGCGCAACCATCTTGTCCGACATAGTATCAGCCACGTCGTTAAAATCGAACAAGCCGCGCTCGGACGCCATTTGCGCATGAAACACCGATTGAAACAGCAAATCGCCTAATTCGCCGCGCAATTCGTCCCATTCTTCGCGCTCTATCGCGTCAGCAACTTCATAGGCTTCCTCAATCGTGTAGGGCGCGATCGAGGCGAAATCCTGTTCAATATCCCAAGGACATCCGGTCTCAGGGTCACGCAAGGCTCGCATAATTTCGAGCAAACGGGGCATTCCGCCCTTTGGGTCATGGATCAAGGTCTCATCGGGCATTGCGCTGGCGCTTTCTTTTCTGTCAGATGCATTTCTAACGATAGCCTGAACGGAGTCCATCCTATGCCGATTGTGAACCGCATCGCGGAGTTTGCCGAAGACATGACCGCGTGGCGCCGCCACTTGCATACGATCCCTGAATTGTCCTTCGATTGCCCGAAAACGGCTGCGTTTATCGCAGAGCGTTTGCGAGAGATTGGTGTTGATGAAATGCACGAAGGAATTGCACAGACAGGCATCGTCGCGATCATCAACGGGCAGGGCGATGGCCCCACGATTGGCCTGCGCGCTGACTTTGACGGTTTACCTATTATCGAGGCGACGGGGCTTGACTATGCCTCTGTGCATGAGGGCAAGATGCACGCCTGCGGTCATGACGGACACACGACGATGCTGCTAGGTGCTGCGCGCTACCTTGCTGAAACGCGTAACTTTTCTGGCCGCGTTGCGTTGATTTTCCAGCCCGCCGAAGAAAATGGCGGCGGTGCTGAAGTCATGGTGAAAGAGGGTATTATGGATACTTTCGACATTTCGCAGGTTTATGGCATTCATAACGCTCCGGGCTTTGTTGCAGGTGGATTTTACACGACTCCGGGTCCGATCATGGCTGCTGTGGATACGTTCCACATTGATATTAAAGGCGTGGGTGGTCACGGGGCGATGCCCCATGAAACCTGTGACCCAGTGATTGCGGCCTGTGGCATCGCTCAAGCGATCCAGACGATTGTGTCGCGTAATCACTATGCGCTGGATGATCTGGTTGTGTCGGTGACGCAAATTCATACAGGCACGGTTGATAATGTTATTCCTGATTACGCCTATATGAATGGCACTGTGCGCACCTTTGATCCCAAAGTGCAGGACATGGTTGAGCGCCGCCTGGGCGAGATTGTCGCGGGGCAAGCAGCCTCTTATGGTGTCACGGCTGAACTTCGCTATGAACGCGGCTATCCAGCGACGATAAATTGCGCGAAAGAAGCCGCACATGCTGCTGATGTTGCAGTAGAAATCGCAGGTGAGGGTAAAGTCGTTGCCGATGCAGGGCGCGAGATGGGTGCCGAAGATTTTGCCTATATGTTAGAAAAGCGTCCCGGTGCCTATCTATTCCTTGGTCAGGGCGAAAGTGCAGGACTGCATCATCCTGAGTACAATTTCAACGATGATGTAGCACCCGTCGGCGCAAGCTTTTTTGCGCGTTTGGTAGAGCGATCTCAGCCCTTAGAAGGCGCTCAATAGATGGCCTTAGAGGATGCAAAAACACAAGTAGATCATGCGTTTACGCGCGACAGCTTGCGTGGTCTTAGCAATGAGAACACCTTTGGTGGTGCGACGTCCTTCTTGCGCCGTCGCTATAGTAAAGACCTGAGCGGCGTTGACCTAGCCATCACAGGAATTCCCTTCGATCAGGCAACAACCAACCGCACCGGCACACGTCTGGGTCCACGCGCGATCCGTGAGGCGTCTAGCCTGCAATCGCCTGATGCGCCTTATGGCTGGGGGTATGACCCGCTTTCTGAGCTCAACATCGTCGATTATGGCGATTTGGCCTTTGATTATGCGATGGTCAGTGAATTTCCCGCTGCTTTAACCGCGCATATTAAAGGTATTCTGGACGCAGGCGCCGCAAGCATTTGCCTTGGCGGTGATCACTTTATCAGCTTTCCAATCCTAAAAGCATACGCTGAGAAGTTTGGTCCACTCAGCCTAATCCAGTTCGATGCCCACACGGACACGTGGCAAGACGATAATATGGAGCGGATCGACCATGGAACGATGTTCTACAAGGCGATTAAGCTTGGGTTAATAGATCCAGAGCGCTCTGTATCTATCGGAATTCGAACGGATAATCCGGATACAATGGGTGTTAATATCTTAGATGCGCGGTGGGTGCATGAAAACGGATCTGCTGCGGTTGCAAAGCGTGTCAAAGAGATCGTTGGCGACACCCAAACCTATGTGACGTTCGATATTGATTGCCTTGATCCTGCATTTGCACCCGGGACTGGTACCCCTGTGTGGGGAGGTCTTGCATCTTGGCAAGCTGCCGCAATCTTGCAAGATTTGGCAGGCATCAATATGGTTGGCGGGGACATTGTAGAAGTTTCACCGCCGTTCGATACAACGGGCGCAACAGCGATTGCCGGGGCGCATGTGGCGGTTGAACTTATGTCTCTATGGGGTTGGAATCACTTGAGGAAAGGGCAATGACAAACCAACCTCTTGGAGGAAATGAACTTGCACGGTTTTCTGGTCCACAAACCTTTATGCGCTTGCCTGCGCATGATGGGCCCGAGGGATTGGATGTCTCGATCCTTGGCATTCCTATGGATATTGGAACAAGTTGGCGCTCTGGCACACGTTTTGGACCGAAACAAATCCGTGAACAAAGTGCGATGATCCGCCCTTACAACCTTCAAACGGGTGCGGCTCCATTTGACAGTTTGAACGTCGGGGATATTGGCGATGTGCCGATTAATACGTTCTCTTTGGAAAAGAGTTTGTCCGTTATTTCAGCGTATTACGATGAGCTCTCGAAGTCAGATACAATTCCTTTTGCGCTTGGCGGTGATCACTCTTTGACGTTACCGATCTTACGCAGCATCGCAAAAAAGCATGGCCCCGTTGCGTTAATACACGTGGATGCACATGCGGATGTGAACGAACATATGTTTGGCGAGCGCGAGACCCACGGAACAGTGTTCAGGCGCGCATTTGAGGATGGTTGTTTGCAAGCTGATAAGGTGTTTCAAATCGGTTTGCGTGGAACAGGATATAGTGCTGAAGATTTTACAGAAGCGGCGGGATGGGGCTTTAATCAATATTTGGCACCTGACCTTTGGCACAAGAGCCTTGCGCCGTTAGCTGCTGAGATAAAAAAGAAAATTGGCGATGCGCCGGTTTATATCAGCTATGACATCGATAGTCTTGATCCAGCCTATGCACCGGGTACGGGCACGCCTGAAATTGGCGGGTTAACGTCTATGCAAGCAATGGAGCTTATACGAGGGTTGCGTGGCCTCAATATTGTTGGTTGCGACTTGGTTGAAGTCAGCCCGCCGTATGATACCTCCGGTAACACAGCGTTGACTGCTGCAAATCTGGCCTATGAACTACTCTGTGTGCTGCCCGGTGTCGCCTATCGCTAAGCACGAAAAAAATTCAAACTGTCGATGATAGACAAGGGACATCATATGTGGACGCTATTCTTTTTAGGACTGATCGTGGCATTTGTCGCCTATGTGCAATTTGCACCAAGTGATGCAGATCGATGGCACAAAGCCGTTGAGGGCGTCCACGATGCCGATTTCGCAGGTGGGGCTTTGCGCATCATTGAAGCAGATCTTGCTGATTTGGACCGCGTCATTCGCGAAAGCGGCAGTCGCGTGCTTGCAGGTAGCATCGAAGAAGGGCGCATCACCTATATTTCGCGCACGCGTGTCGTCGGGTTTCCTGATTACACAACGGTTCAACGCCGCGGTGAATTGCTTGCGATTTACGGGCGGTTGCGCTTTGGCAAATCAGACCTGTCCGTCAACCGGAAGCGAATAGAGGGCTGGATTTCCAAGCTCTGAAGATAAACACCCAGGCGCAACTTCGCGCCACATTGGCGAATTCAGGCTCATTTGGCACTGCGCCATAAACATGCGCCCATCCACCTGTAGGCAGGTCATTTGACCCAATTCAATACGCAAGCCGCCTTTGTCGGTGCAATAACACTCGACGGTTTTCCCGCTAGGACTGGTGACATCTGCAAAAGAGCCGACAGGAAGCATAAATGCGATCAAGGTCAGGACTTTTCTCATGATGAAAAGTATACCATAAGCGAAAAAGCACGCAAGCCGTGCGCAAGCTGGAGACGCCGCAATGGTTCCAATGGACCGCCTCATGCAGATCACCCAACGTTTCGAGTTTCTCGAAGCGAAGATGGCAGGCGGCGCTGATGGCGGCGAAATAGCTGATTTAGCTCGGGAATATTCCGAATTGAAGCCGGTCGTCGAGCAAGTCGCAGCCTACAGGCAACTTTTGGCCGATATCGAGGAAGCGACCTCGATGCTGGCAGATCCGGATATGAAAGAGTTGGCCGAGGAAGAATTACCGGCTTTGAAAGAAGCGCTGCCAGAGGCGGAAATTGCTCTTCAACTGGCGCTATTGCCCAAGGATGAGGCCGATGCGCGCCCCGCAATGATTGAAATTCGCCCCGGGACAGGGGGAGACGAAGCAGCCCTTTTTGCCGCGGATTTGTTGCGCATGTATCAGCGCTATTCAGAGGCGCGTGGCTGGAAGTTTGAGATCATCGAAGAACAACTGACAGAGCTTGGCGGTATCAAAGAAGTCACAGGTCACATCAAAGGCGAAAACGTCTTTGCGCGTCTCAAATACGAATCCGGCGTGCACCGTGTACAACGTGTTCCAACAACTGAAAGTGGGGGACGCATTCACACCTCTGCTGCGACTGTCGCAGTGCTTCCCGAAGCGCAAGAGGTTGATCTGGTCATCGCGCCAAACGACATCCGCATCGACACAATGCGCGCGTCCGGGGCAGGTGGGCAGCACGTGAACACCACCGACTCCGCAGTGCGCATCACGCACCTCCCGACGGGGATTATTGTGGTAAGCGCCGAAAAGTCCCAACACCGTAACCGCGAAATTGCAATGCAGGTTTTGCGCACGCGGCTCTATGATGCAGAGCGTCAACGTATTGATGATGAACGCTCGGCAGATCGTAAATCTCAAGTGGGGTCTGGCGATAGATCCGAGCGGATTCGCACCTATAATTTCCCGCAAGGGCGCATGAGCGATCACCGCATCAACCTTACGCTTTATAAGCTGGATCAAGTGATGCAGGGCGAACTCGATGAGATCATCGACGCGCTGACGGCAGATGATCAAGCAACGAAATTGGCGGAAATGAACGGGTGACGCTACAAGAATGGCTGCCTGATTTACGCGATCGTCTAAGCCGCGTGCCAAGCGATGATACAATGCGCGACATTCGTATTCTGGCAGCACATGCGATGGGTGTTTCACCGTCTCGTATGACGCTGCATATGCATGATGAGTTGAGCGACGACATGGTGAAACATATCTCGCTCCTGGTGGATGCGCGCATGCTGTGCACGCCCGTGTCAAAGATCATTCAAAAGCGTAGTTTTTGGGGGCGCGAGTTTGCGGTGGATCTTGATGTGCTCGATCCGCGTCCTGATACGGAAACGCTGATCGCCGCTGCTTTGGATCTTGGCGCGCAATCAAGGGTTCTTGATTTGGGAACAGGCACAGGAATCATCGGACTTACCTTGGCCGCAGAATGGCCAAACGCCGAGGTCGTTTGTACAGACATTTCTGAAAAGGCGCTCGCCGTCGCGAAGCATAACAAAAACGCACTAGGCGTTGCGGACAAGGTGACCTTGCTCAAATCAGATTGGTTTGAAGCCGTAAACGGACAGTTTGATCTGATCTTGTCCAACCCGCCTTACATAGCGCTGGATGAATGGGACGATCTGGATTTTGAGGTGCGCACGTTTGATCCTCGTCTTGCGCTCACGGATGAGGCGGATGGCTTGTCAGCTTACCGCACATTGACACAGCACGTAGGGCTGCATTTGAAAACGGATGGGCATCTGATGGTCGAGATTGGTCATACCCAAGGAAGTGCAGTTCAAGCGCTTTTCAACTCAGCCGGATTCATACAAATTAAATGTTTGCCCGATATGGCAGGACGAGACCGCGTTGTAAAAGGTGTTTGGAGCACGCAATAACGCGCTATTGGGCAAATTTATCGCGGTTTTTTAACAGTTAGACGGAATCATGTTGCAGCAACGTGAATGAAGTGCTTTATGAGAGGTGCTACACGGGAGAACAGGTCTGCTCGTTCCCCTTGGCACCAAGCCACAAATAGTGATCTTGTTTCTCGCGCCTAACTTTAGCGCAAGTGGTGGATCACAGTGACATTGATATGCTGGATTGAAGCTAGATGAGATCATCAAAACCACGTTCGCGTAAGAACAACCGCAACCGCCCCCAACCGGGTGGCGGCAATATCCCTAACCGCGTTTTTGATAGCAGCGGTCCTGAGGGCAAAGTACGCGGCACGCCGCAGCAGATCATCGATAAGTACCAGCAACTTGCGCGCGATGCACAGTTGTCGGGCGATCGTGTGGCTACAGAGAATTTTTCGCAGCACGCCGAGCATTATTTGCGGATGTTGAGTGCGGCTCAGAAAGAAATTGATGAGCGCCGCGAACAACAAGAGCGCGAAAACCGTGAACGCCAAGCAGAGCGAGACCGCGAGCGCGCCGAGCGCGATGCAGAACGTGCGACACGCGATGCAGAACGCACAGAGCAAGAACAGCAGCAACCCGTTGTGGCTGATAATTCTGCAGGTTCAGGCGATCAGCCCGATGTTGTAGAGCCTGTTAGCGTTGAGGAAACAGGTTTGGTGGAAACACCTGAGAGCAAGCCACGCCGTGCGCGCACACCGCGCAAACCACGTAGTCCTCGCAAGTCTGCCGCAGACAACGACGCGCCTGCGTCTGAAACACCATCTGCTCCGGTAGAATCTGCATCTGACGCAGCTGAGTAACTGTTAGAGATTAAGCCTTCGCGACTTCGCGCGCGAGGGCACAGAACTCTTCCAAAGACACTTGCTCTGCGCGCTCGGTTGGCTTGATGCCCGCGGCGTGCAACATATCTTCAATCTCGGGCGAGACAGACTTCAAAGAGGACCGCAACATTTTGCGTCTTTGATTGAACGCGGCGGCGACAACGCGCTCTAATGTTTTGAAATCCGCAGGAAAACGTGGCTCGGGCAGCATGCTGAGATGCACCACGGCGCTAGAGACTTTTGGCGGCGGACTGAACGCTTCGGGCGGCAAGCTCACAACGATCCGCGCATCGCACCGCCATTGCGACAGGATCGCGAGGCGGCCATAGGCTTTGTCACCCACATCGGCAGTAATGCGTTGGGCAACTTCACGTTGGAACATCAGCGTAAGGCTTTGCCAAAAGGGCGGCCATTGTTTGGGTGTTAACCAGCGGATCAACAGTTCCGTTCCGACATTGTAGGGCAGGTTAGAAGCCACACGAATAGGGGGCGTCAAATGTGCAAGCGGATCAATATTGAGCGCATCGCCTTCGATCACGTGCAAGCGGTTGGGATATGCATCCGCAATTTCTTGCAACGCAGGCAAACACCGTGCGTCTTTCTCGATGGCGAGAACCTTGCGCGCCCCTTCGCTTAACAACCCACGGGTAAGCCCGCCGGGACCAGGTCCAATTTCAAGCACATCACAAGCGCTCAAGTCACCTGCCTGACGCGCAATTTTGGCGGTCAGATTAAGGTCGAGCAGAAAGTTCTGGCCGAGCGATTTACGCGCGCGCAGATCGTGACGTTCAATGACATCGCGTAGCGGTGGTAGTGGATCAGGCGTTGTCATGTGTCACTCATCCTAGCAGCCATACGCAGCGCTTCGATAAGGCTGGTTGGGTTGGCGATTCCTTGGCCTGCGATGTCAAACGCAGTGCCGTGATCAGGTGATGTTCTGATGAAGCTTAAACCCAAGGTCACATTCACCCCTTTGTCAAAATCCAGCGTTTTGATTGGGATCAGCGCTTGGTCGTGATACATGCACACGGCCGCATCATAACCTGCGCGCGCGCCGGCGTGAAACATCGTGTCTGCGGGCAGGGGGCCGTTTAGGATAAAGCCTTCGGCGCGGAGTTTCTCTAGCACGGGCGCGATCACTTCATCGTCTTCATGACCCATTTTTCCGCCTTCGCCCGCATGTGGGTTTAGGCCCGCAACAGCGATGGTCGGCTGTGAAATTCCGAACTGTGTTTGAAGGGCCGCACGGGTGATCCGGAGCGTGCTCTCTAGGCATTGCGGCGTCAAAGCGTTTGGAACATCCTTCAAAGGAATGTGAATTGTTGCAGGCACCACGCGAAGTTGCTCAGAGGCGAGCATCATCACGACGTCTTCTTTGTCATCAAGAGCCGCCAAGAATTCCGTGTGTCCTGGGTAGGCGAAGGCAGCGCCATCTTGCAGCGCTTTCTTATGAATGGGGGCCGTGCAAAGTGCGGCGGCTGCACCAGATTTCACCAATAGCACACCCGTCTCGATGGCGTCGATCACCCCTTGCGCATTCGCGCTATCAGCTTCGCCTTTTTGGGCAGAACCTGCAAAAGACTGCTGTAGTACGGGCATGGCAGATCCGCTTACACGGTGTGCATCACTGGGCGATGATATCAACTCATATGCGGCACCTGCTGGCAAATGCGCAGGATCGCCAATCCAAAAGAACGGCAACTCAGCACGCAAGGCATCCCACGCCTTCACCGCAATTTCGGGACCGATCCCCGCAGGTTCACCGCAGCTCAACGCAATTGGGCGTTTCACGCTTACTTCTCAACAATGCGCGCATCGGCGCGCAGTTGCTCAAGATAACCGTTGGAATAGGACGCAAGTCGCTGGTTTTGCAGGCCCAAAGACAACTCTGCGCGGTCCACTTCTTCCTCAAGCTCTGGCGTGCGGCCACATAGCATCAACAGAACCAACGTCTGGCCGTTCGCACGTGTAAGTGTGGTGGATGTTTCACCTGGGTCCATCTTTGCCAATTCAATTGCTATGTCCGCTGGAATGTCTGCAGGTGCTTTGGCTCCACGATCTAGCACGCTTGGATCTTGGCCTTTGGCAATGCCATAAAGATCGTCACAGCGATCAATGCGGCTTTCAATCTTGCGCGCTGTGGCGAGGCCCGCCTCGGTGCGTCCACCTGCGATATAGTAAGCCGCGTATTCAATCGCCGCGTATTTCGGATCGCCCCCTTGGGTTTCCTCGATATCGCGCAATTGGAACAAGGCCACTGCATTCTGTAGCGGGATCGGGGCTGTCACTTCACCCGGTGCGAGACCGAGCAAAATAGGACGCAAAGGTGCTGGCAATTGTGTGATTGGCAACCACTCCAACCGTCCGCTGCGCGCTTTGGAGGCGGAGGCAGAGTAACGCCGTGCTTCAGCTGCAAAGGCCGAGACACTGGTAATTTGTGAGATGCGTTCAGCGCGTTCTTGCACGGCCGCAGCTTGAGGTGGTGGCGCTGGCATGATGATTTCGGACAAAAGCACGCGAATACCTGCGCCTGAGCCGGAAGATGCGACGCTGCGATCAATGTCGTCTTCGCTAACGTTGATGCGGCTGGCGAACTTCGCTTGCACCAATTGGCGCCATGCAAGGCCGGACTGCACAAACGCGCGAAACGCATCCTCAGAGACGCCGCCAGCATTCAATGCTTGAATAAATTCGGCGCGGGTCAAATTCACGCGACCGGCAAATTCATCCATGCCGGCTTCAATTTCTTCGCTAGATGGAACAATTCCGACAGAGCGTGCCGCACCCAATTTGAGGCGATCTTCGATCAGTTGTTCGCGAGCAAGGTTCTTGTGATCTCCGGGCGCGCGCAACAGTCCTAGAAAGCGCGTGCGCTCAGCAATTTCAAAGTTGGTGATAGAGCTATCGTTTACTTTGATTGCAGTGGCGAACATGCTTTGCGCATTGGCAACTTGAGGCGCGCTGAGCGCGAGGAGCGCGGCACATGTGAGAGCGACAAAACCGCTTTTCATACGACGTGTGATAGAGAAATCAGTGTGAACCATATCTTTTATTTCCTGCATGTGCGGCGCGCTGCTTTGCCGCTGCCTCCTGTGCTAAACCCGCGAAGCGAGACGGCCAGCTCGTAAGTCGTGGCTGGCACCAGCGTTGTTGATCTTGCGAAGCTACGTGTGGCACCCAAGCCAATAGAGACGCATTCATTCTCATAGGTGACTTTACCACCGGTTTTCGCCATACGATCCGTAAGTAAATCATACTGGGCATTCGCCTGCGCCGTCCAGTGGCGATTGATCTTATACGTTCCACCCAGCGACCACTCTGCGACCGAAGCCGTGCGATTTTCCGCCGCGTCGGCGTTAATCTGCACATATGTGCCAGCAAGTGTCACCTTATTGCGGCGATAAGCGATGCGGGCTTCGGTCTTAACCGGCTCGAAATCCGCTTCGAACAATCCACGCGCCATGAACGAGCCGCCCCAGTTTGATGTATAATTAAGAGCCAACAACGTGTCCGAGGTCAAACCTTGCAAGCCAGAGCTGTCGGAAAAAGACGCATCAGCCGTTTCGCGAAACACTTGCCCGACAGTCAAACCCGCAGACCAGCTTTGAGTATCAAGCCGCGCCATACGGAAACCTAAAGCGCCGATTGTACCTGTCTCGCGACGATCTTTCACAGGAAAGCGCGACAAGGACAGCAGATTGCTTTCATCAAACTCTGAACTGACGCTTTCATCATTTGGCGAAACCGAAGGAGATCCGCCAGACCAAGCGATCTGTGCAATCGGTTCGATCAGGTATCGCGCGCCGTCTTGCCCGACATTCATCAGCGGATAGCGCAATGTTGCAGCTATAGCAGGCGTGACATTGTTTGTGCGTCCCAAAGCGGTGCTGTCTTGTTGAACCCCGTAACTGTCCAACCCGAGCGAAGTCACCAGACCAAAGCGCAAACCGTTGCCAACGGTCCATTCATCTTGCCAAGACAGATCAAGGTTGACCCGCGCCATATCGCGACCTGTCACATCATCCAATGACACCCGTTTGTGCCCATGCACGCCAAGCGTTGCGCGCAATTCGCCACCGATGCTGGGAAGTTGATAGCGACGCTCATATGTGACGTTACCGGTCACTGTGGGTTGAGTATCATTGCTCTCATTGTCACGCAGCGTTTCGAAATTCAGCAGTTCCGCTTGAAAGAACACATCGCGTTTGACCCGTGTGAGCGTGATGCCAGACCCCAAACGATCACGGCCGGAATAACCATAGTTAGACCGATACCCGCTGTCAGAGGCCGTTTCGACGTCAAAGCTAAGAACAAACGACTGGCCCAGGTCAAACGCGCCAAACCCGGTAAGGTAGTGACGCGGGGAGTCTGGAAGCAACGAGTCTTTTGAAATCGCGCCGTTCAGTTCGACATATCCACGCCGGAACATTTTGCGCAACCGCAGCTCTAACGTGCGCGTAACAGGAGTTACAAAAGGGGTCAGAGTTACATCTGCATGTTCACCCAGTGTGATGAAATAGGGCAGCTTGATCCCGAACCCGAGTTCTGAATCAGAAAAAAACCTTGGCACCAAAAAACCTGTCGAACGTTTTAGCGAAGGGTCAGGGATACGCATGGTGGGGAGATAAAGGACAGGCACACCAAGCAATCTGAATTGGGCACGCCGAAAGTAAATTTGCTTTTCTTCGCGGTCATGAATCGCACGGTCTGCACGGATTTGCCAGATCGGCGCGCCATTGCCGCAAATTTGGCAAGACGTCGCAACGACTTTGCGCAGCACCGTATAACGACCCTCTACGCGATCTGTTTGCGCAGACAGGATTTGCAATTCTTGGTTCAAAACATAGCGCGCACCGCGCAGAATGCCGTTCTCTAGCTTGCTATCAAGATCAGCGCTGTCCGCGATGATCACGTCACCATTCTCTTGCGAGAGGCGAATAGCGCCTTTGATGATCAACTCATCTCGTTTTTGATCGTAGATGATTTCATCGGTAAAAAGGCGAATACCATCATAAAAGGCTTCCACGTTGCCCGTTGCCACAAGGCGTTCGTCTTCGGTAATCAAAACGCTGTCGGCAACAAGTAAAGCAGCGTCTGCATCCTGCGCACGCGCTGGAAGTGCAAAGGCGATCAACGCAATTGCTGTGAGAACACGCAAGATATGGACAGTCCGGCTCATCCGTCCTCCATATGCAGCAACAGGCCGAGCGCAAGTAAAATCGAAGCGACGGGCGGTGTCCAAGCGGCAATCATCGTGGGAAGTTGCCCATTCTCTCCCAAAATCTGCGCAAAGTTGCGCACATAATACAACCCAAATCCAAGCATCACAGCAGCAAGCACCGCAACACCTGTTTTACCGAAACGTGTGTGGCGCATCGTGAACCCTGCGCCGACAAGGACCATGGCCATCAAGAAAAGCGGGCGCGCAAGCTCCATCTGAAACCAGACTTTGTGGCGACGCGCGGAAAATCCGGCTTCTTCGAGTTCATTGATATAGCTGTTCATATCCCAAATCGAGATGGCTGAAGGCTCAGAAAAACTCTCGCGAATACGCTCTTCGGTCAAGCTGGTCGGGACAAGGAGGTGCGCATTTATGCGGGCGGTTTCTTCGGGGCTGTCCGTCGTATTTAGCGCCCATTGCTTTGCATTTTGCAATTGCCAGCCACGCTGTGTCAGTGTTGCCTGATCGGCAACGATATGCGAGCGCGGTTGCCCGTTGGTGTCAAATTGCAAGAAACTCACATCATTGAGGGTCGTCATCTGCTCAATCGCAGAGCGCGCGTGGATCACGGTTTGCCCGTCAACGTCCCCTTGGCGCAGCCAAAGTCCATCGCGGCCAATTGAAACTGTACTTGTTTCTTGGTTCTTATATTCGCGTTCGAGCGTGATGAACTGCTTGCTGGTTGCAGCAACAATCGGATTGAACAACGTCACCGCGGACACACCAATGATCGCGGAGACCAACATGGGTGAGGCCAAAGTTGTAAATGCGGACCGCCCGGCAGAGCGCGTGACCACCAACTCAGAGGTGCGCGCAAGGGTCAAGAATAGCGACACAGACGACAAGATCATGACGAGCGGCAAAATCTGGTAGATGCCCGCAGGCGCGTTCAGGAGCGTTAGAAAGAAGACATCAGTAAAGCTGACGTTATCGCTGTTGAAACGGCGCATCTGTTCGACCAGATCGATTAACGTCAGAAACGCAAGAAAGATGAAAAGCGTCGTCAGGAAAACCCGAATAAAGCGACGTGCAAAATAGAAATGAAGGATCATGCACGCGCCTCGCTCAAGGACGCGTCCTTGCGACGCCGTCTAGGTCGCGCAGCCAAACGCAGCATCAAAATCGAAACGCCAAGTCCAAAGACACTTTGCGCATAAACTAAAGGCCAAAGGTTGGCGTTCGCACGTATAGGATCGGTCACGATGCTCTCAACCAGTTTCACCAGCACTAGCAGCAAAATCGCGCCAATGATCTGCCGACCAACCCCAAACCGCGAGAACCCGCCGACCAATAGGGTAGAAAAGCCGATTAAGGCGGCAACAACACAGAGAATAGGTTGATTAAAGCGCCCGTGCACTTCTTCCAAGATGCGACCAGGTGTCTGCGCTGTCGCTTTGCTGACGAGATCGGTTGCGAAGTACAGCTCTGCTGTTGAACGCTGATCAAGTGGTTTAAACAACGCGCCCGGCGCATCAATCAGATCAGAAATGTTATAAGCGAAATCGGTAAATTTGGTCTTTGTCAGTTTGCGTGTCTCTGTGTTCAAGGCTTGCGCAATTCCGTTTACCACAACGAGCTTTGGCCCTGTTGGCTCGTTCACCAGAAAGCCATCCACAGACGAATAGGTCGTCGCACGGTCCGCGTTTCGGCGATCACTTAGAAAGACATCTTTCAGCACACCCTCTGGCGTGATTTCACGAATGTAGAATGTCACGCCCTCAGAGGGGTTCATAAACTCCCCTTCGCGCAACAGTTTCGCAGACAAAGTGCCGCTGATTTCGTTCTCACGAAACCGAAGCTGCTCAAGCGATGTTGGCACCAAATATTGCGTTAAAACCATCATAAACGTGCCGACAATCAAGCCAAAGATCACCACAGGCCGCGCCAAACGCCATGGCGAATAACCAGTCGCTTGCATGACCACCAACTCACTTTCGGACGCAAGGCGGTTGGTCACATAAACAGAGGCCGCAAACGCGGACATAGGCAGAACCATACGCACGACATTTGGCAGGCTAAGGGCCGTGAATTCCAAAAATACAGAAGCAGGTTGCCCATCCGCAATCAGGCGGTCAAACAAGATCACCGCGCGGTTGATCCAGTAAACAGAAACCAGCACGAGCGAGAAAAAGCCGAACAGCACAAAAAGTTGCGACAGGACGTATCTGTCAAATCTTGCCAAAACTGCCCCCGTTTGCCTGCTGCTTTTTTCCAATCTGTAACCTATTTTTACCCTGTGGAAAACTGCTATCTGGCAAAGCCTCGCGAACCTCGCTATCCCTAGGCTAAATTTGCAAAAAGGAACGCTCTCTCATGCCTAATCTCATTGCCACTTCGTTTACCGCCGTCGATCTTGATGCTCTTGCCGGTTTTGAAGGTCGTATCGCGGTTGTGGTTGCGAGTGATGGTAAACTTGATGCCGGCGCGCGTCGTATCAATCGATTGAGCAAAGGCGCCTTGGCGCGGCTTGTTGAGGCGGGCAAGCTAGAGGATGCCAAAGCGGGCGCAGTAATCACGCTCAACTTTCCCGCGGGAATGGCGGCGCATGCGGTAGATGTGCTGGTCTTGGATCGCCGACCCAGCGCTTTGGATGCGCGCAAGGCGGGTGCCGCACTTGGCAAGATTATGGGCGAGGGCGCTGCGCTCTTGATTGCGGGAAGCAACGCGAAAACAGCGCAAATTGTGCTCGGGGCTGCGATGCGCGCTTATGAATTCAACCCGCACAAGACGAACACAGACGATAAATCGCGCACTCTGAGCGTTATGTGTGCCAAGCCCGAAGAAGTAGAGGTCGAGGTGAAACCGCTTCTTGCTATCGCTGAAGGCGCGCATATGACTCG
>Ga0206127_1002140_pt1 | contig 20151 bp, 20 predicted proteins | sample Helgoland_Spring_6_FD_148646 | JGI IMG/M metagenome (GOLD analysis project Ga0206127, IMG submission 148646) | Pelagic subsurface seawater microbial communities from Kabeltonne, Helgoland, North Sea - Helgoland_Spring_Bloom_20160419_1 | ecosystem: Environmental > Aquatic > Marine > Epipelagic ...
AGTAAAATAAAGAAAAAGAAGAAGAGGTTTAAACCTTTATATATATTGTCTACTGACAAAGGACAAAACCGACAAAAGCCCCCATGGCATAGCCGATCGACCCTTCGGCCTATCTTAGGGAGTACTGGGGCGCCACCTTTGATCTGCTCAGCTCTAACCGCAACAAAATTTTCTATTTCGGGCAAAGTTCCCAAATTATTACCTGAAAATATTGGAGAATAGAGATGGGTGGATACGGATCAGGGCGGCGCAGTGACAAACCCAAAGTCGAGGAATGTAGTTCAATAGACGCCAATCAGCTGAGTAGAGATGGCTGCTTAAAGAACGGCTGGAACGGGACAATGGCATGGTCACGCAATGGGCAAAAGTTTTCCTCTATCGGAATGCGTGCAACTGCCGATTATCTGCATCTAGGTTACAGTTCTGAGCATGATGGCTCCGTGATCCAGCCTGTCCGCATAGAGCGCCTGCCCTGCCGCTTTGGAGGCTCACGGGCCTACTTCAGGTGCAACTGTGGCAAGCGGGTGGTAAAGCTCTACGGCTTTGGTCGGCACTTCCTGTGCCGCCATTGCTCTGGCCTATTTCACTACAGCAAGAACGAGGGCTTTTGGAATAGATCTTTACGGCGGCGAACAAAGTATAGGCGGCGGTTGAGTGAAGATGCGTCCCTAGATGCGTATGAGTTGCCAAAACCCAAGGGCATGTGGTGGAGAACCTATTACCGCCTTCAGGAGGCCGCACAGGCGGCGGAGAACCGTGCGGCGGATGACTTTATTACTGCGGCTGGACGGTTGGTGAAGGTGAGGTGATGACTAGTAGATATTATTTTAACTTTCCACAAATCTCCCTTACACGCTAACAATTGATTAATAGCTCTATAGCTGGGGTGAGGTATGACAAAAATTATTGATAATGCGGTAGATATCACTCCAAGGGGTGAAATTGCCGATATTCTAAAAATTGCTGCCGAGGGAAAGGGTTTGAATAATGGGTAAGATTTGCCTGAACACAGATTGGTGCCGTTTGTGAAGAACTCAGCTTTACGCTGTCTCTCGAGCTAGAATTTCAAGCTGATGAGAATCAAAATTTGCGACCACATCAAAAAAATCTGAGTGTTCATCATATAAATTTATAAAAGTTCTTAAATTATTCATTGGTTCGTAGCGCCAAGTTTGTTTTTTGTTTAATTTACTGCGGTCTTCAGAGCTATCTTCAAATGAAAAGTTTAAAGCATCTGCACAAAAAAAACGCTCATGGACACCTTTTCCTTTAAATTCTTTTAAAGTTTGGGGTACCGATTTCTTTTCTTCCACTATGAAAAAATTTATTTTGAAAGGTAAATTAGTTTGAAATAGCTCTTTGAATCCTGCAAAATGATGTTTTACAACAGACAAATCAAAATAATCCAACGGCTTTCTACCATAGACTTCAATAGTCATTGGTTGGTTTTCGTTTGTATCATCAGCGTAGTATTCTTTAACCAATTGCCAAATAAATTCTAAACGCGTCCTCGCGGTACTTTTGGGAGGTTTAATTTCAAATATATAGGGATCTATCAACCTAAAACGCTTTGCCGACGAAATTAAAAAATTTGGAATGTGACCAAAAAATGCATGAGGTGATTGGTCCAACTGTACTGGCTCAAGATTGAAAAGGTTTTCGTCTTGGAATTTTTCAAGTGTGAAGATGCAATGAGACATATCGGACAGGCGACTTGTTTCATTAATAATTCCCAAAGTAATTTTGCTATTTTTTTTATTTAATTCCTCAAGAAGTTTGAAAATTTTATCGTCTGCGGTATAAGAATCTCGCGGTAATGATTGTCTTATAGAGCCGTTATTTTTAAGTTTCATAACTATCTCTTTTAATTTCAATATATCTTCTTGTTGCAATTCGTTATCGGACCAAGATTTTGTGAATTTGTATTTAGTGTAGGGAAAAGTATCGATAAATCTTCCTTTTTGGGGGCCAAACAGATGCGTTAATTTATTAGTTTTCAAAGCCAATGGACAAATTGCGTAAATATGAACCAGGGTACTCAAACTTCATCCTCCAAACCTAGCTCGTTATAACGCTCTGGAAAAAAATCTCCTGGCCAAGTGTTATCAAATTCTCCATCTGAATTAAGTGTCACCCGCGTCAACTGGCTTTTCCTTTCTTGGTTTTGAATTTCGACAACTGAAAGCACTACGGAGTTTCTAATTGACTCCCAGATTGGTAATATCGATGAAAAAGACAAACCAAATGATCTTCTAGAAAAGAGACGATCTGCACTTGTGGTGCGCTTTAATTCGGAAGGTCTATTTTTAATCGATTTATCATTAACTTCGACTTGTTCTCGTTGTCTTCGCTTCAGCCGCAAAATTATATGTTCAGAATGTGTTTCTAAAATAAAAGTATTATTATTTTTCTCAGCTGACCTGATGAATAAATCTGCTAGATTAGCCTGCAGCTTGGGATGCAGGTGAAGTTCTGGCTGCTCTATAGTAATTATTGTGTTTTTTTGTAACATACTGGTCAGTATCACAGGTAATACTTGTCCAATACCGTAGCCAACATCAGCTAAAGAAACCAACATACCGTCTGTATCTTTTAGGATCAGTTGAGATATATTAAATGCCTTATTGAACTTTTTGTCTACGATGTAGGGTATTTCTAACAGAGCTAACCACTTATTTAATTCCTTCATTTGGGTTCGTGAGCTCTGATTGATAATAGACATTACATTTTCGCCCTTCGTGCCGACGAAAGTGCTTTTATCATTTGGATTTACGAAGGTAATTCTGTCTGGTCGTTCTCTGTGAGGGCCAATTCGCACAATTGATGAAACGCATTTTTCATATTGTGTCTTTGCGAGTTTCAGCAAATGAAAAGGGGTGGTGACTATAGACCTTGAGTTTGCGTGTATTAGCTCCATTGCTCTAGCCGCATCGTCGTGTTTGGATATCTTTTGCACTCGTTTTGGTGTGCCGTACGGACCAATCCGAGTAGCATCGTATAGAAATATTGAAGTCAGATGGTCTACTACATTATCTTCTTCAAGTGCCTCAAAGCTTGTCTCGATTGTGTAGCTCAATGCGTCAGCTAGGTAACAACATTTATTTTTGTGAGTAGCGCCAGGTATTATTTTTGACCCCAACGCACTCATTTGGTTATCTATCTCTTCTTCAACTAAGTGCATTTTCGAAGATATAGTGCGTCGTTCTTTCATGAGTTGTGAAAACTGGGACTGGTCAGCGGGAAGGTCAGTTTCTTTTAATTGTCGTATTTTGACATTTATAATTTGCCATTCTCGTGTGTATACTTGAGCTTCGTTCCTCAAATCGTTAATTTTGGCGTTTATAATATTTTGTTCAAACGGGTCTATGATTGCCTCTTTATTTGAGAGATCTACGAATAGGTTCCAAAATGTAGGATCATTTGTAACTTTTAAACTTAATTGAAGTTTTTTAGATGAAACTTTTGTTATTGTAACGCGCAATAACTGTTGGCGTCTTGATGATAGCGTTATCTCTTTAATGGCGCCTAAATCATCAAACCGTTCAATATATTCTAGGTTGCCAAGTTCAGTTGCTAAATTTTTGGCCTGGTCGGGTACAGAATTGTCTAGAGGTATGCGACCTACTTCACGGCGCGTGCGCCTGTTGAACAGTGCTAATTGTGTAATATCATATGGTTGGATTTGGTACTGGAATCCGAAACCTATGTAATCTGAGGGCCCTCTTTCAGACTTAGCCTTTGTGTGGAAGTTAACTTGATCTTCTATTCTACCCAGGTCAATTTCGCTATCATTTGGGATCAAACGACGAGATAATTCGCTCTGCTTCAACAATGATAATGCATGTATTATTGAAGATTTTCCGCAACTATTAGAGCCCAGTAACAAATTAATATTCGGTAGATCGATGTAGTTGTTCCCTTTCCATGAGCGAAAATTTGAAACGATTAATTGGTTTTCATTCATTTCTCTTCACTTTCACGGATGGTTACCATTTGGATAATGCTGAGGTAGGGCTTTTGTTGTTAAGGCTGATATTCACAATATCAAATAATTCTACCAAATCATTTAAAAGTCAAAACTATTCAATTTTTTGCAACGAACATTTTGCCTTAAAGTTCATTTTGCGTCACGCTCGTCAGGATCCTCTACGTTTTTTACATAGCGTACTAGCCAGTTTGTGAATGTCTGATAATTTGAGATCCCAACAAGTTTTGATGCTTTAGCTCTGTTTCCACCACTTTGTTCCATTGCACGTTCTAAATAGTGTTTAGCCATTTTTTTCATTTCAGCCTCCAGATCAAAATTTTCGCCTAGCTCCATATTCAAGGTGGGACCTGCGCTCTCGTTTTTTTCTGGAAGTATTATAGATGCATCAAAAATATCTTGTTCGGTGATAGTATCTCTTTGCGCAGTGAGAGCCGCACGCCTAACTGTTGCGTCAAGCTCCATCAAATTGCCCCGCCATTTTTTATTCTTTATGAAACTCAGTGCGGCGGGTGAGAAATGCTTTTCACTGTAGCCTACATCGTAAGAGCGCAATCGATTCATATTTTTAAGCATACTATCCGCAATCTTTAAGATATCGTCACCACGTTCTGATATGCTTGGTATTGCAATCGTTGATGCTGACAGTTTGAAGAATAGCTGTTCACTAAAGGATCCACTCAGGACGGCCTCAAACAGGTCATTTTTTGATGAAGCCATTATCCTTGGCAGATCTGGGCGTGCCTTGGGGTTTTTCAACTTAGCCGCTTCAAAATTTTCAATGAGTTCCAAAAGCAACGATTGTGCTACAGCTGAAAGAGCCTCGACTTCCTCCAGATAAAGCGTACCCTTCAGTGCCTTTTCAACAAAGGTTGAGGTTTCAATTTTGCCGCTTCGCCCTCTCTGAAACCTTGAGTCTTGCTCTCCAAAGAGCTTGCTTTCTATTTCGCGGCTGGAGTCGCGCCCGCAAAATACAGGAATAAATTTACCTGTATTATCGGGATCATTTTCATGAATAAACCTTGCTAAAACTGATTTTTCAGTTCCCACAGCTCCCTTGATAAATACGGGGAGGGAATGATCCGAAGCTACTATTGCGTCTACGCGCAACTTTTTCATTGAACCGCTCATAAAAGTGACGTCACTGTAGTACGCATTGTTTTTTAACAGAACAGTATCAAAGGCGATGCCGCGCTCGGTAGCAATTTCCTTTTTAAGTGAGGGCGCTAAAAATTCAAAATCTAATTCGAACGGAATTTTCACTTCTGCAACGCCAGCTTCTTTTGATGAAGCCCATAATCGTCCATTGTATTGGCTGGCTTTGGCGATGAGAGACCAGACGTATGCCATGGCCCATGTTCCTGATGATAGATTGAAGGTAAATTCTGTTGGCGCCAATAGGTCTGACGAATGTTGGCTTACCAACTTAAAGCTAGCTGGAAAGATTACTTCCAAGTCTATTGGGTTTTTGATCTTCTCAAATTGCAACTCTACCTTGGCATTCGAAAGTTTGCTCAACCAATCGGCATAAGAGCGTATGTTGTCTTTCGTGCGGCTTACATTAGGGCCACTTTCTTTTTGCCAGTCGCTGATAACTACCACTGTTGAGAATTTATCTGTGAGAAGCATTTTGGAAAGTGGAGCGTCGTTTGGAGAATTGTTCTTGAATGCTGTCAAATCTGCATCTCCGAGCCACGTAAATAATGTTTTCATGATTCTCTATCTTCCTAAAAACGGGCATTCTCCCGCCTCAATACTAGAACTTTAGGGACATCACAAGTTATTTAGGTTTTTTAAATACTAATTATTTAGCAAAAAATTAAGCTTATAAACAGCTGATTAAACTTTTTATTACTAGAAAATTAGAAATAATCCTAAATTATAGTTGAAACTAATTGAGTTCCAGTCTATCTCCTAGTCAAGGAAGCCGAACATTTCTCGAAAGGACGCGAAAATGCAAACTGACCGACCCCAAAAAGACACCGTGTCTTGTGAGGAAACTAGCGAAGCAATTCAGGACGTTGTTTGTGATCTGCTGAGTAGGAATGTGAGCCCTAGTCGCATCGCGGCTTACTTAACGCATCACGCAACAAGGTTGAGCTTTGCGGCCTGTGATGAGCCAACGGTCATCTTCCAAACAATCCTTGGAGCAATGCTGGATAGCATTCCCGAGAGAGAACAAGAGTTTGATGAGAAGTTGGCTGATCAAATTACGCATCACCAAGCTCGTTGTTTAGCAAATTAGGGAGATAGATAATGACTGATACTACAAAAAAATTACAGGGCCTTAATCTGTTGAACGCTATTAAAGCTGAGCTTGGTGATGCGCTGGAAGATCAAGATGTATCTGAGTTGGATCTTTTTTTGGCAGCCCAGCAGCTAATCGATATTTCACGTACAGAATATGTCGAGCTCGAATTTCGCGATCAGGCTCAACGGGCAGGGTATTTTAGCCACGCGGTAGATACAGCCATGACGAAGATGCAATCATCATTGTGGCGCAATGAAGTTGTTGAATGGTCTGACGACTGCGACCCAATGCGCTTTCATGATAAAGTTGCGGAAGTGCTGACAACAAGACGCAGAGACTTATTAGTGGAGAGTTTCAATGCCTAATTTTCGTAGTTCAGATGCTTTGCGTGAACATATGCTTGAGGGAAATCTTATTTCTTTGTTGGAGGCGATGCTACTTTTCGGAGTGCAAAACCCAAACGCTGAATTTGCTAGGATAAAAAAGGATGGGTTTCCCATAAAATCACGCCGTGTTCCGATGACAAAGATCCTTGTGCGCGCAAATAAGTTCGCTCAGTGCAGACCGCCGGCCGATCTTCCTCATAAGGAAATTTTGATGACTGAGTATTGGATTGAAAGATGAGGCGGTTGTTTACTCCATATCAGCGAAAGCTGCTCCGGATTATGTCTGGAAACGTTTGTATGATCTGCGGCGATAAGTTGAGTGATAACTTTCATGCTGACCACAAACTCCCGTTCAGTCGCAATGGGAAAACAACTCTGAAGAACGGGCAGGCTCTCTGCCCAAGCTGTAACTTGAAGAAGGGCGCTAGGCTCTAACCAAAACTAATAACTTAGACTTAGAAAACGCAAAAATAAGTTTTTGCGATCGATGAAGGCTTGTCCGCTGAAAGGAAAACCAATGCTTACATTACGTCCATGGCAAAGTGAATGCAAAACAAAAGCACTTGACTGGTTTAAAATGGGAAACCGCACATTCTTGATGGATGTGGCGCCAGGTGGAGGCAAAACTAAAGCTTCTTGTGCTATTGCGAAGGAACTCCTTGAGAGTGGAGAAATTGACTGTGTAGTTTCAATCGCACCGAGGCGGTCGGTCGTCTTTCAGTGGGCAGACGATTTTCAGTCTATCTGTGGGCGCACGATGGTTCCAATTACAGGCAACGATGACGACTTGTCAGCTTATGGCGGTGCTGACTTTGCAATCACCTGGAGCGCACTAGGCGACGCTTCTGCAGCTATTTATGAAATGTGCCAAAACAGAAAAGTGCTTGCGATCTGCGATGAGCACCATCACGCAGGTCGTGAAGCAGCTTGGGGCGAGGGTGCGGATAACGCATTTTCTCAGGCCAAATACACAATGGTTTTAACTGGAACGCCAATTCGCTCTGATGGTTCTGAGACAGTTTGGATGGATTATGACGGTCGGGGAAAAATCGACCATCCAGAGGATGGCACGTATACCCTGTCCTACGGAGAGGCAGTTGATCTTCAGTATTGCAGGCCAATTACGTTTCATCGTCACGAGGCGAATTTTACCGTAGTCTTTGGTGATGGTGATACTACTCAAGTTTCGGGGGCGGTTGAGGCACCAGTTGATAGCCGTATGCGGCAGGTGCCAGCGTTACGGCGGGCACTTGATTTCTACAAGCTGGCTTGCACACCAATTTTTGATAATCATGGCCGGCCTTGTACGCTCTCATACCAAGCAACTATGCTTGAGTGGGGAATTCAAAAACTTGATGATTTGCGTTTGGAAATGCCGGATTCTGGGGGGCTGGTAATTGCTCACAGCATTGAAATGGCGGAATACATGGCAGATCTCTTACATATACTGGAGGGTGAACGTCCGTTTATAGTCCATAATCAAGTTGCAAACGCTGAAGCAAAAATTAGGGCATTTAAGACCAGCTCCAACCGTTGGCTGGTATCAGTTGGGATGGTGTCGGAGGGAGTTGATATTCCCCGGTTGAGGGTTTTGGTGTATTTGCCTTTTGCTCGTACTGAGTTGGCATTTCGCCAAGCAATGGGGCGTGTAGTGCGCAATAATGGACCAGATGATGGGACACGCGCTTACGTCATCATGCCTGCACACCAAGTTTTTGAGGAACACGCGCGTCGCGTCGAACGTGAGATGGGGCCAAAACATACTGCTGAAACGGGTGCCCCTAGGACCAAGGTTTGTCCTGCGTGTAGTTCGCGCTGTGATATCTCTGCGCGTGCTTGCCATGAATGTGATGAAGAGTTTCCAATCGGCCATAGTCGGCTGAAAGCTTGTGGTGAATGTGGAAGCCCAAATCCGTTTGGTGCCAAGGAGTGCAGTGCGTGTGGAAGCAGTTTTACACAAGAGTTCTCAGTCCAATTAGATGAAGCATTGAGACACGGTGCGATTGTACGTGGAATGGACGTTGATGAAGAGGAAGTACGCCTCGGCGAAAAGCTTGCGCCTGAACTGCAAAGGAAAGTTTTACGTGATGGCGATGAGTTCCTTGTAAACGTTCTGAGGACTATACCAGCAGAAAGCTATGGCCGATTAGCAAGAATGATGGGAGAAATTAAATGAGGCGCCTAATCTTCTTGTTTGATCTAGTTGGCAGGACTTTGCTGGATTTCTTTCTAGGGTATCTCAAGCACTGGCTTCTAAATGTCATTGATAAGCTCACGGCGCACTTGACGAAATGGGCATCCAAAATTGAGGGCACTTGCCTTTTGACAGATCTTTGGGATCCAGTGAAATATTGTCAGAGTGAGGCAAATTTCACCATTATTGGGTTTGGGAAGGCGAACTTTATTCTGGGTTTAATCGATCAAACGCGTCTAATTCTGATTAGTCCAAAGTTTGAAGTATAAAGTGGTGCTGTTAAAAGTGGTCTATAATATTTTGCTTTTTCTACTCATCGGGATTGTCTCACTTATCGTGATCCTAGTGTTTCTTGAAGAGCCACATGACGAGCTGTTTGGCTATCCTATTGAGCAGACATCATGTCCCACACCAGCCTGTGATGACCATTGAGAAATGAAAATAATGACGTTGAATTTTTCAACACTGAAACTTGATCAAGAAATATGCTGACCATTTCACAGATTAAAACAGTTGAATACGCCGATATATCCAAGAAAGGCTACGTAATGTTACAAGATCTTAAATCCATTGGACTGAAAGACATGCATCCAATGCAAATTGGGGCTCTAATGGAGCTTATTGGCACTACTCTCAAATTGGCAGCAAACACCAAAGATCGCAATCTACTTGCAAGTGTGGAAAGTGATTGCGACGAGCTCGTTAAACTATTTGGCGGCGTCGGCGTGAGTGTAACAGTAGAAGAACACTAGGTGATTTATGCAGCTCACAAAAACAGACTTTCTTCAATTTTTACACTGCGCCAAATCTCTTTGGTTACGGAAGCACAAGCCGGCGCACTACAATCATGGGACATTTTCAGATTATCTTCAGAAAATAGTCACGGAAGGCTACGAAATTGAGGCTCATCTTCAAACGTATTTTGCGGCTCAACCAGATAAGCAAAATTATTCCTATCAAACGGTTTTCAAAACTACCAAAGGCCTTTTTGCGAAAGCAGATTGCACTCGCGGCAATGAGGACGGCACGATTAACATTTATGAAGTGAAATCGTCGACTAAAGTGCACAGGAGTACGCAAAAAAATCAAATCAAAGATGCGGCTTTTCAGTTAATTGCAGCCGAAGGTTCCGGCTTTAAGGTTAAGAAAATCTTTATCGTCCATTTGAATGGCATGTATGTTCGTGATGGGGATATCGACGCAGAGCAGCTTCTAACATTTTCGGACGTTACAGCCGAAGTGAAAAAAATTACCTTAGAAACAAAAAATGAAATTGAGCATGCTCTTCGGTTCCTTAAAAGGGACGCAATTGACGAAAGCTCATGTAGTTGCCTTGGTCTGACAGAAAAAAACCACTGCGATACCTTTGAATATTTCAATCCCAACATACCAAAGCCATCAATCTATAACTTACCTAGGATCAGCAAAAAAAAACTCAGCGCCTTTGTTGCAGATGGGCGGTTTGATTTAGATGAAATAGCATTGGATGAAGTTACAGAGAAACAAGCCAAGGTATTGCGGTCTGCACATCTAAAAAAGCCGAGTGTAGATCACGAATTGATTTCAAACTGGTTTAGGCAAGTAGAGTATCCAGTTTACTTCTTAGATTATGAAACCTACGCCTCTGCGGCGCCATTAATAGATGGTGCGCGCCCACACTCTCCAATTCCATTTCAGTATTCGCTGCATATCAAACAGTCTGCTACAAACGACAGGTTGGAGCATGTAGAATTTTTAGCTGACGAAGCGGCACTCCCAATTAAACTTATTGAACATATGGGAAAATATATTGGGGATTGCGGTAGTGTGGTGTCTTGGCATGCGTCTTTTGAAAATACGCAAAATAGAAATATGGCTCTAATCTATCCAGAAAAACAAAATTTTCTGAATGGATTAATAAAACGTACACTAGATTTGGAGGACCTGTTTAAGGAGAGCTATGTAGATATTGAGTTTCTCGGTTCAACATCGATAAAAAAAGTGTTGCCTGTGCTGGTACCTGACTTGGATTATTCTGGATTGAAAGTAGCAAGTGGCACTGATGCAATGGAAGCCTGGCAAAGGTTGATTAACTTGCCGAATGGGCCTCAAAGGAGCGAACTGCGTAAGACGATGCTTGAATATTGTGAATTAGATACTCTCGCGATGGTGCGAATATTTGAGTTTATGGAAGAACTCTAGATATGGCTTGTTCAGATTCTAACAGGACAACAATAGTTGGTGCTTACAGAGTTGGTATTCTCAATAGGGAAGAGGCGATAAACGAGTTGCTGCTAATCGATCCGAATGTGCCAGGACCAATCTTGGAAACTCTTCTCACGGCTGTTGAGCGGGAAAATATAATTAAAATAAAAAATGTGGAGATCTAAATTGGAATTTTTGACCACGAATATAAGCTTAATTGGATTTGCTGTTACAATTTGTTTGTTACTTGTTGTCATCTACAAGCGAGCTGGCGAAGCACCGCCTGAACACTTTGGCCAACAAGGTTTGGAGGCTTTGAACACAAAATTATCGGAAGCAGAGCAAACTTCCGCTCGCGCTTCGGCACTTGCCGAAGAACGAAAATCAGAAATTGAGCGCCTTAATCAGGATCTTTCCAAGCTGCGCAGCAAGATAGAAGATCAAAATGAGAAGTCACGCACTCAATCCAATGAACTCACTAAGGTAACGGCAAACAGAGCTGCTGAGCAAAAGGCATCCCAAGAAAAAATTGAGATGCTCTCACAGGTGCGTGATGAAATGACAGCAAAGTTCAAAGAACTTGCTGAGGAGGCTCTCACGGCACAGGGAGAAAGCTTTTCAAAAGCAAATATTGAAAAACTAGAAGCCACTTTAAATCCATTAAAAGAACACGTTGGTCATTTCGAAAAGGAACTGCGCCAAGTAAATGAAGAAACTGTGAAAGACCGGGAACGTCTTAAGGCTGAAATAGCTCAATTATCGAAGAGATCTGAATCTATCTCACAAGAGGCAGTCTCTCTGACGCGGGCCCTTAAAGGCGATACTCAAATGCAGGGTGCGTGGGGTGAGATGATCTTAGAAAATATTCTGGAGGGTTCAGGCCTGCGGGAAGGCGAAGAGTATGAAACTCAAGCACATCGAACTGGATCAGAGGGGGAAAGATTAAGGCCGGATGTGGTAGTAAAATTACCGGGCGGAAAGACGCTTGTCATTGATAGCAAAGTTTCTCTTGTTGCTTATAGTGACGCTGTGAACTCCGACACTGACGATGACATATTTGCAGCACGTAAACGTCACCTGGTATCCATAAAAGCTCACATTAATAGTCTTTCAGCAAAAGGGTATCAAACAGCTGAGGCATCAACGGTAGACTATGTGATACTTTTTGTACCAATTGAGGGAGCGCTCTCAGAGGCATTAAGAGAAGATCCCACGCTTACGTCATATGCGCTTGAGAAGAATATCACTATTGCTACACCAACAACGCTAATGATGGCGCTAAAAACGATTGCAAGTGTTTGGGCCGTTGAAAAGCGAAACAAAAATGCAGAATTGATCGCTGATCGGGCTGGCAAGCTATATGATAAGGTGACTAGCTTTGTTCAGAGTATGGAGAAGGTCGGTGAGCGGTTAGGTCTGGCACAGGATTCTTATGATCAGGCATTCAATCAACTTTCAAAAGGGCGTGGTAACGTCATTTCTCAAGTACAAACGCTCAAAGTACTTGGCGCTAAAACAACAAAACAAATTACGACAGATCACGATGACGAAGACCTAATCCAACTTGAAGAGCCGAAGCAATGAATGAATTTGGCTAGTTTGGTAAAGGGTGCAATCGCGATCTTATGTGGCGGCCAAATAGCAGCGGCAATTTTTTAAAGTCTTACTGACCACAGATGCAGGGCCGAGGACTTTGGAGCAAGGTGGATCGTGCACTGGATGAACCAAAATGAGGCAAGTGCGTTGTAGTGAGGGAGGGGCTCTATTGTCCATGGTCCCGCAAGCGGGTTGGACGGCGACTTCCTGCTGAGTGTTCGCAGGTTTGTTGACTCAAAAAACTGCGGGCGAATACTGGGAAAAAATGGAATCGCCTGCAAAGTACGGGTGACCAAAAACAGGTATCTATATGAAAAATCTTATCCGCCGCCTATTTGGGCGATTCTATTCTGTATCTCTTTCAGATGTGCTGACCTACAAGGGCGCTTGGCGCAATGGTGCGCTTCATGGCTATGGTGTTTTAGAGTATAGAAATGGTGGGCTGTATCGCGGCCACTTCAGATTTGGAGTGAAACATGGGTTCGGTATTTATACCTCTTCGTCAGGGTACAGATATGAAGGCGCATGGTCAGACGGTAAACAAACTGGACTGGCGAAAATATCATATAAAAATGGTGACTGGTACGAAGGTTCGGTTGAAAATGGTGTGCGCAGCGGTGCTGGCGAGTTGTCAGAACTATCTTCCAAAAGAATTTTCAATGGACACTGGAAAAGTGGGCTCCTTGTCGGTGATGTTACCATAACCAGCCAGGACTGGAGATATGTGGGGACTATTCCAGATTTTTGTGGACGCTCAAGTGGGCGTTTAACATATTCGGATGGCGCCGTGTATGTTGGCGAACTCATAGGATATGTCCGAAATGGAAGAGGAAAGTACTTTAGCACGTCTGGTAGTCAGATCAGCGGCAATTGGGCTGACGACATGAATGTAGTGCAAGCTACCGCAATAGATAGTGAAGGAATTAATTGGTTTGGTACGTTTAAAAATTTAAAACCAGAGGGTTTTATGAAGGTCTGCCTGCCTAATGGACAAAAATACGACGGTCTTTGGACTGATGGGCAGATGCAACGTGCGTTTAGTGTAAGAAATAAACGCAACGCTGAAACTGTTTATCATTTTCGATAATCTGCCTGAGAGGTGCGCTAATGTTTGGGTATTTTATGCAAAGATTTATTGGATGTGCTGGATTTTTTTTGAGTGCAAATTTAGTAGCTGCTGAGCCTTTGGTAATCGATGATTGGTTAATTAGTATTGATGATGTTGCGTGCTGGATATCAACACATCCAATCAAGAGGTCTTCGATTGCGGGCAATAAGCAACATGATGTCGGCACATATTTTAATGTAGCCTTCCAAAACGGATCGCCACAGCCCGAATTTTCGATATCTAAAACGACTATAGAGAAACATAATAAAACAGTGGGTGTAAAAGTTGGGTCTAGAGTATTCGAATTTATCGCAGATGAAGATATCGTGTTTTCTAAGAGATCTGATGATCGCGACATTCTCTTTCTAATGCTTTCTGGCGCCAGTACATCCTTTAAGCTGCATGTTGATGGCAATCCAATGCCCTTAAAATTTTTTATTTCGTTGGCTGGCTTTAAGAACGCCTATAATTACATAGCAAAAACGTGCGATTTTTATAACAACTCAGATGCATATAAAGATATGGTTGGAAGTGATAAGTTATACAGTCGAATGATTTTATGAGCGATTTCTCGTTCGCCGAACAGCAGGGCTATTTTTGATGGAAATTTTTTTGTCGTTAAGATTGTGATCGATGACCTGTTGTAAAGGGTTCGGTACCATCAAGGTGTGGTTATACATGTTGTTACTTATTGAACAGGAGCGTGCATGAGTGTTGCTAGAGTTAAAGAACTTTTTTTTGACGCTACTAATTCCAAGGTTGTGATTGGAGCAGGTGGTGATGATTATGTACAGGCAAAGCTTACAGAGGCACACCAGTTGGCCTTATTGCTGCAAGATGAAATTTGGCCTTATATTCCTGCATACCGACTGGCACATTTACTATTTCGGCAAGCAAGCAATGAGCATGATTTTTTTGAAATAATGAAGCTTCTGGAGCATGCGGAAAAATCAGGTTCGAATTATATCAGTTTAAACGCAAGCCTGCTTAAGTTCGCGGCGATCAATAGATTGAATTTACTTGGGGCCAAAGTTTCGGCAAGTGATCAAGTGGCTTGTGTTGATTTGATTGTAGGAAAGATTTCTGCCGTCAATGAAAAAGAACGGAATTTAGATGCATGGGACAAGCCAATCCAGAGCGATTATTTTAATATTTTGGAATACTTAGTTTATGCGACGGCTTTCGATTATAAACCGCTGATTGGAGTGGGTCACGACGACCGAAATACGCTTTTTCCACGTTTTAATAATGATATTTGGAGAGTAATTGGGATGAGTGGCCCGATCGATAAATTTAGTTACAATTATGAAGATGGTATAATTGAATTGAATAGATTGTGTGAAGCTGAAAATGTTACTGGGTACTTCGTGTTGGGTGATCCGCACGAGACACGTATTTTTAATTTTAGTGGGAAAAGCAAAACACGGTTCAGGCCAATTCAGTTGTTAAATAAAATTATGGCAAACTCGAATTATGGCGCAGAGGTCGCCAAGCTGGCGGAAATTTGGAAAGGTACTACAGATCCATCGGAGGCCGCAAAAAAAGGCAGAAAATTAATCGAGAAATTTTTAGGTGGTAATATATTTAATTTTAATTCCGCTACAAATAGATGGTCGATGTCTGAAGATGCGCGAATATATGGCCTTGTGAAGAGGCAGCATCGCTCAGGGGGTAAAGACCCTAATTAAAAGAAAAGGCCGTTGCAAAATGCCCCCCCCTTTTTCCCCCCTGGCTGATTTATCTTAGGTTCCATAACGGAAACACGGAGAAAAATTATGGAACCAGAATTCAAATTTCCGATTGTCGCCTTTGGCTCAAACACAAATCGCGATGATTTTGATCGTTATGCTTTATCGCATGGATATCCAACAGGATGTTTGCGGTTCTCACGACTTGTCGATGCGCCTGACTATAAAATTGCGTTCACAAAGTACTCAAAAGGTAGAGGTGGGGGGGTTCTAGACTTTCTTCATTCGATCGGACACGTCACGACCGTAGCTTTGTTCTATGCAAATGAAGCCGGCTTGGAATTATTAAAACAAAAAGAAGGTGTCCCGCGACATTATGTTGAAAAACAGATCACTGTCATTGATGCAGGTGGCGGTGAAATCCAAGCATTGACGTACGTTGTAGCCCCTGACCAGAGAGAAAGGTATGTTCGTCCAAGTGAGGAATACCTAAATATCTGCAAAGAAGGATTTGAACGACTTGGTATCGACACAAGCGAGCTGGAGGCTGCTGCTGTTGATAAAACAATTGAGCCGCTACCTGCATTATATGTATATGGGACGCTAATGCGAGCGGAGCCGCGTTTCCCAACCATTGTAAAGTATGGATTGCATTGTGCCCTTACCGCATTTTGCTTTGGTACTCTGACAACGAATGGTCTGTACCCAGCATTAAATTTGGAAGGTGATGGGTTTTCGAGAGGTGATTATCTCGTTTCCAAGGATATTGCGAACTTGTTGCCGGTTACTGATCAAATCGAAGGCTTCGTAGGTTTTGGTTCGAAACAAAATCTATTCAGACGTACCTGTGTCCACGTAGATGTAGGCGGATCAGGGCAAAGATTAGCGTGGGTTTATGTCAAAAGCGAAGAGTTCGATATCAAACTTATGCAGAATGACTGGAGAGCTTTCAAAGGAACAAGGCATGCTTTCTCTACGGCTCTGTTGAATGCTCATAGCATTGATAGGGTGAAATTTTATGAAGAGCTTACCCAGAATTATGCTCGCTTTTCACAGATCGAAACTCTGGATCATGATCAGGTGATTAGTTTGCTGAATCAGGAGATTAGCCTTTCTGAAAGAACCATGGCGCAAGTATCAAACAACTGGTTGGCGTTAACGAACGTGTAGAGGGAAAAATAATGCCGAATGTGAATAGATATAAATCTGAAGGGGTTACGGTTGAAACTTATGAAGAATTAAATTCGATTTCTGAGGCTTAAAATATAAAACTTTGTCAGCAATTCAGATTGTTAGTTGATCGGGAGTTTGAGGTTTTAACTGCTCCAATTCCAATATGAATAAATTAAATTGGTAAGGCTTTCTCCTTTAGCCGTTGGACCACGCTGCGGGGAGCTCAGATCGAAAACTGTCATCAATAAAAATGGCGTTCGGGAATGCATAGAGCAATATAAAAGTCAGTAACTTGCATAGTTATGAATGCTGGAGGCTGTCGGTAAGGGATTATTTTAGAACATTTACTTTAATTTTTTATGATACCTTTTCCTCTACGCAAAAAGTTTCTCAAACTATGATTGACTCTTGCGAAACTTCAAAATAGAAGATTTCTGAAACTACTATTTAAAGTTTAGGAAACTTTTTAATTGGGGGCTTGGATGTCAAACAGTAAAGCATTGGTGAATTTAGCGTTAAAGCAATTGGGCTGCAGCCAAAAAGATCTTGCTGCTTCGTTAGGTGTGTCTGCGGGTCAACTTAGTAAGTGGAAAAACTACGGCGATTATATGTCCCGTGAAGTGGAAGATAAAATTATGACCATTTGTCATATTGGGGAGCTTCCAGCTGACTTTATTCTCAGGTTTGGATCTGTCGAAAATGCACAAAAATGGGATGGATTTTTACAGCACATGGCACGGTATGTGTTGGAGATGGGTGAATGCTCTTATCCTGCCTACTATCTGCAAGACTACGATCATAACAATGTGAATTTAGATATTTGTGAAATACTTGAGGCGCTTGGGGTGGATCTGCCTCGCGAAGCTCCCTCCATTGAAGACAGTGCGGTTTTTGAAAGGTCATATGTGAAAGCAATTCAGGCCATTTTTGAAGCCTATATTGGTATAAATGATTTCTTTTACGCTTATTTTCAGGAGCTTGGATCCGCCGAAAATACCCTTGAAATTATGCTGGAGCTTGAAAGGAATTTTCTCAATTTAGCAGCATGCAAATCTACTTTGGACACGACAGTTGCTCCAAATCTCCTTGCATTCAAGGGTAAATGGCTTGGTTATTATCGGGATAAAATTTCTGAGATTAAATATAAAGCGGTGCAGTCTAATGAACCTCTTAGAGAAGAGTTAATGAAGTTAGTCACTGAGCCTACAGCCAAACTATCAGAAGATGCTGAAAGACAAGTTATGGGTCTGAATGTAGATCAGGTCCATCCAGACATCTACACAAATGAAATTCTGATGTTCGCGCGGACATTTAACAAATTTTTACCGGCCTTGATTGAAAAATTAGAAATCGATCCTGCGCCTAATTGGGGTTTGGAAAAAAACGCAACGCCTAAAAATACAACTGAAAAGTAAGGGTAAGGATAGTCTTATGGTAAATGATATTAGAATGCATACGATAGATGGCGTAACGGAGGCTTGGAAAATTACTGAGCGTGAATACAGAATTGTGCCAAATAGCGAGAAAGCAATTTTGTTCGGGCCAGTTGGTGTAAGCCGTCGTGGGATTTTTAAAGAACTTGGCACTCAGGATCCAATCATAGACCACCCAATGAAATGGCCATACGACATCTTTGAAACCGAGGGTGGCTATGTAAAAGCAAATGTTTTAGCAGGCATTGGCATCACCTACTTAACGCGTGAGCAACGCGATGATATCAGAAGAGAGCTTCCACACCTTACGCATCATGATAGTGAAAAAATTCTGCCACTGGTTGAGAAATATCAAATTTACAAACATGCGATTGCCTACATCACGAAAACATCTGAAGATGATTTGGTAGTATTTGAGGATTTGCCTGAGAAAACCGAAGCTGAAGGTGAGCTAGGTATCATTAATGGAGCAAATATTACGAAATACGAGACATTTTTGATTGAAGCTTACCGCCCGCCATCGCGCGGAGGTAATACCAAGGCTCTCCACAGCCACCGGATGTTGATTGATGGAAACTGGTACAGTTTTTTTGCGCTTGGGAGCAAAAAGTTTGTTTTTAAGACGGATACTGTGAGGTTTGAATATGTGAAGACACCTGAAGGCTATCTGAACGTTAAAAAACCTACTATTGTAACGAAAGATGCCAAGGGTAAAATGGTTCATCGAGGCGATCGACGGTTTAAGAAACAACTTCGCAGCCCGTCACAATGACCGAAATACTTACAAAAATTTCCAGAAGAGAAGCGCGTGAGCGGGAGCTTACACGTTACTTCACTGGTATTCCATGCAAGCACGGACATGTCACTGAGCGGTTTGTTGGAAACTGGAAGTGTGTTGGATGTGATTTGGTTCAGCGCGAAAAGAAGAGGCTCCGTAAACTTGACGAGAAATTGGAGGAGATTAGAAGGTTAAAAGAGGCTTTGAGTGAATTTTGTGGCAATAAAAATCTACAAATAATATCTCGACAGGACGCCGCAAGTAAAAATTTGAAACATTACTTTACTGGGAAAGTATGCACGAACGGACATTTGTCTGAGCGGCTTGTATCAACTCGGTCTTGTATCGAATGTCAACGTCTGGACGGTCAGGCAAGAAGAGACGCGATAAAAGAAGAAAAAATAAAGAAATCTGCTTTAGAGTTTGAACAATTAAAGTCAGACATGAAAGAATTTTGTCAAAAAAATAACTTGACGATATTAACCATTGAGGAGGCGAGAGAGCTTAAGTTGCCCCGTTATTTTTCGGGAAAAGAATGCGCTCAAGGACATCTTTCAGAGCGTTACACTCGTAGAAACTCCTGTTGTGAGTGCGAAAAATTGATTACTCGAGCCAAAGCTCGCAAGCATCGCACCAGAAGAACAGAATATATGGTAGGTTGGCGAACTGCTAACCAACAAAAAATACGAGATGGTTGGCTTAATTGGTCCAATGAAAATGCAGAACACTTAGCCAAGTATCGACAAGATCATAGCTCAATGTACTTACAATATCGTTGGAACAGAATTGCTCGAATATCAAATGCCACTTTGAGTGGGGTTAACCCAGAGCAATTCCAAATTATATACGAAAAACGGAAAAGTATTACGGAACAGACTGGTGTAGTGCATCATGTCGATCACATTGTTCCGATCAAGGGCCGCAATGTTTGCGGGCTTCATGTCCCTTGGAACCTTCGTATTATCACTCAAGAAGAAAACTTAAGAAAGAGTAACAAATTTGATGATTGGGGAGAAGGCTAACCCAACTATTTGGTTAATGCGAATACATAGATTTGTAGTCTTGCTTAATGCGTGCCGACGAATTCGCTTTGTGACCCAACATTTGCTTTTAGTTATCTAAATTTATGGCTGCAAGCAACAGCCGTGAATGGATCGGACATTATCAATAGGCCTACCCTTAAATAATCGTAAATGGTGGGGGGTGCGAGCGATAAAAGGTGGATATTTAGGTGGATACTAATTATTAATATCTCACTTTAAGTAATAATAACAAATATTTGTTTTATTTTTATGGTGCCCGGGGGCGGATTTGAACCACCGACACGAGGATTTTCAGTCCACTGCTCTACCCCTGAGCTACCCGGGCATGGGTG
>Ga0206127_1002152_pt1 | contig 20071 bp, 19 predicted proteins | sample Helgoland_Spring_6_FD_148646 | JGI IMG/M metagenome (GOLD analysis project Ga0206127, IMG submission 148646) | Pelagic subsurface seawater microbial communities from Kabeltonne, Helgoland, North Sea - Helgoland_Spring_Bloom_20160419_1 | ecosystem: Environmental > Aquatic > Marine > Epipelagic ...
ACATTTAATTTTAATACATTAAGTAATCCTTTAAAGTAACAAACTCGTTTTCTATCAATCTAATATTTTTATAAGTAGTTACAAAAAAAACTCCTAGAGTCACCACACCCTAGAAATTATACACAAATTCAAGTGGTCTTGACCAAGACTTATTGTCGAATCAAAACGATGGACATTCCTTTTATGCCTTTAACTAAAACTATGAAGTTACCCTCACCCCAACATCTCATGAAAAACCTCCTTCTCTAACACCTCAAAATAAGCCGCAAACTCCTCCAATATCACCTCTTTAGAAAAAAAAACTCCACAAGCACTATTAATTTCCTTTAAAACGGCTGTATCTATCCCAGATTTAAGCACTCCAACCCTATAATAATCCTTAGCCTTATCACTTACTTTCAACTTGCCATGTGCTCGCTTTTTATGCGTTCCTTTTACTAAGATAAAGTCATAATCTCCAAGTGCGATAAAGCCTGAATCTTCTAGTTCTTTCATAGCGATAGAAACCAAATTACCAAAGGGGTTAAGACCCGATCTACGCTCTAGTCCAATACCATTAGCGATATCATTATCATAGTTAATTTTATCTCCAGCTATCTAATTTAATAAATGTGTTTTTTTGAAAAAGACAGAGTGAATAAACGAGGGATATTTTTCTTTGTTCTCTAAATAAGTTTGCTATCAACCCAAAAGGCAGCAACTGGTGAATGTTGCACAGAGCTTGCTCACCCTCAGCAAATTAGTCTCATCCGAAGGAGATATTCCTAGTTATAAAAACTTAATGAAGGCTTTGACAGGAGAATCAAGTGGTAGAAAATCAAGAAAGAAGAAGGTGTTTTACTGACCTATACTTTGATGCCAAAGACTATGTTGGAAGAAACGATTTTAAGGGTGAGAAATAGGCTTATTCCGTACAATTAGTGAAGTTAGGTTTGGGTAAAATCCATTTTTCAGCATTTATGCTGAATTTATTACAGTCAATCACATTACTTACACTCCAAGAACTGAGATCTTGATTAAACGAAGTAGTACCTGCGAACATTCCTCCCATTTTAGTGACGTTACTGACATTCCAATCACTTAAATTTTGATTAAAAGAAGGACAGTTTGCAAATGTACCACTCATATCTGTGACACTGATGACCTCCCAATGACTGATATCTTGGTTAAAAGAAGGTAAATCAATAAAAGCATCAATCATTGAATTCACATTAATTACATCCCAAGAGCCAATATCTTGATTGAAGTTAACTCCATAGCTCCACGAGAGATTCCAACTTGGAGAACTGTTAAATAAATTGTTCAAGGAGGTTATATGCGTGGTAACTACTTTAGTGATATCTTCCTCATTGGTTATCATTTCAATGAGAATAGTTGAATCTACTACTAGATAGGAAATCCCAGCCAATTCATACTTCTCTCCGATTACTGCTACGTTAGAAGCTCTAATTGTAACACCATTTTCTGCTAAGAATATAGCTGACTCCGAAGCTCCATCACTACTATTGTCGATGTCTCTACTATCGTCATCATCTGTAGTATTCGTGATGTTATCAGAAACAGGGTTATCACTATCACCGCAATGGGTAAACAAGACAATTGAACAAAGAATATTTAAGAAGAGGAGGTATTTGAAGTGCTTCATTGTAATATCAAAAGTACTAAAACTTCTCCACCCTAAGTGAATTTCTTTCATCCGAAAGTATTGCCCTAGTCCAATTTAATTTTGTGTAATGGATTCAACTGGGCATGTGTTTGCCGATATGGATTTGAAAGGGGAGCTGCTGCATAAATGATCCTGAGTGTGAAGTTTGTGGGTCTTAAGTAGAGTACTTGGGTAAAAAAGGGTGGTGTAAGGGTGAGGAAAGGAAATCAAAATAACTTTATAGAAATAAGCTATCAAGTATAAAAAAATCAATTTTCTTTACAAAAAGAAGAGGATATGAATTAACTACTTGTGTGTATTAATGCGATTAGTACCTCAACATTTACCTTTATTGTAAATACGAGTGTAAGTATTACGCTGGAAAAGATTAAATTATGATTAAAATTAGAGCTGTTGTACTTTTATGTTTATGTACTATTTCCTCATGTGAAACCAAAAAGGGATACATAATAGATAAAACAATTTTAGGGTCTTTTGGTGCTAAACACAGGGATGGTTACATAGACCGTATAAAGTTACACAAAGAAGGAATTGTCAAAGATTCAACTCATATTAGCGATTACCTTAGCATTACCGAAAGCAATATTATTATGTTCGCTTTTGGTTTTATGTCGCGAGAGCAAACAATTCCAGAAGCCAAAATTTTTCAAGAAAAAGCTTATGCTATGGATTCTTTGAATTCACGGGTTCAAGAAATGGCTGGTATTTTGCATTTTATGGATTCTGAATGGGAAGCTTCAGAAAAAGCATTCAAAAAATCCTTAGAACTAAATCCTGAAAACTTACAAGCAAGACATTGGTACACGCTGTATTTGATGGCTTTAAAACGTATAGATGAAGGCTTTGCTCAGTCAACAATTGTACACGAAATGGATAAAACAGGCGATTTTTTAGTCGCTCGTGCATCCATTTTTTATTTCTTGGAAGACTTTGAAAAGATGAAACCATTGATGTATAAATCACTTGACAAAGATTCTTTATCGCCTTGGACTTTAGATTGGTTAGGCATGGCATACAATGGTTTAGAAGAACACGGTGATGCATTAGAAACCTATTTCAAATCCTTCAATCTATCCGATGGGACTGTTGAAGTTGGTGGCGGATTAGGTCACGCGTTAGGAGAAGCTGGGGAATATGAATTAGCCAAGGAAATGGCTGACTTTTATGATGAAGCTTCAAAAACAAAATATTTACCAGCTTGTCAGCGTGCTTTTATTCACTTGGGTATAGGCGAAAATGATAAAGCGATGTCTTTATTAGAACAAGCCTATGAAGAAAAATCATGGTTCTTACAATTTATGCAAATTGAACATTGGTACGACCAAATAAGAAACACCGAACGTTTTAAAATATTAGAAAACAAGATGAATTTCCCTAAACAAAACGTATTTTGATTCTAAAATTAATCCTTTTTTCTCTATAATTAGATCTCTTATTTCAATGTAAAGAAACACCAAAGCAGACTGAAATATTAGCTGAAGTTCCCCCGAATGAAGTAGATATATTAGAAACGTAATTAAAATATATTAATACTCTCTTCAACGAATACATCCAAAAAATTGGTTAGCAGGCTCTTACGGAAATTAAAAATAGGAATGAGTTCTAAAAAATGACAACAATTATTAAAAATACGATACTAAAAACACTATTTATATCCGTAATAATATTAGGAAGCTTATAACTTCTATATACGATTGGTTATCAAGGAGAACTTATGACTCAAATAGGATTCTTATCAAGAACATTAGGAAGTTTAGGCTTCATTGCCTTTGGTATAATAATGCTGGATAAAATAAAGGATAAAAAAAGCTCCTGAGACACCACACCTCGGGAAACTACTCCATAGATGATCCTGAGTGTGAGGGTTGTGGTTCTTTCAAAAAAAAAAGGATTCTAATATTAATCAATTAGAATCCTTTTTTAATATCTCAGATTAACGGTTGACCTTAGAACCGCTCAAGATTAGAGTAATCAATATTGCTTTAAATTTTTAATCATATAATCTCGTACGTTTTCTACCTGTCCTCTTTCAGCTAACATTTTTATAAATTCACTTTGACTTTGCAGTTTATCCAATAGCATCACGTGATCATGAGTTCCTTCCCCTGAAATACCTACCCAATGGGTTGCTCCATTAGGGTGATTAATATCATAAGTTCCAAAACCTACCCATCTCCCCTCAAATTCTTTTTTGAATTTCGCAATAATTTTGTCATGCCCTATTTTGAATTGATTAGGATCGTCAACTTTAAGGTCATAAATATGATCCCATTCATAATCCTCATTCGTTCCTTCTTGTCTGCTGAGTACTCTGCCCATATATGACTCTCCGTATTCTTCGACGTAGTTATTCATTTGACTCCAAAATAGGGGTCCTTTGACCTCTGTATCAACCCCTTCCCATAGATCTTCTCCCAGTTCCCAATACCACAGCATTCGATGAGTCATGCCATTATCCGCTCCTTTTCCGATAGCTTGAAGCGCAAATCCTCCTTTATTAGGTTTCATATCCGTGCAGCATGTTTCGTAAGCTTCTTCCATTTCATTTGCGGAATATTCTTTTGCCTTGACCTCGATAACATTAAAAACCATAGTTTGAGCTGAGAGAGTAGCTGCAACCAATAAATTGATTATAAAAAAAATTATTTTTTTCATTTTTTTGTTTATTTAGTTAGTAAAAATTTTAATATTCAATTTATATAAAAAAACTCCTAAGACACCACAAACCAAGAGATTATATACAAATCAAACAGTATCACCCTCATCTTAATACCTCATGAAACTCTTCCCTTTCTAACACTTCAAAAGAAGCCTCAAACTCCTCCAATATCACCTTTTAGAGAAACACTCACAAGTACTATTAATCTCCTTTAAAACGGCTGTATGCATGTCAAATTTGAGCATTCCCACTCTATAATAATTCTTAGCCTTATCATTAACCTTTAGCTTACCATGCGCTCGCTTTTGGTGTGTTCCTTTGACTAGGATAAGATCATAATCTCCTCGTGCGATAAAGTCTGAATCTTCCAGATCTTCGATAGCGAGAACAACCACATTACAAGGGGATTGAGATCAGATCTACGCTCCAGTCCAATGCCATTAGCGAGGTCCGATTTACCTGCTTGAAGAAAGCCAGCAGTACTGTAATATGCTTCAAGGAAGCAGTAGATTAATTTGGCTTCTTTGGATAGCTGTTTGAAGGTTTAGTAATTTCATCTAAGATAAAAGAGGGTCTATCTATTGAGATAAAACGAAACGATATAAACTATTATAATTCAAATGATATTCAAGGAGACCAAGTAAGTTCTCAGGTAAAGTTGATTAAAGAAGGATCAGAAAATGAGGGAATTTCTTATAAGGTTGAAATGGAAATCAATGGAATTTCTGGAGAGTGGATTTTTGATACTGGAGCGCAACTATTCTCTATTGGTAAAAGAATGTTTGATCGTTTGAAGAACGAAGGCATCACTTATCGTGAGTTAAATCATAAGGTGAAAACTTTTGGAATAGGGGGCTTATCTAATGGAAAGCTTGTGATTATAGATGAAATTAAGGTAGGGGATTTTATCGTCAAAAATGTTGTGGCTAAAGTAAGTTTAGATACGAATTATTCATTCATGGGGATCGGATTTTTCTATAAATTCAGTGACGTCAGTTGGTCCATGAAAGATGAAAATATTTCATTCTACAAATAAGGATCAATAATATTCTTTGACCCTATCCCTCAAAACTCTCAAGATCTCCACCATCGCATAGGTATCCATCTTACAATATTCGAGAAGATCTTTTCTAGTTTGGTCATAGTCTCCTTCAAAAGTCCCATTTGCCATAGCGGCAAAAGTGGCACTTGCGGTACCCCCTTCATTTATGTTCAGTTGTTTGTAAGAAAGTTCAGGTACCAGAGCTGGTAAGACTTGCTTGATAGAATAGGAGCCTTTCATTTCAGGAGTATAATACCATCCTTTTTGAAAAGGCTCCATAAGATCTTTGAGTCTTCTTATGATCCTCTCTAAAGGAACCTTGTAATCTGGAAATGCTTGGATGAGTTCTTCAGTTTTACTTTGTTCAAATGATATATTATATACCAAGATATCACCCTCTGATCCGCAGTCTGAAATTAATTGCTTGATGAAACTGATCCGTGGATCTGTTCCGTCTGTCTCAGCCAAAAACTCAAAGTGCTTGATTTGATCAGCGTCTTGTACATGCAAAGAATACTGAAAGGGAATTTGCTGATAAGGTCGGGTGCGATCAAATAGGGGCACCCCTGAACCTATTGTTTCAAAGTCCAAGAAATACAGCGGTCCCTGCAGCTCATCGAGGAACTGATTGAGTCGCATCGAATCAAGATAAGAAGTATTATTTTTCACTCCCTCTACTTGCATTCTCTGCTTATCACTCAATTCGAATTCATCGGGAATGTCTTTGATGAGTATAATCCCTTGATCGTAGAGTTCAAACTTCTTTTTTGTGCGAATATTTCCAATATTAAATACATTGTCCTCGGGAACATGACCCCAGCACTGTCCCATGAAATCACAGGAGTAGGGACTGGAGCAATGTGCTCCTATGGATTTCTCAGGAAGGGTTTCTCGATCAATAACGGTCTTAAGTCTTTCTATTTCCTTAGGAATCCTTGGCAACAATGTTTTGACCTCACTTAAAACCGATGTTTTGGTAAAAAGTTCTTCAACTTGGATTTCCCCATCACGCTCATAAGTATTGTCAAGATGAACAATGCAGACATCCTTGAGCTTGATGCCATTCTGTTCAATGACATAGCTCTGTAAGGCAGCATCTTGAATATTAACCTCTTTCACGCTTGTCGAGCTCTTGACTTCATAAACTTTCCAGCCTTCTTCATCTTCCACCAGTATATCAGCATACACGAAGACTCCATTGAAGAAAAAAGCAGCCTCATAGATGACAGGTCTACCATGATCTAAAGCCTGCCTAGTGCTTGCAAGGGCTTGGTTGTATTCATAAAATACCTCAGGTTGACAGTTGATACCACCAGGAAATAGCTGATGTGCCAATTCCCCTACCGAATTTCCTTGATCAAAGATGGCTTGTTGAGCCTCTGTGATTTCATCTTTAAGCTTATAATGATGCTTGTGAAAGTAAAGGGCTTTCTCACACTGCAATCCTTTGAGAAAGGTACTCTTTGAAAGATAGTATTTACGCTTAGCCATTATCTGGGACAGTTTTGTTCGTATCGATCCCAATTGTAGATCGCATCTTCATTGGGGAAATAGAAACATTTTTTGGTATTATCTGGAAAGGTAAGGTGTTTCCAAAAACCTGTAGGAATATGCACTCCTGTATTTCGTACTTGATGGTCAGCAGCAAAGACCAGCTCAATTTTTACATCAATATCACCATACTGCTTTGACCATTTTCTTACTTGTGCTTCAAGCTCTGCCCATTCTCCTTGATTAAGGCGATCAAGTTGCATGGAGCAGTTTAAGAAGGAAAAGGTGGTCTTTAGATTTGTGTATGAGTCACTGAACGCAGCAGCAGGAGCGAGGTGCCCTTTGTCCCAAGAATTCTTGGTGTAATCTGCATTGTCTGAGGTGTGGATGTCTGCCTCTTTGTAGAAGTTCATACTTCCTCGATCTACATTCTTAACTCGTTTTCTGACCGTGTAAGTAAGCCAATTGGGCTGCTCATAAAGCTCATTATAGGAGACCGTGTAAATGCCTTTATCTACGATAACTGTTGAGCGTAAGTCTCTCTTATCGCTATTGTCTGCTGAGCCACTTGAGCCACATTTACATTCACTTTTCTCTACATAAGATTTATTGCCAGATGCAGTGAGATAATAACATCCCTCTCGACTTCCTTGGTATAGCTTTTGCTTATTGCCAGCAACGATTTTTGTTCCGCATTCAACTACTTGAGATTGGGCATCAGGGAGCAGACTTACAAGGATAATGGCAAAGGAGAGGAGGTAGGTTCTGATTTTGGGTAGTCGTTGTTTGTTTTCAAATATAATGAATAACTATGCACTGATATGTTCAGGCTAGTCTGTTTTGTTAAAACCTATTTTAATTTTGTATTACTTACCTACCCCATGGTATATAGCTGGTTTGCCATTACTTATACTTGTTTAATATATTAATTAACCCCGAGCTTCTGAATATAGAACTTTCGTCAAAATACTCACTGAAAATGTTGTTTAGCACTTTGAACTAATTTCCCGTTTAATCTTTTGTTTTTAGATACCGATTTAGATTCTTTTCAATTAATTCAAACCTTCTTTTATCGAATCTAACCCTTCCTAATTCAATTAGAAAAGTTTCAGTTTTAAGAGTAAGCACATTCCAAAACTCCAAGTCATTAAATAATTTCTTAAAATCTGTTTTAACTCTTGGATTATTATTTACATTCATTTCATCAAAAACATTTGATGGCATAATCTCAAGATATTCAATATTCTTGTTTATAAAAGACTCAACCTTATCCAAATACTGTGTTTGATTAAATTGAGCCATATTTTTGGCATTCTCTTTTATCCTATTATATCTTTTTAAAGCTTGTTTTAATGAGTCATCTTGAAGGATATTTAAATAATCTCTATCAATAAATTCCTCAAGAATTGGCAGCTCATAATTAATTGGCCAAGTGGTACCTATAGGCCAAATTATATTTTTTAAATAAGGGATAGAATCAATATCATTTCGTTCAATTATTTTCATGACTCTTATCAAACTATTAGACATAGATTCAAATCTTTTTATGGCTCTATCTTGATAATTTATTCCTCCTTCTATTTCGGAATGAATTTCTAATAAATAATCATCAACCTCTATCTGAGTCAATCTATCAGAGTTCCAATTATCGATTGCAATAGCTATTAATATGCCAATAGTGACAAGGGCAATTTCTATTACTATATATTGAAAGTCTAGTCTAGTTTTATTTTTAAATATTTTCACTTCGTCAATCTAAAATTTTTATATCAAAATGCAAAATTAAAAGCCAACCTCTCAAACCTAGAGAATTTCAAATAACGTCAACTTTTCATATCTTGTTTTTTAATTATAATCTAAACAAATCATACTAATTAAAAACAATGCCTTTTGGGATTAGTTTCAACCTTTACTAATACTATTGTCAGACAACTGGGAACGAGCACCAGACTATGAGGAATTTAAAACTGATTATTTTATTGGACAAAACTAGAGCAGTTCAATTACGGTTAGAAACATTAAAATCAAAAAAAACATGACTACATTAAAGCAAATAATGATATTAGGCTTAGGATTATTTGTAATCTCTTGCCAACAAATAGAAAAAACGAACTTTTTAATTTTACCTACCCCTCAACAAAGTAAAATAGGTGAAAAATTCTCATCTATGGCTCCAAAAGATTTAATCATGGCTTACAGCCCGACGAAGGATGCTCTCCCAAAACTTTTTGACTTTACTAAAGCGCTCCAAAAAACCGAAAACAAGGCACAAGCACAAGTTTCATTCGAGATTAATAAAGGTTTAGATATACCAGATCAAGGATATTTATTAAATATCACTGAGCAGAAAATCACTATTGAAGCTAAAGATGAAGCCGGTTTATTTTATGGGTTTACTACTTTAGATCAAATTGCTGAAGATGCTTCACTTCAAGGAGTAAACCTCCCCATTGCTCAAATAAAAGATTATCCTGAGCTCACTTACCGAAGTATCCATTGGGATGTGAAACACCATTTAGACAAAGAAGCTTACTATTATAGCTTAATAGATGAAATGTCGCGTCAAAAAATCAATGGAGTTATTTTAGAAATTGAGGATAAATTGAAATATCAAATCCATCCAAAGATTGGTTCTCCTGAGGCCTTTAGCATCAACCAGTGGTTGGCTATTAGTCAGTATGCTAATGAGAGACATATTAATATCAGTCCTTTAGTACAAGGGCTGGGTCATGCTTCATTTATTTTAAAACATCCTACATATTTTGAATTAAGGGATGATCTCGAAAGTGATTGGGCCTTCAACCCTCTCGATCCGAAAACTTATGAAGTTCAATTTGACCTCTATGATGAGGCCCTTTCTATAACTCCATATGGTAAATATTTACACGTTGGAGGTGATGAAGTAAAAACTACGGGAAGAAATAGTGGTCAGTCTGCTTTAGAATTACAACTTTATTGGCTTAACAAAGTAGCTAACTATGCTCAAAAAAAAAACCGTATACCAATTTTTTGGGATGACATGCCTCTTAAAGAGGCAGGTCTAATGAGTCCTATTTATGATACTTCTATTTCCGATGCCCAAGTTGATTCTATTTGGAAAGCCAATGAACCTAAGCTGAACGCCTTTTTAGACAAATTCCCGAAAAACTGCATTTACATGAGGTGGAATTATCATACACCTCAAACCTATGGTAATCAAAAGGCTATGGAGTGGTTTACAAAAAATGATCTCCAAGTAATGGGAGCAACAGCAGGTCAAACCCGTTGGCCATTAATGCCCCTAAGAGAGAGCAATATTGAAAATATTAAAACTTTTGCTATCAATTCTATACAAGGGAATTTGTTGGGATTACTATTGACCTTGTGGGATGATGATTCTCCTCATTTTGAACTCTATAAAAGAGGAATTGGTGCCTTCGCAGAATATACTTGGGCAGGGGATAAAAAAACTAATGATGAATATAAAAGCTTATTTAGACATCGTACTTTCGGACCGAAATGGGAAAACGAAAAGTTTGCGTTTATCGACTCTATTGAAGGGCCTGTTGGGGCATGGGTTAATGCATTAGTAGTCGATAAAAGTCATCGTAATAGCTTAAAGAAAAATGATAATGCCAAAGAAGAGTTGCTGATTTCTCTGCCGAAAGCTAATCAAAAGGGTGAATGGACAGCGCTTTACTCGACAAGAATAATAAAAGCGAAAAAATATTTTGAACAAATAATTACAAATGAAAAAAAAATGGAAGTCTTGATCAAGGGGGGAGCAAAAAACGAATTCATGATAAAGGTTTATCAGCAGGTTTTGAAACTCACTCTTTTTTCATTTGAAACACTTTTGCTTTTAGAGCAATATGATATGGCTATCTCAGAAAAAGAGGTTCAGGAAGCTTTGGCTAAAATTATGATGCAACGCACCAATTTTAATAGGCTACGTCATGAATTGGAAAAGGTGTATGGTCTGACACGGATTCTCAATAAACCAGATAAATATATTCTGGATCAAGACCACCATCTTCATCCAGCTAACCAAACTATTAATTTTGACTGGCAATTTTATTCAGAGTTACTCTTTTTAGATAAAATTGAAGAACATTTTAAAAACCAATACACCTTTAACAAAGGGCAAAAAAATAAAATAGAATTTCTGTAAATAGTAACTAATTTCTGTACATTGTAAAATCTGAATCTTCAAGTTCCGCCATTGCGAGAACAACAACATTACCATAGGGATTAAGACCCGATCTATGCTCCATTCCAATTCCATTAGCGATGTTCTGATTCATCTGCTTTAAGAAAGGCAGCAGTACTGCAATGCGCCTCCAGAAAACAGTAGATTAACTTGGATTCTTTGGTTAGCTGTTTGAAGGTATGGTCATTCCATTTTAGGGTGTCTAATCTCATGTAATTCGTTTCTTACAAAGATATGGAGGAGGTAGTAGGAGGGGTGTTTTGTAAAGTATTCGATAAGAACTAAATCCAAATTTTGTGTTGTATACTTCTTCAAGAGAATGTTCTTCATTTGTCCATTTTCCTAGGCTTTCATGGGATCATCGAAAAAAGTACACCAACCGAAAGTAGCTAATTGATTTCCAGAACTAATCTTAAACACTGCAGTTACCCTTGTAGAATTATTTTCATTTAATACTTCAAAATAGCGTTGCATGACTCTTCTAAAATTAGTCTCTCCTCCTCTTATGGTCATGGTGTTTACTTCAATCTAATTGAAGGGCTTTCGTCCATCTACCCAATTGGAGGACCAATCTTTAAGTATCCACCAAACTTTTGAACTTTACATATCCGCTACGTATTTACCCACATTTTCAGATCAGTATTTCTGTTCAGCTGTATTTTCGCTGTAAATTTGTTCTAATGTTTTGCCACATTCACCCTTTCAAATTTCCCTTGATCGGGGCCTATCATGATTTAATAGGTGAACATGGTGGTTTCTGGTGAATTATTGAACATTTTGGTTTTTTTACCCGCGGCATCCCTAAACGCTTGTTGCTTGCCTATGATCGCGTCCCATCTGTTGGTCCTATAATATTCCCAATTAGAGTATGTTTGCGCATAACTGAATACAGAAAGCGTAATTAAAAAAAGGGGAATTAGATTTTTCATTTTTATATAGATTTAGTTGCAGTTACAAGTATGAGAAAATACTGTGAGATCGGATGATTCAACTCATTAAAGGCATGTTTTTTTGGTTTAAATAACTCGAAATTATCAGTTTAATAAATAATAATTAGAGATATTTAAGATTTGTTTTCCCCTTGTTTTTCGCATAAAACTGGAATTAGACCCTCATTATAGAAAATCATTTTAACTCGGTTTCTAATAATAATTAACTTAGGTTTATGTCAAATAAATGGGCTCTTTTGAACATCAACCCTCTCCGCACCTTATTAAGAGAGATAAATGATTAAATAATTATATTATAAGATAAAACTCGAGCTAAGGAGATATGTATAAATTTGAGCATGAGTAAGATCAAAAGAAGAGATTTTATTAATGGAACCTTGATGGCTGCTGGAGTAGCGATGCTTCCAGTTGGTTGTGATAACAATACTGTTTTGGATCATATCGACCCACTTTATTATCCTCCATCACTTACTGGACTTAGAGGAAGTCACCCAGGATCAAACACACATGCCCATACCAAAGCATGGGCACAAAAAACGAATTGGGGCGTGACCACAGATTTAAAAGAATTCTATGATTTAATTGTAGTCGGTGGAGGGATCAGTGGTCTTGCTGCTGCCTATTTCTATCAGCAAAAATATGGGCAAGACAAGACCATACTTATTCTCGATAATCATGATGATTTTGGTGGGCATGCTAAAAGAAATGAGCACATGATCGATGGTCAAATGCGCATAGGTTACGGGGGTTCTCAAACCATAGTAGAACCAAAACATGGAAGCCCTGCGTTTCATGCTCTACTCAAAGATATTGGTATAGATCTGGAACAATTTAAGACTGCTTATGATAAAAGTTTCTACGAAAGGAATAATCTAGGTGCAGTAACCTACTTCAATAAGGAAGTATTTGGTACTGACAAAATTGTCAGACATCCTTACTGCAATTATCCAAATTATGTTGAGGGTCTTACGATGAGAGATAAGCTTTCCAATGAAGTCGCTGCCCAAGAAGCCCCTTTAAGTAAAAGAGGTCAAGAGCAATTACTCAGGGTGCTCAATGGGGGCCTTCATGAACTAAATATTCCAAAGGATAAATTAAACGACTACATTAATTCAAATTCCTATTTTGATTATTTAAAAAACACTTTGGGTGTAGATGATGAAGGTGTATTAAAAATGGCCCGAAACTCTGGTTTAGATTGGGCGCTCACGGGTACCGACTTGATGACCATCGCAACAGCCAAGAATGTTGGCGCTATGGGTTTTATCCCTAAAAAAGTATATGATCCAGAAAATCCTTACATTCACCATTTTCCAGATGGTAATGCGAGTATTGCCCGGGCTTTGGTGAAAAAAATGATTCCCCAAATCACGAAAGAAGACAACCCCGATGCCCTTTTATTATCAATTTTCAATTATTCGGAATTGGATAAATCAAGTCAAGCAACTCGTATCAGACTGAACAGTACCGTTGTTAATGTAAAACATAGCGGTCTACCGACCAATTCATGTGACGTTCTAGTAAATTATATCAAGGAGAATCAGTCTTATCAAGTCAAAGGGAAAAATGTGGTTATGGCCTGTTATAATATGATGATTCCACATATAGTTTCTGATCTTTCCAAGGAACAAGCCTCGGCGTTGAGGCTTCAATCGAAATGCCCTTTACAATATACAAGCGTAGGGTTAAAGAACTGGAGCGCCATGAAAGAAATGGAAATTGGAATGGCGATGTCACCCGGAAATATGCATCAGGCCGTAATGATGGACTTTCCGGTAAGTATGGCTGGTTATGAGTATACTAAAACACCTGAAGATCCATGTTTGATTCAGATGATTAGCTGCCCTTATGGAGTGACTATCGGCGCACCGGCTATGGAGCAATATCGTGAAGCGCGTTACAAAATGCTGAGCTTAGAATTCAAAGATTACGAGTATGAGATCAGAACCCATCTAAGTGGCATGCTCCCTAAAGAATTATTTGATTTCGATAGAGACGTGGAAAGCATTACGGTCAATCGCTGGGGCCACGGCTATACCGTCGGTGGGCCGGACGATTCTGTGGAAGTAGGGCGTCAGCCTTTCGGACGCATTACCATAGCCAATTGCGATTCTGCTCCTGGTGCCGATGCCAAAACAGCCATCGAAATGGCCTTAAGGGCTGTAGGCGAACTGAGCTAATCTTGATGAATGTCCTTTGCAAGGGTTAACAAATAATATTCAGTTCAAATCACCATTTTCTAACCTTATTAATTCAATTAAGGGTTGAAATTTGAAGCAGCCATTTCTTTAAACAATCTAAAATTATTGACTACTCAATTAAAAATATTTCCTGAGTCTATTATTTAAGCCTTTCGATCATAATTAAGAAGAGAAACATTCCTTTTTAAAAATGTTTTGAGTAAAGCGGCCTGACATCCCTTTTTAGAACCCCCTGACGATCTCAATTAACTTCTTATAAGTTATGAATTGGCATTTTTATTTTCAATAGAAAATGAGATCTGTATGGTGTAAATGGACCCCTGTTTACCTAAAGTAAATTTATCTACATTGTTTGAAATAACTAAATCATAAAAAAAATGAAAAAAACCACCGTAATCGTATCTACTTTATTTTGCACTTTGTTGCTTAATGCACAAATCGCAACCATGAAATCTTATGTCATCAAAGCTGGCATGACCGATGAATATGAGGCTCTCGAAGACTTTGTATCTCCCCTTAAATCAATGGCTGTCAAGGAGGGTAACCTTCAGACCTAGATGGTAATGAAAAGAAAGTCCGGTGGGAATTTGCAAGAAATTGATCCACAGAAAGAAGTAGCTGATTATTTGGTGTTTAGTACCTACAAAAATGAAGCCCAGATGGAAGCAGACAGCTGGAAGACCCACTCCAATTATGCTTACTCCCATTATAAAAATAAAATATCAAAAAAAGAATATTGACAAAATGATGAGCACCAATCCCAAAGAATCGGTAAGAACGGATGTCATCGAAAACATCTATCAAACACCCAACTACCGACCTCAAGTTGGCGATGCCATCAACATGGCGCCCATGGAGGCATTAAATGATGATTATGAGCAATTTGAACTTGGATACTTTATGCCCATTGGAGTAAGATCATAGATCAAGGAGGTTTGAGAATGTGGGGGCTCGCTCGGATCAAATCATCTAGCGATAATGCCTATAAAAACTTAACTCATTTTGTTTTTCAAAATCTAATAGGCATGGAATATACTTTTGAAGAACCTACATTCACTAAACAAAAAGTTCAAGAAACGGGCATGGCATCTAGGAAAATGTATGAAATGGAAATTATATTTTTAGCGAACTAAGGATTTAATCCTTTAACATGATTAAAATTAGGCATACGTTTGGGCAATCTCATGGTTATAGAGTGTTCAGTCTTCGATTACATCATATGGTTGGGATGAGGTAGCCAAGCGATCATGAAATATTTCTAAAAAGCGGAATCATCCGAGCCCTCGTTGCACGCAGTGCTATCATTTATTTTTGATTGCGCATTTAAGTCTGAAATTAAAAGCAATTACCCTTTATAGACAGTTCCAATTGGTTTACTCACCGTTATTTACCCTGACATCTAAGGGTACCTCACCAATTATCATAAAGGATCCGTGGCTCATTAATACTTTTTTTCCAAGCATCAATTATGTCGATAAAATTAGACTCAACCCTGCTTTGTAGCTGGGTCATGCGGTTACTAGTTAAATGTTTTCCTCGACAATAATACAACTCAATCACAGAGGTTATGGTTCGGGATTGCCTTCCATAAGCTCCTTTCCTTTTTTTCTGAAGCCGATAACTTTCAATGTTTTCAATAATCATTCTTGCGCTATCATCTTTAGCTAAAATAGTTACCCTAAAATCTATCCACCTATCCATGCTGAAAGATGCATAAAGTTCAAAACTAGACCCCCCTCCAAGTCTATCACCACGTTCCATTTCACGTGGACAAGGTGGATTTTTTAGTACATCGATGAGTCCATTAGAACTCAAATCAATAATTTGGTTTTTTGATAATCCCTCAAATTTGATTACCGTATCTATAGTGATGAGCTCCTTTTCAAAATCAAAATTGAATAAACGTTTGGCTTGAGGCGATTGGGAGCGCGCGAAAAATCCTATCAACAAAAAAGAAATTATTATTATAGATTTCATATCGAGCAATAATAATCATTATTTTTTTATTGAAAAAAATATCTCCCTTAGACGAGCAACCGTCCTTTACGGCACGAAGCTGCCCCGATCGACTAAAAGCACATAAATGTTCCCTTGCTGCCTAAAATGGGCTTATATCAAGATGAATTCACAAAAACTTCTGGCTTATCCAAGTCGAAAAGCGCATCATACCGATATCTCGTTGTTATTTTAGTTGGGTCATATGGATCCTTGCATAAGATTGGACATTAATTAGATTATTTACCCTCTAATGGTGCAATAAAAAAAGGACAATCGTGAAATAGCTGCTCAAGTGGGTTTAGATGTCCGAGGAATGTATCTTCTTGATTTGATACAATGTATTATTTTGATAGGTCAGATGTATTTAAAAAAAGGAGGCTTATGGCCCCCTTTATAAACATTCCTATCAAAATACATCTTCTTTTCCGCGCTAGCGTTCCTGATACTACAGATGACCCAAATTTGCCGTTAGTTAAAAATTGGCTGAGATGAACTCAGGGACTTGCAGCCTTTTATATTAGACGTGCAGTCTTTAACCCAAAAAACTATTTAACTAAATCTACTTTCATACCATAAATCTAGAGGTCCATAACAGTTTACTTTATGCAATAGTCACATTGGCTTATTTTGGAATGAATTAGGAATAAGTGAAGAAGAAACCTCATTCGGTTGACTATAAATATTCTCTTGAAAATGAAGAATAAAAAACAGTAATATGAAAAAGGTAAAATTATATTTTTTATCGATTTACCTACTAATGGAAATGACTGCATTAAGTCTATAAATTAATGTATTTGGGGAAGATTCGGCAAGTAATCTAGAATTCTCCCTCGTCTGGTTTGGCATATTCGTACTCTTTCATGGGGCTATATTATTACTCTTAATAAATCGGGCATTACGCTTCATGCATATTGTAAAAACCGTTCAACACAAATGAAAACTGTAAGCTGTAAGGGTTAGTGAAAAATCGCTACCCTTTTAGTGATTCATTGAGAGAATCTTATCTATTTTGTCTTCTCAATCCTGAATAATTCCCTTTTTTTGTACACTTTGAAAGCAATTAAATTAAAAGATTTTGAAAAAAGTGACCCTTTTTTTTGCTAAAAAAAAGAAACCGGGGTCACTGAAATAATTTGATTATTTATCTCATTTTTTCAGCTTAGGTATTGGCCCCTTATTGGGATCGCTAAATGTCCTGGTCGCATCCCAATCTTTATGGTTGGTGATTAATTCTTTATGATTGAGATAGTATTTATCGTGGTTATAAGATTGTACCTTCCCGTCTTTGGTCTGGTATGTAAGTAGCAATCTGCGTCCCAACCAAGTTTCATTGATGATGAAATGATCTGTCTGTTTGGTCTCCAAGATAACCCATGGAGGTAATGGACTTTCTGAGGGGACACTAAAAAGTCCATCCTCAGTCCATGAGGATTCTTCATTTTCAAGCCAGCGACTGTTGTACTCTACCACTTTATCATGATCATAGGCCAACGCAATCATATATCCCTCCTGATTGATGATGCAACTGATGATCAGACTTTTTCCCAACCATTTTTTATTCAACTGGAAATGCTCTTTTTCTTCTGCCATTGTATTTATGCTTTAATACCAAACTTATTAAATTTCCGATTTCTTTCACCAATTTTATTTTATTTTTCAAAGTAATATTTGACAGTTCAACACTTTGTACTTAGCTGATGAGTAGAGTTCTATTAATATTGCAGATCAAAAGAAAGCCCTTCAACAGAAGGGCTTTCTTTTTTTCCAATGAATCTCTTGAATTATCAAATGGCCTCACAGTGAATTATTTCATTAAAGGCGTAATCTCGGCAATCATTGTTTTGGCATTGCTAGCTGCTGGATAGTTGTCCAAAGCCATTTGATAATGTAATAGCGAATTTTTATAATCCTTATTATTAAAATAATACTCTCCCATAGAGTCATGAGAATTATACCCATTGGGCCGAATCTGGCAATACCTTTCAAAATATTCCTTGGCTTTGTCCATGTTTCCATTTTTCATGTAGAAATATCCTAGATTATTTAACACTGGGCCGTAGTTACTCCCTTCACTTTTGAAATCTCCTAACATTTTGAGCAACGCATCTTCTGCTCCTTCTTCCACTGCCATCCCAAAAGTGTACCAGAACCTCATGAATCTCCCTCTAGGCTCATTTTCGTACATTTTTTTCCAAATTAGATGATTGTCAGCACCCCAAACTTGCCGCTTTCCTTTTTCATTTTTATCATCCAAAAGGGAAACAAATAATTTTGAGTTGACGTTTTTGTCCGCTGCTAAGACTTTGGCTCTTGCATAGTGAAATTCTTGATTTTCAGAATTTGCATTAGAAAATTGGGCCAACATGACATGTGGTCCAAACAAGGTGCTATCAAGCTGCGTGGCAGCTTCAAAAAATACAAATGCCTTATCAAACTCAACATTCATAACATGTTCCATTCCACGAGTTACCATTTCATTGGCGACCTCGTTATCTCCATACCATTCTATATAAAGACTAGGTGCTTCTGCCTCAGACGCTTGTGCTTCTGGTGATTTTTGATTGCAAGAAAGGGCAATCAAACTAATAAAAAATAGATAAAATAGATTTTTCATTTGGTTTTAATTAAGTGATTTGATTAAAAATAGCTACTCCCTCCTCGTTTGAGGATATACTCTGCTTGTCTTATGTCCATTGAGGATTTAAGACTCCGTCCAAGTAATTTATTTTAAGCTTGGTGAGGGGTCTAGGGTAACTTAAGTTTATTTGTTTAAAAAAATGAATTTTTCTAAAACGACCCGATCCGTTAAATCTCGCAGGTCCATCATTTTTTCATAGGCTTTATCGGCATCTTTTGAAGGTTGTGAAGCTTCTTTGAGATAATCAGAATAGGTATCATACCAATCTACTGTAAAATGAGTCCAAGACATTTCTGTCCCTATTCGGTCAATTCTTTTGGCCAAACTCCATCCTTTTCGGGCAGCATTTTCAGGTATTGAAGACGTCAAAGATTTTTCTAAGTCTTCATAGGATTTATATTTTCCATGCTTGGCTTTCATTAAATTCATCACCACAATATCAGGATATTCAGTGACCCCTTTTTGTAAAACCTCGGCGACATTGACTACGGTAGTCGTTCCGACAATTTTTCGATTCTCTCCAATACTTTGCCCAATCATTTCTCTGTGACTTTGCGTGATATTTGGCATCCGCTCTGCCCAAGTATCTGAAGTATAATCATCATCCATTTTATCTAAGTCATAAATAGCAACGACCACATGGGTAAAGGGCTCTTGAGGGCCATTGATGACCTTCCAAACATGCCAGCCCATTATGCGTCCGTCATCAATCAGCTTTTGATTATATCCTTTGAAATAGGTATTTAAATGGTCGTCGTAAACTCCTGGATTTTTAGCGTCTATAAAAGAAAAGTCAAGGGCCATATTTTGACCGAAGACGACATTGACCTGGAACAGAATAATAAATAAAATAAGTAGTTTTTTCATAATTGGTTGTTTTTAGAATTAAGAATTAAATATATGAAAATCTAATTATATATGAAAAAGAGTTCTTTATTTACTTTGAAAGCTAACTTTTACAAAATTTCTCTAGCTAATTTCCCTTAGCCTATTTTATCAAAGACACGTTATTGTACTTTTTAAACATTGCCATCAGGCAACATTTGGGTAGGGATCCTACTATTCATCACTCGAAACCACATCGGAGGAACCAATGCCAAAAGCATGGCCGCAGGGTAACCAAAAGGAAGCTGTGGACTTTCTTCTTTATGTTCTAATACTTGATACTTCTTATTTGACTTGAAATGGTGATCACTGTGTCGGGTCAGTTCATATAAAACAATGCGCCCCATGATGT
>Ga0206127_1002162_pt1 | contig 20015 bp, 3 predicted proteins | sample Helgoland_Spring_6_FD_148646 | JGI IMG/M metagenome (GOLD analysis project Ga0206127, IMG submission 148646) | Pelagic subsurface seawater microbial communities from Kabeltonne, Helgoland, North Sea - Helgoland_Spring_Bloom_20160419_1 | ecosystem: Environmental > Aquatic > Marine > Epipelagic ...
TATTGTTGTTTAAAGAAAAAAGGAGGGAACCACCCCTCCTTCCAAATCAACCAAAAACCAAAAACTATGAAAGTTTTGAAGTACTGTAAATATAGTAATTAATTATTTGAATTACTGTCTTTTACTCGACAATCTTATCGTAAGGATTGTATTGTTCGTTATGTCTCTTGTAAGCCTCCATAATTACAGCCTCACTAATTCCAGACCTTGTCTTACTGTCTTTGCTATGCCTAAGAATGTTTAATATATCTCTACCAGCAAGACCTTGAGATGCTGCACCAGACATAATATCCGCCAACTTATCTATATCATTATTAAAGTCTTCGTTTTCTTTAGCCATTTTAGATACGGTGACTTTATCCTTCATTCCAGATCTACCAACCCTATCAATCATATCTTTATTTATAAAGTATGCGTTTATAGCTAGGTTCTTGTTTACGTTGACTCTAGTTATTCTAGCACCAGTAACTGCCAGTAACTCGTATTTAAGGACTAAGTCTGATTCACGATCAAAAGCAGCTTCCTTTATTCTATAAAGAGTTTTTGCAAGTCCAGGGCCCATCTTTCTTCCAACGTAACCAACTCCCTTAAATAGTTTTTCTGCCCAATTATCAGTTTCTTTATATACCTTATTGTTTTTATTGGCAATAGCCTCAGCTACAATAGAGGTAGTCATATCAATACCAAGGAAAGGCTCTATAATCTTTTTCAGAACTCTAAATTCAGCCTCCTTACCTGCTTGAGTATCTACGTCTGTAAAGGCTAACCTAAACACATCTTTAATGTAACCAATAGCAGAAGTGCTAGAATAATTTATGTAATCCACGTATGTATCTCCCTCAGTCTGTAAAGCATACTGCTTAGTATCTAGAGCACCTTTGTCAATTATACTTATATTACCTGTAGAATCCCAGGAAGGAATTAAATTTCTAAACAGTTTTGATTCAACATCTTCATCGTCTTCAGTTAAGAAACCTGCAATACCCCCTATAAACTGAGCTACGTGTAATTGAATTGAACCAAACAAGGTAGCTGTAAATAAAGCTGACGAAAGTCTCTCAACTCCTATCTTTGCAATTTTAGGGTTATCACTACCAATCTCTTCAAGACCTAGCTGTATAGAGTTTTTGGTATTACGAACAGCCTCAGCCTGGAACGCAACGAAAGAACCCACAAAAGGATTTCTACCCAACGCCCTAATAACACGAGGTATTTGATCGTAGTTAGGGTAGGTGTTTCTAATGTTTTTAGCTGCGGTAACCTTAGCAGTATAAGGATCCACTCCTGCTCTTATATATCTAGCTTTTTCAGCTTCAAACCCAAAGATTTTCCAAACATCATCCTCCTTCTGGTATAACTCAGTTACCCAGTTATCAAAGCTTTTTGGTGACTCTTTAATTTTCTTAGTAACAGTCTTTCCTTTAGTTGTAAAATCGTTGAAGTCAAAGTTATTGTCTGAAAGATCCTCAGCAATACCACGTATTTCTTGAAGTGACGCAGAGGAGTTGACAACACCAAACGAAACTAACTCAGCGTAGTATTCTTTAAGTTCATCGTTCTTCATTGACTTTACAGCCTTTATGGAAAAAAGAGCATTTTTAAACACAGTTCCAGTAGTGAAGTCTAGGTGCCCGTTCATCATAGCAAAACCTGTATTACCAATAATGTTTTTAGCATGAGTACCAGGGTTGTATATAGTTTTCATTTTTTTATTGAAAATTATACCCTTCATGTATCCATCCATAGCTTTTGCATACCAATCAGAACTTCTATTTTTTTCAATCTGATTTATAACAGCCCACATCTCGTTGTCTACATACTTGTCCTGTAACACCCCCCATTTAGAACCTTCAATTTTATTAAAGGTTTCTGGAGTTTGCTCGTTAGATATAAACTTTCCATCACCGATTTCTGATAGTTCTTTGTACATCCTAGATGCAGAAATATCTCTAGCAAGTTTAGCAGCAGTGGCACTATAAAGATATAAAGGGTTATCTATCTCTCCCCAGAACTCTCTAATCTCTTCTGGTATAAGTTTTCTTTCCTTAAATATGCTATTAACTCTAGATAGCCCAGCTAAGTTAGCGTCTCTACTAGTCCAATACTCAACGTCTTTGTTCTTTAAAAGCTCATCATAATTTGTTCTAGCAATTCCTTGTAATTCCTTTTCTGTTTTTTCAGGGTTGTCTTTTTTAGCCTCGTTGTAAAGAAAATCTTCAAGTCTTTGTATAATATCTACGTCTTTTTGCTTCCAGTTTTTAGCATCAAACTGCATATAAGATCTCCCTACATAAACACCCATATTACTATCTATAGTAAATTGTGTTTGACCCTTCACTAAACCTTCATCGATCAACACTTTACTAAGCTGATCAATGTGTCTACGCATATCTATTAAAGCCTCTTTGATTGGAGTGTAATTCATAGCCTTAATGTCTTCGTAGTTATGAAGCATTCTGTTTATTTCCTCAGAAGTAATGTCAGTGCCCTCGATAGCTTTTTTAAGTTTCTTAGCATTTTGATCAACATAAAATAGTTGACGGTTAAGCTCTGACTTACTACGAACCATTATCTCTTTTATCTCTTCATTTGAGTGAGTACCAAGTGGCTTACCAATAAGTGTAGACAATCTAACATCGTAACCTCTATCCTGTTTCTTGCCTCTAGGTTTAGCTTTGTCAAAACCTATTTGCCCAAGAACCTCTCCAGTAATATACTTACCAGCAGCATAGTCAGCGTTAATTACACTCATACCTATATCCCAAGCTATAGCAGCTAGACCAGATTTGTATACGTTAGTCTGACCACCAGTAGGAACTTGATACTTAAGATCTTTAGGGTATGATATTTCCTCAGCCATTAAGCCCATTTTTTGATCTGCAAATGGTCTTTCAGATAAAGGAATATAATCATCGTCACCTCTTTTAGGTACACTGCCATCCTCTCTTCGTAAGCTTTCGTTAAAGTTAACCCAAGAGTTTTGACCTCTAGTCTCAGTAGTCATTGCGAGTCTTGCAGGCTTACTAAACATTCTAGCGTGAGCCAACCAAGCGTTCTCCTCACCAACTGGGCCAAACCCATTACCTATCTCTGTGTGACCAAAGAAGTCGTGAACAAATCTAAATAGGTCGTTTACAACTAGCTGTTTACCATTCACGTCTGTATAAGGGGTATCAGCAAGCATTGCGTTGGCATCTCTTTGAGCTTGTGTAATTCCTGCCTCTCCAAAGCCACCTTCCGTACCAAAGATGTACATATGTTTATTATCTCTAACGTCCTCGATCATCTCAGCACTGTTAGCATAAGGCTCTCCTTCGCCTTCCCATATTTCTACGTTGTATCCTCTTTCTAATATTGATTCGTACTGTAGCCCAATCTCATCAGCTAAAGCTTCGTAAGCAGCCCTTACTTCAGGGTTTGTAGGATCGTCAACTAAATTTTCGTATGCGTCAGCAATCATCTTAGAGTTAACCTCATCTAGCTGAGATACAGCCAACACCTCCGCATCAGGTATTATGCCTAGAATACCAGCGTTGTTATTCATATACATCCTAGCTATATCTGCAGACTCAGGGTTAGGATCGTTAAATAATGTAGGAGCTTGGAATCTAAGCCCAGACTTAGAGTCTCTAAACCTTTCGTCAAGTGGGCTAACCTTCTCAGTGTTCTTAGCATAAACCAACCCACCGATCTGAACAACTTCATCAGCTTTAACTACAGGCATACCATCTAGCCTGTCGTAGAAGTAAGAATGTCTGAATGGGTTCATACCAACCTGTACCCAAGATGGGTCATTCATAACTTCAACAACAATACTCTTAGCGTTCTCTGATCTAGCCTCTGGAGTATCTCCTTCTAGTGGACTCCAGTTACCTAGCATTCTAGCTATCGTAGCCTTAGACTTACCTCTAGCTATGCCTAAAGCAACTTTAGGACTAGACATAAACTCAACGTTATTTATCTTAGCAACATTTGTGTAGGACATAGCTTTACCTCTACCGTCTTCATGTACAGTAACAGCCCATATATTATTATTTGTGTAAGCAGGAATATCTAACCTTAAACCAACCCTAGTTCCTTCTTGTACGGGAACATCTAATTTACCTTCAACCTTTGAACCTACAGCAGTCTCAATATCTTGTAAGCTTGCAGGGTCCATAAACTTAGTTATAGGTTTAATCAAGCTGTTCTCTTTAACTATTTTCAAGTACTCTTCATACTCGATCTCTCTAGCAAAGTAATCGTTAGCAGCTTTCTGTACAGCGTCGTTTCTGTTGGTTATGGCTCTATCACCTTTACCAATCTTAGACTCTTCCCATACAACCTCTTCTACGTTTGGTGCTTGGAACTTTAAAGGCATCATACTAACGCCAGCAGTAGAAGGCATTATTTGAGACCTTCTGTATATTGGCTTACCCTTTTCTGTTCTACCAATTATCTCGTTACCAATAGGCTCACCTGTCTCAGGATCTTTAGCAAAGTCATACCAAAAGTTTCTATCATCTAGCCTGTGAATTTTCACTCTATTGCCTTCTGCTGAAACTATAGAGGTTCCATAACTTTCGTAAGAGTCTGTCTTTAAAGGCTTTACTGGACCATCTATTTCTAGCACAGCATATACTTTATTTGTATTCTGCTCGCCTCTTAATGATGGCTCAGTCATTATGCTGATTATAGCCTTTTTCAGGCTGGTAATATTACCAGTTCCGCTTTTGTTAAACTCCACCATACTGTACTGGTTCTCAGTACTTTTTATAAAGTCAACAAACCTTTGCTTGCTGTTTGGCTCCGTAAATACTTCAAACTTAGATTGCTTAACAAAGGTTAAAAATTTATCAGAGAATGTTTTCCTGTCATCAAATGAGCTATTGTCTTTGTCTAGTTTGCTCCATATTTTCTGCAGAACATCTTCTCTAAATTTATTAGATGCTCTGTAAGCACCTAGCTTTAAATCTAAACCTAAAGTTTTTTTAGTTTCTTTACCGTTTTTATCTACTTTAGTTTTAACCTCAGTAGTATTTGCAGCCTCTATTAGAGCGTTATAAACTCCAGCCTTATTTATTCCAAGCTTAGAGATAAAGTTATCAGATGAGAATAGGTTAAGTATTCCTCTAGATGCAGCAGTATTAGATAAAAGTTTATTTTCTGGAACTGTAGTAAGTGCCATATATATTTTGCCACCATTGTCCTTTAGCATAGAGTTCAACTGATCAGTCATTTTCTCAGCAGCATTATCAGTAGAAGCCCAGAAGTAACCCTCCTCGTTAAACTTAAATGCGTAAAGCAATCCACCTTTTCCTTCAACTAAAGGAGTTCCATCTCTATCTATAATTTCACCTGAGAACATAGCGTCAGGCGAATGAACCATCATAACTTTATCTTTAAAGTCCTCTATAGTCATGCCTTCTGTAATATAACCCTCCTCAACTAATTTCTCGAAAGCTTCAGAGTTCTTGTCGTAGGCATATTGTATACCCGTTCTTTTATCTACAACGTCTAAGCTAAATCTAGGGGCCACATCTGCTTCAATGTCTCCGACCTCAAAGTCAACTCCACCAACGTTAATAGATCTCCCGTTGACCAAAGCCCCAGCTAGGTTCTTTGTTATTCCTGCTAGGTTAAGGTCATCTAAACTAACCTTTTCAGGTTGATCAGTAACAGTAACACCAATCTTAGATAGTATTTCGCTAATCAAAGCTCTTAGTCTACCTAGTCTTGAGTTTCTGTCTACGAAGTGTCCATAAGCAGCATCACCAATCATCTCAGCAAAAGCCTCCTCTATCTGAGCCTCTTTAGATAACGTGCTATAGTAAGGATGATTCTGAGCCCACTCTAAGTAGGTCCCCTTCATTCTTCTACCATCCTTAATATATCTTCTTTTAACTTTACCCTCAGATACTTCCTTCTCTATTTTAGCGTAAGTCTCAGGGGAGTTCTGCTTCATAAAGTCCACCAATGGGTGTACAATCTCGTGGAATAAAGTGTTTCCTTTTACGTTCTCAAGGTTTATGTATATACTCTTATCTTGACCTCTAAAGAAAGCGTTAGAGCTTGCTCCCTGTGCAGCCTCTTCATTAGGATGACCTAAAGCTTTTAGCTGATTGTACATATTCTCTGAGTTGCGGACCACTGTCACTTTAAGCCCACCAATAGAGCTCAGTAACTTAAACGCAAAACCTAGGGCACGCTTTCTATCTGAAGGTACTCCATCTAATAGATCTTTATCGTAGTTAGGGTCGCTTTCGTCCAACTTGTGTATATTGTTAGAGTCAAAGCTTTTACCAAATGTTGTTTTACTTTTGTCTACCCCTTTATATATAGAAGTCTTTTTGCCGTTTACATTAACAATAGATATGTCTCCAGCTTGTCTAGCTTCTGGACCACTAAGGTTTGAGTTATCTAAAGGAACAACGCTACCGTCAGTATTTAAGATACCATCCTTAGCAGAGAATACAGATTCTACCTGAAGGTTTCTAGCAGTACCTAAAGCTGCAGCGTTTGTAGTGTTTGTTACTAAAAAACTTTTTCTAGACTTACCATCAACCACTTCTGTGATGGTGTATACGGTAGCACCTGAAGCTTCTAAATCAGCCTTAGTGTTTTCCATTCTAAGCACCAACTCAGCTTTAGTGATACCAGACCGATCAGGAGATATGATGTGGTACTCACCACTATCTATAACCTTCTTGGGAACTTTATCTAATCCTTCTTTTTTAGTCTTTATAAATGCTTTATTATTAGCCTTAGCTATCTGATCAGTTGTAGGTTTAGCGTTCTTGTTAGCCTCCTGCTTGACCTCAAACTCTTTTATAGCATTCCTAGCTGAGGACACGCTTTTAAACTTCCCTTGAGTGATGCTAGACTTCTGAACATTCTCTCCTTCAATCTTAATACCGTTTTGATCTTGAGATTTAACGATGGTAGGTTTTCTTTTGCCGTCTTCAATCTGCTTCTTAACAGCATTGTACTCTTCTACGCTATCTATAGAGTTGGACTCTACAGTTTCTGTAATGGTTGACATAGAAGCGTCTTGATCGTTCACAGCATCTACAATATCGATACCATTGTCTTTAAAGAATTTACCTACTCTGGCTCTTGTAGCCTCAGTACTTTTGCTTATGTTGTACTTATTCTTTTTACCTTCAGTCTCCATTTCAGAAAGAGCATCAGCAATAGAGCTAACATCTTCTGGGGTAGGGGCATCAGCCTTTTCAATCTTAGATACTAAGTCCTGAACATCCTTTTCTTTTACAAACATTCCCTCTCTGGCTGCTACGTTATCTGGAGCGTAGTAACCATATATAATTTCATTAAGGATATTTCTACCATTCTCTGTAATAGAAGCATCCATGTCAATAGACTTGTTTCTGATTCTTTGAGCTATATCTTTGTCTTTAACAAAATCTCTAGCTTCTTTAAGCTTCATCTCTCTAGTATTACCGTCTTCAAAAGTAAACACAGCAGATATGTCCTCTCTCAGGCTTCCAATGTCAGAGATTGCTTTAAAGGCGTAAGGCATTGTGTGCATACCACCACCCATAAGTCCTCCAATAATAAACGCGTCAGAAATTTGAGAGACAAAGTCTCCAAAACTTTCAGGTGTTCCAACCTCTGTGAGTGCATCAGTAACTACGTTAGAGACTTCAGTAAGACCTTCTGAGGTAGCTTCTATACCAAAGCTTTTACCTAAACCTTTTACAAACCCATCAGCTAGTTCTGCAGGATTTGCTTTATTCATCTTAATAACCTTGCGACCAGCGTTTATCAAACCAAGGGTAGCTCTTTCAAAGTAAGCTTCAGCAGCCCCAGTAAGAATCATGTTGGTGATTAAAGCCTCGTCACTAATACTGATCTCGCCTTCTCTCCTCATCTTTTTAAGGTCTAAGGACTTGACACCAGCAGAAGAAGCACCAACACCCGTAAGAGTGATAGATTGTGCCGCTTTAGGTCCAAGCTTTGCAGCTAATAATGGAGATGACATTGCCATACTCATTATTAAAGGAGTAGACTCAGCCAAAGCATTTGACCCCTGAAAGAAAGCGTCAGAGTAGTTACCTGCTATTAAAGATTTTGTTATACCTTGTTCTTCATAAGCTCTAATGTTGTCCCTAATCTTTTCAGTGTATTCTTTAACTTTGCTAGACATAATACCACCTTGTCTCATGTACATAGCTCTTTGAGCAGGACTAACGCTAGCACCTATACCTTCTATTATCTCTAAGGGTCCAGCAACTAGTAAGTCTAAACCACCAGCTAAAAAGCTTTCAGCTACATCACCCCACTGACCCCCAGACTCTATCTGTCTTTGAGCTAGATCCTCTAAGTATTTTAAAGACTCTACGCCTTCGGGATTTTTAATGCTTACGTCAACCCCACCCTCTTGGAGTTTGTCAATAAAATCATTATCGTATAGGTTTCTTTCTAACTCTTTATAGCTAACCTTTTGTCCATCAACCAACAAACCATCAAGGGGAATGTAATTTAGGTCAACCCCTTCGCTTTTAACTTTGGATAGAAAATCTTCTTGAGACGTGCTTCTACTAAGAACGCTTTGATATTTAGATTCGTGATACTTAGTATTAGCTTGGAATGCGTTTTCGTCTACAGATTCTAGATACCTTTTAGCTTGAATACCTTCAGGTGTCTGCTTAACTCTAGTCTTAGACTGCTTCTCTTTTCTTTCTTTCTCTAACTGGTTTGAGTATAAGAATTGATCATAGTCAACACCCTCAGCCTCGTAAAAAGGTCTAAGCTCCTCTTCTTTGTCAAAGGCAATCTTGTCTTCCGCAGACAAGTCCTTGTATCCAGAAAGTCTTTCGTCTAAGCTATCTTGAGTTTTTTGTGCCAATGAAGATTGACCAGCCTCCGAAGTGAATGGAGTATCCTGAGTACCCTCTGGAGCTGCTGCTTCTTGCAACTCTGAAGTATCTTTTTTTTTTAATCCTAATAACAACTTGTAGTCGTCTTCAGATCCGCTGTAACCAGACTTATTAAATAAACCATACGAGTCTGCAAACGCCTCAGCGTTGTCAGAAAGTAGTGTTTGAAACTCATTTATATCCCCGTTATAGCCTGAGTTTGAAAATAGGCTATGTGCGTCCTTTAAAGCTTCTTCGTTCATGTTTACTTGTTATATTTTGCCCCAACTCCTTGAGTAGGTGTCGGTGTTTCTGTCTCTGTAACTGCCCCTGAAGCTGATTCTAGTATAGCTTGTCCAACACCATCTTCTGCAACCTTAGCATCTTTAACCTGAGTGTAAAAAGGTTTTAAATCTAATAAAAAAACCTTACCAAAAGCCTCAACTTTAGCCACTGGATAGTTGTCTGATGTTGTTGCTATAGCAACTATATTTCCAGGAATCGTTGCTTTTTCTCCTTCGCCAGTATAAGAGAGGTGTTCCTCCTTAAGAGCTTCAACAGCTTTTTCATCCTGACCTGGTACAAGCATTTCAGGAGTTATGTTAACCTCAACGCTTTTTATTGGAGAAAATACTTCTTTTTTAAGAGTTACTTCACCATAAACCTCTCCTGGAGTATATTCTTTAGTCTCAACTATACTCTTCATTTCTTCGGTGTATCCTGGCTTTTTACCATTCTTCTCAGGTTTTGATAAAATTTGAGTCCTAGCTTTAGATTCTTTTTCGTAGATCTTTTGACCTAAAAATTTAACATACTTAAAGTGAAGAGCTTCATCGAATAATTCTGATTTAGGATCAAACCTGTCTGTATAAGATTCGTAAACACCCTCAACGTTTGGCGTGCCTTCTACTTCTTTCAAGTACAGCTCTATACCCGTCATAGCATCTCCATTAACATTAAAGCTTGTATTGAAGTAAGCGTCCTCCTGAGATTTCCCAACAAAGTCTTTAGTAGTGGCGTTAATAGAGTAATTATTTTCAAAATTACCTATAAAAGCATCCCTAGCATTTGGAGGTAGACCTTTCTTTGTTTCCCCCGTAGTTTGATCGACGTAAGTAGTTTCAAAATTATCAAGGTCTGCAATGTAATCAGGAGTAGGCATATCCTTAATAATAGTCTTGTCATACCTATCACTGAAAGAGGCTATGTTAGCGTTAAGATCAAAGGTTCCATCTTCAAAAGATGCAATTTCGTTGTTTAAGTTAAGCTCAAAAAGATTGTTACCATCATCATCAGACTTGTATCTTAGATTCTGAGCGTCTTCATTTAAAGGATTGTATGTAGTTATTGTACTGTCGAGCTTAGTAAGGTACTTTCCAAACAATTGCACTTCAGCCCTTTTAGCTTTTAGTTCAGCCCTAAACGTAGGGTCGTCTTGATTCTCATAATTATCAGCAGCAAACTTGTTTACCTCTTCGGCTTTGTTTGAAAGAGCTTTAGCTAGCCTAGGATCGTTAATGCCACTAAGGTCAGCATCCTTTTGATACGACTCAGCCTGATCTTGCCTAGCCTTCTTCCTTTTAGCAGCAGCATCCTCCTTCTTCATGTTGAGGGATTCCTCCTGCATGGCAAGTTGCTTTCTAGAGTTCTCCTCCTGTATCAGGTTTCTATTGTTCTTAAAAACAGTACCCGTAAAAAATAAACCGTCTGCCATGTCTTAGTATTTAGGTTTCATGTAAGCACCCATGCGAGCCTTAACTCTTTCAAGGTAACCACCATGCTTCATAACTGGCATCTCTTCTTCAGCCTCTTCCTCACCACTATCATCATCAGACTCCATAACATTCTTATCGTACTTAGCAACTAAGTCTTCCATAAGCTTAAACGCAGCGTCTTTATCTCCTTCCTTCAAAGCAGACCTTACAGCCTCTACGTCATCTGGAGGTAGTATAAGTTCTCCACCTGTAGCCTCACCAATCTTCTCACCGTCTTGAACTAAGTCAATCTTGTTAGTGTCGTGATCAAACTCATCAGGAGTAACTCCACCTTCTTCAGCTTCTATCTTAGCCCCTTTCTCTCCAGTAGGAAACAATTGACCTACACCAGAAGCGATGTCTTCAACACCGCCAAATATATTTTCTTCTGCAGCAGCCTTCTGACCCCTTATACCTGCAAGTTCTTGCTGGGCTATATTAACATTTTGATTTTGAACACGATCCTGAGCTTTAGCTAGGTTGCCCATAGCTGCTGTCTTAGCCTTATCCTGCATACCTAACAAAGCAGTCCTTTGCTTGGAAGCTCGACCCTCTAGTGCTTGAACACCTGCTAGAACGCTTCTAGGGTCTTTAGATAAAGCACCCATAGCTGAGGCTCTTTCTGCAGCCTGTTGCTGTTGTAGGTTTTCTACGTAAGACTGATCTATAGGTTCGTCGGCCATCTGCTGACTAGCAGAAGATACAGTTTTCTGTAGCCTAGACTTATCAAAAGCCTTCTCAGCCTTCTTAGCCTTTCTGGCTTGGAAGCCACCGTAAATAGCTTTACCAAGTCCTATACCTGCAGTTGCAGCCCCAATTATAGCTTTAGGGGTGTTTTTCTTCTTTTTATACTTAGGGTATGATTTAATCTTCATAAGAAATGATTTTTACAAATGTACTATTTTTTTTTATTATTCTCCACTTAACTCGCTCTTATCTACGTCCACACTAGCAGAGTAGAGGTTGAACTTATACTTAGGTAGATCTGACTTAGAGGTAGAACTAGGTGACTTCGTCGTTAAAGTTGTCATCATATAGCTACCCTTTAATCTCTCACCCTCAATGTTACCATCCTTAGCTAAAAATAAAACGAAGTTACCAGTAGGGTTTGAGGAAACAAACGCTTTACCTTCTTTTGATAAAGATACTCTAAGCTTATTTTGAACTTCTAATGAATCAACACGAAGAAATGGATGCCCAACAAAAGTAATCTCACCATCATCTAGGTTTTGAATAAAAGCTCTATTAGTTATTGATTTAACCCTAGTAGTGGTAGACGAAGACTGAGAAGAACAAGTAAAGACTTCTCCTGGTAAGTTCTTATAACCACCTTCAATACCCATAGATACGTTGTTAATATTAAACCCGTCATTCTCTCCAACTTTAATTAAAACGTACTTAGCACCAGTTATCATCCTGCTAGCAGGAATATCATCCCCAGGGTAAGCGAGTCTATTTTCAACAATTATAGAAACAAAAACCCCAGGATCGTCAGAATACTCAAAACCACTTACAGAACCTGCAAGACTCAACTCAGAACCATCGCCATTAAAGCCTAGAGTTTCTGACTCGAAGTCCATACTAGACACGAAAGGAATTTGAGAGTACTGTATACCTTCTTTTGTCTTGTAGTCTATAACCTCTACGTGAGATACTACAGCTAAGTCAAGTTCTTTATTTAAAATTAACAAGCTATTAGAGGATATTGACCTTACAATAGCGTAGCTAGACAAGCTTTTTAAGTCTCCTGAGCTTTTCTTTCCTATAATTCTAATAACATCTCCTTTGTGTAAGTCTTCAAAGAATTTACAAACTTCACCTATAGAGGAGTTTGTATTACCCACTAAGTACTTACCGTTAACAGATTGTATCTCACCCTTTACCTTTCTAAATCCAATACCTGAAGATATAACGTTATCATAACCACCATAGTTATCTTCCCCAACACCAGTTTGTCCGATGTTAGTTTTCATCTCAGTAAAGAGTTTGGTGTCACTATTTAAAGATATTGCGTTGTAGTTTTTGACAGTATCAGGTTCAGCATTAAAAGGAAACTCTAAGCTAGAATCTAAAACCTTATCGTAACAAACGTTATAATTAGGGTTTGACTTAGACAAAACAGGGCTGTTTAGGTATAACTTTTGGTGATACCTGTCAGTCATGTTATGTTTAAACAAGTAACCTGCCTGGAATCCAACGAACTGATTGTTAATCCTAGAGTAAAACTCAGGGTAGAAACCATAGAAGGAGGTCCAACGATCAATGTCCTCATTAAAAGCAACTGTCTTGGCGAAGAATATTTTATCTGGCCTAACATTAGTGTATCGATCTGACTTAGTATTCCAAGTGGTAACCTCAGAATCCCACAAACCTTCAGTCTTATCGTAGACCGCAGGTAAAGTAATCACATACTCGTTGTACTTAGGATCAAATCCAGCAACTATATTAAACACCTGATTATCTTGAGTCTCAGGGTCATACTCTACATACATCTCACCGATGTCTCTAAAGTAATCTTTCATACCGTAGTCAGATATAGGGGTGATTCCGTCGTTAGATAGCCTAAGTACAGCCCCTTTCTTAATATCCATAAAGTAGAACGTGTCGTTATTCTTAACAATACTTTCAGGCTGCAAACAACAACCGTAGTCTCCAGAATAAACAGTAACGTAATTCTTAATAATATCCCTACTTAAGGATACTAAACCATCTCCAGAAGCTGTATTTAAAACGTCTTTACCAACAAGTACTCTACCCACTTTATTTTCGTGGAATATAATTAAGTCGTCATCCTTGGTCTGCAAAGACTGGATAGAACCAAACCCCTTGTTATAATCAAAATAAGGCTGCGTAGCTAAGTTAAATGATGATAAACCGTTAATAGAACCCGTACTAGAGTATGTCTCTGAGTAGTACACAGAAGCTTCTAACCTTCTAGCTTTAGAGTTAGTGTTAATAACATTTATCCTACCTTTAGAGTAGTGGTTAGTATCGTGAAAATCGTTAAGATTATAATCTTCAGGGAAGAATGTTTCTGCGTTTTCACCATTGTTATCTCCAGAGGTAAACATTGTCCTAGGCTTTAAGTAGATATCTCCTGTATTTATACTTACTATAGCAGGAGTTTCAGATACAGATACGCCTGAAGCTTGATCAAGCGTAAAAGAACCACCTTGAGAAGAATCTCCACCATGTATTCTATTTCGTATAGAGTACTTTTTACCAACTTCGTAATAAACCATAAACTCTTCTTCTGAGTTTTTCTTAGGTCTGTATATTTCAACGATCAATCCACTGTATCCGCTATCAGTCACTGAGTTTCTACTACCTGTAGTGGATAAATCTACTGTACTCGTAGTTTCACCGTCGTTAGAGATAACCTTTGCAGCGTCATTTTTAGGATCGTTAATTCTAATGTAGTAGCCGCTTTCATCGCCTATAGGGTTATCAGTACCCTGGAAAAGGTCTTCACCTGCAATTTCTAAGTCTACATACTCATTAAACTTAAGCCTAGTACCGTCTTTTAAACAGCTTATAAATCTAACCCTATCGCCAGGAACAAAGTCATACTTAACCTGAGAGTTGTTTGTTTGATTGTAACTATAGTTTTGACCCTTTAAAGAGTTTAAACTAAGGTACATCTGATCGTCTCCAGAGCCAGAAGCACCATGCTCTGCACGAGTAACAGTCATCTGAACAAACTCATCTACAGTATTGTTACCTGTGTAGTAGATCTGATAGAACTTAGCCCAATCTGGAGGCTGGTTATATACCTCAATAGATACGTTAGATCCTTGACCTAAGTCAGGCCCTCCAGGCTCAGTATAGAATGGGTTATAAGCTCTAGTACCATTAAGGTCAATAGTTACTCCTTCTTTACCTTGAGATTCTTGAGAAATTTTTACGTTAGAATAAACAGGAGCTGTATTTACAAAAGAACACCTGTTAGTCTCGTCAAAATAAGCGATACCAAAGTTATGGAAAGCACCAGACTTAAACGACCCAACACCTACCGTTCCAGACGTAAATTTACCAGCTACAGTTTGGCTTTTAAATTCTAAATGTGTGTCCTTAATATTTCCACCACCAGCACTATTAGGAACAGTCCACGCAAACCTTATAGTTACTTGACCACTAGAGTTTGAAGAAGCAGATACCGTAGCTTTATTAGTGTTATTCATATATCTTTCAGCTCCCGTACCTCCAATAAAGTCTCCAATATTTATTTGACCGACAACAAAGTCAGCTAACTCTTGAGCTGTAGATATACCTGTAACTCTCCAAGCACCATAAAAGTTAGAACTTCTATGTTCGTGTTTTTTATTTCCAAATATTCCGCTTAGATCATTACGAGTTTCAAACTTAAATTTAGAGTTAAAGTCAAGTTCTAAGAATTGAGATTTATCACTGCTTAGGTCAATGTTGTTAAGATCGATGGTAGGGTTAAACGTAGCCTTACCATAACCTGTTTTGTGGTCGTACCCAGTTGCGTTTTCTCTAAACCCACTAGGTATAGTAGGACTAAACAGTACGTCACTGGTTTGACTCTCTAGTACAGGAGCCTCCTCACTACTAAAGGTAGTTCTAACAGCTAGATCTGTATTGTCATACCCTTCAACAATGTTACCATACGCTAACCTGTTATTAGATAGTATAGTTTGAGCTTTAGCCTTAATAGGTACAGCGTCAAACAACTTGTTAGAGTCTAACTCGTCAATAAAAGGATAAACACCATTATTGTAGAACTTTATATTAGATCTGTCAATGACGTAATCATCTTCAGAATCTAGGATAAGATCATTCTTAAGTTCTTTAAGGTAGTTTATAAAGTTGTTAGGAACAGATTCTATCAAGAAGAATTTCCCATCGTTACCTTTTCTACCTACAATCTCTATAAATTCCACGTCAGAAATAGCGTTATCATAAGAAACGTCTATCCTGTTTTTTACAAGGTTAAAGTCTAAAGCGTTTATAGGTGCGTTGGTTGCGTAAGAACCATCTATAGCTACGTCAGATATAGGGCTGTAGGCTGTGTTCTCTTCGTCAGTATGGTTGTACCTGTACTTAAACTGGAACACGTTATCTATAATGTTATTTGTAGCAACACCAGATTCTTTAACCATCTCTATAGAAGGTTTGTGAGTAGGCTGATGTTTTACAACGTCAAAGTACTTCATCTTTTCCTCGTAGTTACCAAAAGTAATAAGAGGAGAGTAAGCTCCTTTAGGGTTAGCATAAAATATCTTTCCTTGAGCTGTAGCTACAGACTTCCCGAAAGGACAATCTGTAATAATACCAGACACGCTAACACCATCTACTGTAAGTGATTTGGCAGCAGTCTTATTAGGCTCGTTGTAAGGGCTCTCTAATGTTATGGTAACACCGCTAACAGAAGCTATCTTGTAGTAGTGAGGGAGTGTTCCGTCAGTAATAGCTAAAAAGTCTCTTCTATTACCTTCTGTTAACCCATGGTCAGCATTAGATAAAGTCGCTACGGTCTCTCCTTTGTTAATAGCGATAGTAACGCCTTCTTTTAATTTAGGGACTATACCTAACACCTTAGCGTACCCGTTAAAGCACTTGTTCAAATAGCTAGTAGAATCATACTGAGTGTATATGTGGTCTCCAACTAAAAAAGGATGTTCGTTGTCTCCACCAACAAAAACAGTACTCTCAAACGTTCTAAAGAAAGTGTCTTGGAACGTGTACGGAGGATTTGATATATTCTCCTCGTTAGCTTTAGCCAACTCTACATTTATCTTTCTAGGTCTGTTAAGGTCATCTGTAAAGTATAGAATGTCATCAACTTTGTTTATCCCAGTAATTAGGTTGCTCTCACTAAAGGTAAGTATAGCGTTAGATTTGTCAGAGCTACACCCTACGTCATCTTGATAGACAGTAGTAATCTTGTCTGCCATCAAGTCGTACTCTAGGATACTATCTCTCTTCTTGTCTTTATTCTCTTCAGAAACAAAGTAGTATATTCTATTCTTAGGCTTATCTTCATAAGTACCAACACAAACATACCCACCTTCTATTAAAGGAGTTACGTCAACGTTACCTGTAGCGGTATTCTTTAGTAAGGACTTATGGCCGTTGTAAGCGTTAAGTAAAGCTGTTCCGTAAACAGGACTCTGGTTTATAACGTTGTGAGTTTCTGCCTCAAGAATTTTTTCCCCAAGAAGTGATAATATTCTTCTAGTACTGACTATATCTACCAATTGAGAAGAAAGCTTCTGAACTTGAATCCCATAAAACTTCCCCCTAAACCCCTCAACACCAGGCTCGACAACAACGTGTCCAGCAGATGCTAACGTACCTGACGTAGTTGAGTCGTAACCAGGCCCAGTAACTAGCGTTAAAATGGTGTTTTCAGTGGAGTTTGAAAGACCTAGAAGCCACTTCCTAGCACCTGAACTTGTCCCACCTGAACCATACGAAAACGCAGTGGTAGCGGCAACGTTAGCTCCAGGATTAAATGGAACAGAAGTAGCCCTTAAACTATCTTTAAGACCATAAGTACCCTCCGCAACAAAATTTTCTGTTGGCCCTCCGTTAAATCCGTTACTAAAACTTATTTTAATATCACTAAACCCATCAGCTTCAGTAGCGTAAGTAGAGGTGTAGCTTTGGCAAATAGATAACGCAGGGTGTTTTTTAAATTGCGCAATGTCTAAAAGATTTTCTTTTGACACTTGATCCTCTAAGGCTGAAAACTCAGAATAAGAAAAGTCTCCTGTTTCAAATTCATCTCTTTGATATACTAGGTCTGTAAATAAGTATGTATATTCAATCTTATACCATTTAGAAAAAGCAAACTGAACTCTTGTTGGCTCTTCAGGAAGCGTTGCAATATACTTGTTATCTGGGTCGGCCGTAAAAGGTGTAAAGGCGTAAGAAGGAAGGCCATAGGTAGTACCTACAGAGCCAGAAAACCATTTTGAGCTATTAAGAATAATTTTTTCAGGGGATGTTGGACTACTAGGAGGGAAGCCAGTTTCGTTACCTACAAAAACAAAATCCAACCCACCCGTTGAGCTTGATATAATTAAGTTACTCCTTGAAGAAAATACTTTAGATGAATTAGCGTAAGAGCGATCATGTATGCTAGACCCAGTAAGATCTGAACCATCAGGCCCCTCTCCAAAGTAATAGCGAACATCACTAAGCTTAGAAGTAGAACCAGAAGACCAATGATTTATAACAAGATTTTTTAACTCTGATATAGTATTTACACCAGAAGCGTCTACTAAAGCGTAAAAATGACCAGTATAATTTTGTCTTACAGAACTTTCAACCCACTCGTAAGCAAATTTAAAGCTAATCTCTAACTCTTGAGTTTGAGCTGAAGGGTCAAAAACTAATGGGGATTCGTAAGGAATATTATTAATATTTAATTTTCCTGGGCTATCAAGATTAAGATGAAACTTTACTTGAAACTTGTTAGTAGGACCTTCAGTGTAAAGGGTGTTACCAGAAGAGTTTATAGAAAAACTTTCTGAATTACTGCTACTACTCAAGGTAGTAGGTACAGGAGTGTTAGAGCTAGTTACAGTAGATGTATCTGTAGCACCTACAGTTACCGTATCGGTAAAGTCATGTTGTGCGTCACTTAAAGCGACAACCTTAACGGTATTTCCACTTCTTTTTATTACTATACCCCCTGCGTAACTTGAGTCTACAATAGCGGATGCTGGTGCGTTTTGTATTATAGTTACAGGTCTTAATTTATGAAAATTAGTCTTAAGAGCTGTAGTGTTAACTGTTATGCTACCGTCATTATTAAAAATTCCTACCTTAACTTTAGTTGCAGCGTCTGATCCGTCAGCCTCTTCTGTAGACCAGTAAGTTCCATTTTCTCCACCTCGACTTAAACCAGTGTAGTCTGTAGGATAAGTAGAAACGTTGTTTTCCCAAGTATTTATATTTTGGAGGTCTATTATATTTGGAAGTGCCCAGTCGTCAAAAATAACGTTTCCAGTCATATCTTCAAACTCAGTAGGGCGAACAAATGATATTTTATAGATAGTATTTGGTTCAAGTTCCGTATTTCCATCTGCATCGACCAAAGGTAAAGACAAAGAGTTTGATTCGTTTCGTTGACCTCCATTTTCGCCAGAAACGACACCACTAGCTACACCCTCGTAATAACCGTTAGCGTTCCACGCCCAACCTTGACCTGAAGTGTATTCGTTTATAATCCAGTCAGAATCATTTACATTAGTTATTGTTGATAGGTTAGAGTTCTCGTTATCAACTAAATCTTCACCTCCAGATATTACAGTTTTTTGATCAAACTCTTCTTCTATTATTTCCCACTGAACTAATTGGCTGTTTAAAACGTTTGACTTGTCTTCGTCGTTAGACAAAGTAAACTCCCACTTATTAGCACTAGCTCCTTTAACGATGCTTAAAACAAAAGAGTATCCATTTGTAATATCATCTCCATCTATATCAACAATATCTAGGTTACTAATAGACATACCATCACCTTCATCGTCTTCAGTAATTGATATTATGTCTCCAGAACCAAATGAAAATCTTAACTTTAATATAGTAGCAAGAGAGTCACTATCTGAAGGGATAATTTTATAGTGAAAATGAGAGCCTGAAGCAATGTTCTGTTCTTCTGTTAAATTCCCTCCACCTGATGCTGTGCTTTCTCCGCTAGCAAACTCATCATGGTTGTGTAAGATAGTATCAACTACGTTGGTACTAGAATAGTCGTTATTATTTCCGTCTACAATTTTAACAACGTAATTATCAGCCTTCCAGTCTTCGTAGCCTGCAACGTCAGGATTCCTCATTAAAAGCTTTAATTCCCCAAGGTCATTTAAAGACTCTATATTTTTTAGTGGAGTTCCAAACAAGGTAAACCTATAAGCTTCAAGTAAAGACCCCATGCCTTCATCTACGTTAGATAGATTAGACACTTGACCTAAAATATCCGACAAGAACTCTTCTATAGAAGTAGACTTTACATTAAACTCATCTCTAAGGTTGTTAAGTAGTTTGTTGAATAAAATCTCAGTATTTATAGGTATGTTAACTGAAATATTTTCTTTAAAGGTTATAACCCCGTCAGTACTATTAACACCTTGTTCAATTTTATTAACTTCTCCTATTTCCGTAATTGTTTCATCAATTTTAATAAAAAGAAGGTCTCCTTTTTCTGCAAAAGAAAGGTTAAGTATTCCGACGGTATCTATAATTAACTTATCTAACCTGTGGTTGTATATTTTATCTGTTATTTCTATTGTTGAATCTAAAGTAGACAAAAGTTGTATTGTAGCTTCTTCATCGACGATTTCCGATATTGAATCTATAGTTCCAATAGGGATGGAACCATCTTTATATAAAACGTCTCCAGCACTCCACTCGCCAAAAAAACCTTTTACTTCAA
>Ga0206127_1002163_pt1 | contig 20009 bp, 19 predicted proteins | sample Helgoland_Spring_6_FD_148646 | JGI IMG/M metagenome (GOLD analysis project Ga0206127, IMG submission 148646) | Pelagic subsurface seawater microbial communities from Kabeltonne, Helgoland, North Sea - Helgoland_Spring_Bloom_20160419_1 | ecosystem: Environmental > Aquatic > Marine > Epipelagic ...
CACCTGGCTTCGATGCTCAGTTGGTCAAGCATGGGACCCAGCAGTCGACACCTGCACAGGCGACATTGTTAAACTTGACCATTCTCAAATTGCGTATGCCATAACAGAGGCTAAACGTCAGCTGGGAGGCAACTGGAGACTACCAACCCGCAAGGAGCTTGAGAGCCTCGTGTGCGTACAGTGCTCCCCCCCCAAAATAAGCTCCAAATACTTCCCTAATATATCCCCCGAAGCCTACTGGACTGGGGATAAAAATGCATTGAACCCCAGAACATTTTGGTCAGTAAACTTCATGACCGGACACTCGTACTCCAGATTTTTCCCGTACCAATCTCTACCAGTTTTACTAGTATCGGCAGACTAAATACACCTCGTCATTTATTGGCTATGCTAGGCTAACGAAGTCAAAATAATTACAAAACTACAGACCATTGCAGCTAATATTTTCATAATCGACTATTCAGTATTTTTAATGTTTTCCGAACAGAATGAACTGATTTCCTTTATCCAGTGATTATATATTTGAGTTGAACTGATGGGAGCACAGGATTCAATTTAGCTTTGAATATAGCTACTTGGGTGGTGGTTCGGACTATTTTTAAGTTTATCAAATGAACTATTTAATAGCGACCCAAACTTACGCCAAACATCTAAGTTACAACTTTGCTATATCTTGTGCAATTAAACCAAAGGTGTTGCTCCATGGCTCGGATTCATTTCGTCTGAATATATCAACGGATGGGCCAACAGGATTTCCCATAACGTTATCCCAATCATCGTTAGCTGGGATAACATATTTAGTTGAAGTTCCAACTCCAGCCGAAATTATAGGTACGGTGTTGCTTATCGCCACAACACAATCAAGTGCGGCGCAAAGAGCCGCCACTTCAGCTAAATTATCGTATTGATTCAAGTCACTGAAGTCATGAACAGTCACCCCAAATTCATCTTTAATTTTGACCAAATCATCCTTAGCATGAGCGTATTGTAAATTTATAAAAGTTATATTCTGAAGTGTCAGTAAAGGAGCCCAGTCAGATATTGGGGCGTACCATGGCAGCCGTTCGTCGGTCATCAATGAGCTTTTCCAACTAATTCCCACGTAAGGACCGCTTCCCAAAGAGCTCAAACGGTTTTTCCAAAAATTGATTCTAACTGGATCTGGAATAAGAAAAGCACTAGCCCCACTGTTTCGAGTAATCTCGGTAAGAAAGTGTTTGTGAAGGTCTCCTGTTGGCAGGTGAAAATCAAAGTCATCTCTTTCTGAATCTAAGCTTCTATTGTCAGGTCTGATCTCAATTTTTGGAAAAGAATGTGATAACAAAGGAATTAGTTTTTGAGGAGTTTCAAAAATACAGTGCTTCGCTTGGGACGAAATGAGTGGTGCAAGGTGTGAGCAGCGTAAAATGTCTCCAATTCCTTGCTCACACCAAATTAAAACCCTTTTGTCTTTCAAGCTTACCTTCCCATCCCATATGGGTTGTGAAAAATGCCTTTGATCGGATAAATTACTGTCAAGTTTCCAACGCCATTCAGATTCTTCAAGTCCCTCCTTCAATCTGCCACTGTTTATGAGCACAAAACTTAAATTATTATGCGCCATAGCATAATCAGGCTTTATAGCTATCGCCTTATTGTAAGCTTCAATCGCTTTGTCCAACTTACCTTGTTTTTTAAAAGCAACACCCATGTTATAATAGAGTGCAGCGGAGTCAGGCCATATATTGAGAGCCTTTTTATAAGCTTCTACAGCCTCTTGCAGCCTACCTTGCTCATACAAAAGAACACCAATGTTGCACCAAGCATGCTCACTATCAGCATTGACAGCTAGTTCTTTGTTGTAAACATCTAACGCCTTTTCTACGTTGCCTTGTTTTTTAAGTGCATTGCCCATGTTGTTATAAGCATTATGGAAATCGGGTTTAATGGCTAATGTCTTGCTATAAGACTCTATCGCCTCGTCTAGCTTGCCTCGCTCCTGAAAGGCATTGCCCAAATTATAGAGCGCGTCAGCATTATTGGGGTTTATCTCCAGACACTTTATGTAAGCTTCAATCGCCTTGTCCAACTTACCTTGTTTCTTAAAAACAATGCCTAGGTTATAATATGCTTCAAAAAAATCGGGCTTTAGGGCTATAGCATTAATGTGCGCCTCTATCGCCTTTTCTATTTCACCTTGCGCTTCAAAAACATTACCGATGTTGTTAAAAGTATCATAAGAATTGGGTCTTATGTCCAAGACCATTTTGTAAAACTTAACAGATAAATCAAATTTCTTTAAAGCTTTAAAAATAGCTCCTTTGATGTTGCATAAGTTGGCAGACACGGGAAATTGCTGAGCTAAAGTTTCAGCTTGTTTTAACGCTTGCTGAAAATGTCCTTGGTTATATAGACCAAACACTGCCTGTAATTGATCTTCGGGAGGCTCCTGAGCATTAGATGCGTGCTTGATAGATCCATTTCTCAAAGCCTTAATACCATACTGTGCCCTCCTGTTGTTTGGGAACTTGTATAGAATATCGTGAAAAATATTTTGGGCATCCGCAGGACTACCTTCTTTGGCTTTCCTCTTTGCCAGCATAATCGCTTGATCCAGGCTTAAGGCGTCGAGGATGTTAGGCAGTTGCTGTATTTCTTCGAGACTTGTGATGCCAATTTCAACTGACTCTCTCCGAGCGCTTGTCAATCTATGTTTCAGCTTATCGAAACCTTCGCCCTTTGCCCCATTCATTATAGCTTGATTATAAACTGCTTCCGCGTCTTCAATCCTGCCAATTTCACACAAAGCGTCTATGTAACTTACCCAATAAAACGCGTTATCAGCATTGGCTTCTAGAGCCGTTTCGAAAAATGCGAGCGCCGCTTCCATCTTTCCAGAGTTAATGGCTAGTAAACCCATGTTGTAATTGGCGTCAGATTGGTGGGGATCTGCTTCCAATAGCACAGAATAAGCCTGATGAGCTAATTCATTTTGTCCTAATTTTTGAAACTTTAAGCCTTGTTTTAAAAGACGTTCCAAGATATCCGACTGACTTTTTTCCAAGGTATCTGGCATATTTTTAATTTACCCTTCGAGCTACATTCGACGGATAAGCAATTTTTGTACCAATATGGCACTTCAGAACGAGAGATGAGCCGAAAATTTACCGTTGCGCTAAAACACCAAGAGAAACCCCATACACACCAAAAATAGGAATAACTTCTGGCCAAAATAGATCTAGATGCTCGTCAATTTGACTGCGCATATCATTTAAGTAACACTAGTGATACCAAGGCTTTTTCTAACTGATCGAGAAATTATTGACGCAGTCACGTTCATGCAATCGCTTTAGTTCAAAGTAAGACTGAACATAATTAACCCACGATAGGAGGCCTAAGTCGCAAAAAAGATTTCTAGATTTACTAAATCAATATCAGAAACCTTTTAAAAAAACAAAAATCAACGGCCAACATGGGAACGAGACCAGAGACAAAATGCACACAACACCAAAACGTTATTGTCAGCGAGTTTCATGACGGTCCATTCATACTTGAGATTTCTTAATGCCAATCTCTACGAGTTTTACTTCGAACCGCGGACTGATTACATCGCCTCATTTATTAGTTATGTAAGACTAACCAACGTCAAAATAATCACAAAGCCACAGACAACTGCCGCTGATATCTCCATAACTTGCGATTTAGCATTTTTAACATTAGCAAAATACGAAGTTCGAATTTTTTCTAAACGATCATTATAAATTTGTGTCGCCATTTGATAAGCATTGATCATATCACTACCCAAGTCTGACAACTGCAAAATTTTCATATCTTCAGACAGATTTGTCAGCAAAATATGCTCAATTTCTTCTAAACTTGAGACCGTAAAGTTTACGGATTTGGGCACTGGAACGCCTTGGAATAACAAGAACCCAGTTTCGGGATAGATTACAGGAATGGGACTAATAGGCACTGACTTCGTAAAATGACCAAAACATGCCAACTCGTCTTTTGTAAAAAATCTATTAGGTAATTCATAGCTGGAAATCTGTTGCTCGTTAATAGCTACCAAAGTGTCTACCATCTTTAGCGCAAAATCAGATTCAAATTTTTCTTGCTCTTCTGACGATCGATCTTTTACTGCGTCTCCGTCTGTCGGAGCATTGGCAGCTGTAGCATCTAATGGTTGATCTGTTTCTTCCGCCATAAAATTACCCCCAACTAAATACTATCGGTTATAAAGATTAAGACAAGGAAAAGCAGCCAGAAGGTTATTTCGGCTGCTTTAACTCATTTTATGTCTGATGCACTAAAACAAATTTACTCTAGGATTGGATCAATGCTAGCAGTCCCTGGCCCTGCGCATTGGCCTGTGCGAGCATGGCTGTACCGGCTTGCGCAAGTATTTGACCTTTGGCCAGCTGGGTTGTCTCTCCAGCAAAGTCAACATCCATTTTTGAAGAAACATCAAGTGCATAACCTGCCTGCAACGAACTCAAATGTGACATTTTATTGGAAACAGAGTTATACACATCACCCGCGGTGACCAAGGCTGTGTCTAGTGTTTCTTTATCGGTTGCCAGGGCAGTTGTACCAGCTCCAGTACTAATGTTAGTGGCAGTTACAGTAAGGGTCGGCGCGGTGCCTGCGTTAACTGTAGTTGCATCAGTATTTCGACCAAAAGACACCTGTGAAGTTCCACCGAATACAGTAGTTCCTTTCCATTCAGCCCTTGTGGTAACAGCAGCGTATTCAGCTAAAATCTTGGTTGCTTCAGCCTCGATAGCTGCGGTATCCTGAGCCGAATTAAGCCCATTTGAACCTAATGCGTTTAATTCCTCAAGGCGGACCACCATATCATTCAAAAGCCCGAGGTCATTGTTAGCCATTTCCATGACCTGAAGAACTTCAGTAGCATTCTGCAAACCAACTTTAAGAGACGCTAGTTCCGCTTTCATACCGTAAGCCACTGCAACTGAGCCGGTTCTGTCGCCGGGAGAGATGTTTTGCCGTCCACTTGCTAAACGCTGCATACTCTTGGACACTTGTTCCGAGTTTTCATTTAGTGAGTTCTGTACTCGGTAGAATGCTCCACCCGCATTAATAGTAGTCATTAAGTTTTCCTCCAGATTTATGAAAGTCAAGTCTCTCTCCAGATTTAACGTCCGATCTGGATATATGTTTAGAACATTATTTCTTCATCGACGGCATTGCATGTCAAAATTCTGACAATTGGTGAGTGTCAAATTGATTTTTTGGCATCCCAACCAGTCGCTGCTAATCTACCTGCCAAAGGAGAGTATCAATGAAACTTGACTTCAGTATAGGCATTGGACAGCGGCAGGGGCTAACGCTCACAGCCCAGGTGCAGCAGGCGATAAAGCTGCTACAAATGACAAACCTTGAGGTTAACGAATTCATTGAAGAGAATTTCGCTGTTAATCCTTTTATCGAATTAAAAGATAAAGTTTCCCGCGAAACCACTCCGAACTCGGTTGCCGATAAATCAGAAAACGCATCTACAGCAAAAACACTTGAAGAAAATCCCTTCGGATCAGAGCCGCCAAAAACAAAAACCGAGTTAGAAAACCAATTTGAAACTGGGGATAGCATTAAAACGAAAAGTACCGTGTCGAAAGAACAGACCGACTTTGACCCAGTACAATTCATAAAAGCCCATGAAAAGTCTCTCTATGTCCATTGTGGAGATTTTATTGACAGCCTGAACCTGACGTTACAGGAGCGGCTAGTTGCGTATAAGTTTCTGGAAGAACTCGCACCAACTGGTTGGGTTGATGTCACAGTAAATGAAGTGGCTGATCAAACTTCGCTCAACAAACACATGATTGAGGGCGTGTTGAAAAAGCTTCAAACGATTGAACCAGCCGGCCTATTCGCAAGGACACTGGTTGAATGTTTAAAGCTCCAAGCAGAAGACGCCAATCTATTGGATAATAATCTTGAGAGCATTCTCAATAATTTACATCTCCTCGGCAGCGGTAAATTTGACTTACTAAAACGTCGGTGTGGCTTTAATGATGAAGAACTTTCAGAAAATTTAAGAATAATTAAATCCTTCAATCCAAAGCCCGGGCTTCTGTTTTCATCTGACGCAATCAACATACGAGAACCAGACCTGAAAATTACTCAAAAAGACGGCGGATGGTTGGTCACACTGAACAAGTCTACCTTGCCAAGCGTCGTCGTCGATAAGGCTTACGCAAAAAGTGTACGGAAAACTAAAATGGATGTTGAGCAGAAGGAATTCATTAAAGAAAAAATAGCAGAAGCGAACTGGCTTAGAAATGCACTACAGAAACGAAATGAAACCATGCTTAAGGTCGGTACGGAAATTGCGAAAAGGCAAACCCAGTTTCTTGAAAAAGGCCCAAGTTATCTTCAGCCAATGATCTTGCGCGATGTCGCCGAAGCGGTTGATTTGCACGAGAGTACAATAAGCCGAGTGACGACGGGCTCGCTCATGGAGACACCACAAGGGACTTTAGAACTCAAATCATTTTTCAGCGTCAGCTTACAGCTAAATGATGATCAAAGTTCACAATCATCTGCAGCAGTAAAATTCAAAATAAAAAAATTAATTGAAAACGAAGACCCAAAAAATCCTATCAGCGATGACGAAATCGTAGAAAATTTAAAAAATACTGGCATAAATGTGGCCCGGCGGACAGTCGCTAAATATCGTAAGGTCCAAGGTATTCCAGCATCTTTTATGAGAAAACGTCAGAATACTTTGTCAGGAATATTGTGATAAACGCGGGCGTGCCATTTTATTATTAATCGTTAATCCACACACCCAATGAACAAAATAATAACTTTATTTTTGGCAAAAGTTTATAATTTCATACCGAATCAATCTCAACCCGAAACGAATCAGCACTCTTTATAGAGGTCTTGTCTTAGCGCCCGAGAACTTTACCAGTATTTTTGACGAAGGGAGTAAGAGCGGCCAAGCGATTTGGAGGTTTCTGGTAACTCTCTGCGGGTCGGCGCCGTGGAGGATTTCATTATTAAGAGCTAGGACCTCGCCGCAATCATGCGCGCGGGTAGATGGTCAGACCCGAGTACTGTCTCGAGGTACTTGCAGTTTTTGCAGCATAACATTTGGAAATAATAAATTGGGCTAAGATTAGCTCATTTAAGTTTAACACTTTCTAAATTAACAGGCGAATTTTCTTCAACTGACATTGTAACTTTAGATCCAATTAATGTTTCATAATATTTAGGGGGAAGACCAAAACCAGGTCTGACACTTCTAATATCATTTTCTGTTATCACATCACCTTCTTGCAAAGAGCGAACGTAATATAATGAGCGTCTAAATTTTACATTTCCTTTTTCAGCTTCAGTACGTTCATAATTTACTTTTCCAAGCGCTTGCCAAGCTGTACGCGTCGCGGTGCACAATTCCATTAAGCCGTCTTCCTCCAGGGAGAAACTATCGTCAGGCCCATCGCCGTCTCTATTAAGAGTTACATGTTTTTCAACCATTACGGCGCCTAATGCTACTGCTGATATCGCGGTAACATTGCTCAGTGTATGATCCGAAAGACCAACGTTTACACCAAATCTATTTTGCATATCGGTAATGGTCCGCAAGTTATATTCGCCTGGGGGAGCCGGATATCCACTCACACAATGCAGTAATGTTAACTTGCCATTTCCAAATTTCATAGCAGTTTCCACCGCTTCGCCAATTTCTGCATCATTAGCCATGCCCGTTGAAATGATTATCGGTTTATTCGTTCGAGCTACCCTTTTGATCAGGTTTAAGTCCGTGCATTCAAATGATGCAATTTTATATGCTGGGGTATTCAACTCCTCTAATAAGTCTACAGCGGTATCATCAAAAGGTGTACTGAACAGTGTAATGCCTACGTCCTTGGCGTATGCAAACAATGCAGCGTGCCACTCCCAAGGCGTGTGGGCCCATTCATATAGTTGATGCAAAGTCCGACCTTTCCATAATCCATACTTAATAACAAAATCTTCCTTTGCAGAGTTCAGAGTTATTGTATCTGGAGTGTAAGTCTGCATTTTTACAGCATCAGCACCACATCGTTTTGCCATATCTATAATCTTGAAGGCATTCTCTACATTTCCATTGTGATTGGCAGAGATCTCAGCGACAATATATGGGGGAACATCGCAGCTTACTTCTCGTCCCAAAATCGTAAATTTTTCAACCACTTCAAAGTTTCTCCAATATTATCTTATAGGACTCGCCCCTATGGTGGAATAACGCAGGAAATTTGTTGGGATCACATACTCTTAATAAGTCAAATTGCTCAGTAATTGATTTATTTGGATCAATCTCGCTATCTTTAGGGTTTCGCTTAGGATAATATGTTGCTTCAATATCTGAATTTTGGGCGCGCTTTTGCAATTTATCGAAGTTCTTTATGGCAAATTCGATCAATCGAATTTCGGCAGCAAATAACAAGTCATTGATCTCATCCCAGAGAGCTGATTTAGGAATGTGGACGGTGATTTTCTTATAAATGGCGCCGCTATCGACGGCTCCGTCGGCATCCAGCAAACTCACGGTTATTTTATCAGCTCCATTAAGCAACTCCCATATATGAGGAGACCACCCGCGCCCTTTAGGCAAATCACTAGCGTGAATTACCATCGCATATTGAAAGTTCGCTGTAGCTTCTCGCTCTACTAATACACTGCAAGACACTAAAAATAAAAGATCACCGTTGGTAATTTGCTCTGGGGATCTGATGATCAAAACAGAGTGTTCAAGCTCTAATTTTGCCTGAAGTCGCTTTAAATAGGGATTTATTGGATGACTCGGGTCAGTGTTAAGAATTTCAATTTTCAAATTTCTTCTCCAATTCTTTTATAACTCTGGATGCACCAAAACCGTCACATATTAAGCGGGAATTTGTGCTTAAAGCTCTTAGTAATTCTTTTCCTGAAACTCCAAAAAACCGCTCAAAATCCACTAATAAATTACCTATATTTGAATAAATTGCTACATTTCTTTGGCTTAATTGCTCGGCAATTTCTTTTTGATTATTAGAGATCGACAACGTAATAGTTGGCTGCCCCAAGCAACAACGCTCCCATGAAGTCGAACCGGCGGCACCAATGCACAAGTCTGCTTTACTCATGACCTCAGACATATTCTTTACCCTGGATAAGACCAAAACCTTTAAATGTGATGCGGCAACGAATTCCTCAAGAGAATTTGTGTGCGGATATGATCCACCAATGACAACTGTAAATGTACACTTCTTCGCATATTTGCTTTTTGTTATTTCTTTAAGAGCCCAAAGCGTATAATTTTCGGCATCAACTCCCCCCATAGTGATTAAAATATTTTCAATGTTCCTATCTAAACGCCCTTCCAGACTGCGCTCACGCCACTCTCTAAATTCACTTCTAAGTAACGCAAAAGTAGGACCCAAGAGTAATCGACAGTTTACGGGTAATTTGCCCTCGTATTTACGAGCACTGGCTCCTAAATTTTGATCCAGAAGTATGTCGCAATTCAATTTGCGATCACCCAGATCATCTATAACCAAAATATTTGCAAAATTTTTCTTTAATATATCATGCCACTTTTTGTCTAAAGAGTAATGATCAACAATTACCCAGTCAGGCTCAAATTCGTACAATACCTGCAATGTTTCCATTGCATCAATTTCTTGTGATACCGGCAGCCAATCCTCATGAGCCAATTTATTTTGAATTTTAAGTTTATTAAAAAATGTTGTTTCAAGATGTCGCAACGTGTAACCCTCTGAAAAAATGAAATTTTTAATGTAACTGTCAGGATCTCTGCAAACAAAGCAAACGCTCCAACCTCTTTTCAGAGCATGTTTAGCCAAAGCTAGACATCGCGTTATGTGGCCAGTGCCAATAACTTGCGAAACGTCTGTCCGAAACAGCAATTTCATTATCTCAAACGACTATTTTTGAGAACCGCCATCATGAGCTCAGCGTGTTCCCAATCCACCATAGTGTCAATATCTTGCACGCGGTATCGCGGTAATTTTACAGGAGCAGCATTTGGTCCAAAAATAGAACCTCCTGATAGCCAACCATCTTTTGTTCCCCAGTAAAACTGACCTGCATCGTGATAGGCTTCAGGCAAATCCTGGGAGCGCATTTGGAATTGCGATTGATCAAACATTTCCACACGGCCATCCGGATTAAGCTTGATCGCACGTTGAATTGGAAAGGCATATGATGTTACGGAAAAGGCAAAATCAGCGCCTGACTGTTCTAAAATTTTCTTACCCCGCTCAATATCTGTACTTTGGAGAAAAGGAGCGGTCGCGTAAATGCAACATATCTGTGTTGGCTCAAAACCGTTAGCTAAATACCACTCAATAGCATGCGCAATTACTGAACTGGTACCTATATGATCATCTGATAGTTCAGCAGGGCGCATGAACGGAACATCAGCTCCATATTGTTTCGCAACAGAAGCTATTTCAGTGTCATCCGTGCTGACAATAATACGGTCGAATAATCCAGCTCCTTTCGCAGCCTCAATAGACCAAGCAATCATTGGTTTTCCGCTAAATGATTTAATATTTTTACGTGGAATGCGCTTTGACCCTCCGCGCGCAGGAATGACCGCGAGTTTCATTTTTCTAAAATCTCATGCAATGCAGCAATAACTTTAGTTTGTGCTTCACAAGTCAAAGAAGGGAACATCGGAATGGAAATTGCAGACTTATAATAAGTCTCTGCGTTTGGAAAATCACCCCACTGAAATCCCATTTTTTGGTAGTAAGGCTGAGTGTGAACCGGTATATAATGCAAATTTACAAGGATATCGCGGTCATGCAAAGCTCGAAACACCTCTGCGTGGGTTAGAGGTCTAATTACGTCCAAATCCAACCTAATGACATATAGATGGTACGCTGAATGCGCAAACTCTGCCTGTTTCGGTAAAATTAATGGTAAATCAAAAAGCTCTCGCGAATATTGGTCCGCTATTTCATGGCGCTGGTCAATATACTCCTGTAGCCTTTGCATTTGGCTAATACCTAATGCGGCCTGCAAATCGGTCATGCGATAATTGTAGCCCAGAGCAATTTGTTCATAGTACCAAGGCCCATCTGGAGCCTTTGTCATCAGAAATGGATCTTTAGTTATTCCATGGCTACGAAAGAGTGCCATCTTTTCAGCCAAGGCACGATCATTGGTCAGCGCCATTCCACCCTCTGCTGTGGTCACAATTTTTACTGGATGAAAGCTAAAAACGGTGATGTCACTATATTCACAATTTCCAATAGCCTTTTTCAAATAGCGTCCACCAATCGCATGTGACGCATCTTCAACAACTTTGAACCCATAATATTTAGCTAGCTCATGTATCGCTTGCATGTCACAAGGCTGCCCTGTCAAATGAACGGGAATTACGACCTTCGGCAACACACCTAAAGCTTCAGATTTCTCCAACTTTTTCTTCAGCGCAAGGGTCGACATATTATAGGTCTCTAAGTCAATATCAACAAAATCGACCTCAGCTCCACAATATATTGCAGCGTTTGCTGATGCGACAAATGTATTTGGAGACGTCCAAACAGTATCGCCTGCTCCGACGCCCAACGCCATTAATGCAATGTGTAGTGCAGATGTAGCACTGTTAACCGCCACCGCATGCTGCGCACCGCAATATTCACTTAACACCTGTTCAAATTTGGGCACAGCTGGGCCCTGTGTCAGGAAATCTGATTGAAGTACTTCTAGAACGGCCGCAACATCACTATCCCTAATATCTTGGCGACCATATGGAATAATTGTTGATTTCATCTTAGATCAAACTTTTTCCATCAAAAACCAACTTATGTCATCCTGTGGAAAACTTGGATCACGGTGGTAGCAGAAACCATAGTCTAGCAATCTTAAGTCTTGATATTTATCCAAAAGCTCGCCCGCAAAGTCACGTTTAAACATCTTATTATCATGACCTCTATATTTTAAAGTAACTGGCTTGGGGTCGTAATACTCCGCAACCAAAACGTATCGACTCGAATTGCGATAAAGATTGTCATAAACAACTGGTAAGTTCTCTGGCTGAATATGTATCAGAACTCCTTTCGTAAAGGTAAGGTCTGCTGCCAAATTAATTTCTTCAAGAATTGATTGATGATGCGTAATTACATCTGGCTGTGTTTCTGCCAAATAAGTTAAGGCTAATTTGTTTATTTCATAACCGTGCAATTCAGCAACAGGGCTAAGTTCTCTTATTGCCTTAAGATTCATACCGATGTTACAGCCGAACTCAGAAATACTGTCGACGCCCTGAGTACGATCGAATATTTTGGAAAACAGATATAAGTTGGAAGCATGTAATCTATCACTTTTGTTTCGGCTTATGTATTCGTTACCAAACTCGCCCGACCAAAATATTTCTTGTTCGTTTTTAACTTCGCTCATATAGCATCTCCCAACTTTTGTTTCTTTTTTCGAATAAGTTGGTATTTACAAACCTATCAATTAAAGTTTCGTAATATTGACGTGTAATCCCAATATAATCACAAAATTTCTGGATATTTTCCTCAGACACCGCCCCATCTATATTTTGGACTATCTTCAATCCATCGGCTCTTTTGAGTTTACCAGCTCTAATTTCAATATTTAACTGATCGGTTGCTCGTCCATAACCAAATTTTAAAAACTTAACATGCTCTCTAATATCGATGAATTCCATATCGCAATTTTCGTCCACGGAACTAGACCCACAAGGTGGTTTTGCCAAAGATTTCCATCCTAGAGCCTTAATAAACTCGGTATGCGCAATCGGATCCCAGCGGAAAAAATCTCCATAGAACACACCTCGAATTCCTTCGAGTTCTTTTTCTTCTGGAAACCGTAATATTTCGACGTCACGTTTTGACACCTGTGAGTCGATAAGATCTTCTTCTCTCAATCCACGCAAGCCACCAAATTCTTGTCGCCAGCGCTTATTCATTGGCTTTGGATTACGCGCTTCAGGTGGCCCTCCATATTCAAATTGTGGATTTTCACCATAAACAACCAGAGGGATCTTCATCCATGATGCCACGCGGGTTGGTATACTGAACATTCCAACATGGTTGACCCAATAAGGATCACCCACTTCTTCAAAACCTCTTAATACAAGAATTTTAACAAGGTTAGGGTTCAGAGTGAAATGGATGTGATCGACACCTATCTCACGTAAAATATCAAGATTATGCCTCCCAAAATCTGTCTGATCAAACTGGTCAAAAGTAACTGCTAACACCTTCAATCCATGGTGACGGCACATTCTATACGTTTGGTAAGTAGAGTCTTTTCCGCCACTTACGGGCACGACACAATCATAAATTCGGTCTTTCGGGAGTTTGTTTATAATATCGTCAAATTCTTGCGACCGTTTTTCCCAATTGATTGATTTATTTCCGTTCCATTTCTGCTGCGCGGATGAACACGCATCGCAAAAACCATTTTCATCGAAATAAAGATCTGGCTTGGTATCAGGAAATAAACATTTTTTACAAAACTGTATCATTGCACCACTCTTCTAATGGGCACCTTCTCAAATAGAGCATCTTTCAAAGAAGGGATGCTGTCTCCTTGCCATAGGAAAATGCTACTCATCATTGCACCATCAAACCCATGCTCGTACGCTTCTTGAATACATTCAACGCCTGAGCAACCACCTGACAACAAAACAGGGATTTTTGCTATACTTGGAATGGTGCCAATGTTTTCAAAATCATAGCCATTCATCAGACCATCGCGATCAATACAGTTTATTACGAGTTCTCCAACCCCTAATTCTTCCAACAACTTAATTGTTTCCATAGGCTTGAATTCTTTCTGATATCTTTGTCCACCATTAGAAAACATACACAATCTTCCCTCCATGAAATGCAGATCGACTGTAGCGACAGTTGATGAGCTACCTATCAATTTTGAAGTTTGGTAGATTATGTTAGGGTCCTCGAATAAAACAGTATTGAAAGAAATCTTATCAAAACCGCTACCGATGAGCGTGTTCGCCACATCAACACTGCGAATACCGCCTCCATAGGTGAGCGGCATGTTACTATTTTGTACGCAGCTTGAAATTGTTGCCCAATTTATTTGGGAGCCATCAAGCGTATCCAAATTATAGAAAACTAATTCATCCGCCTGTCGTCGACTATACACACGTATTGTCGATGCAATATCTCCTACAATTCGATGATTTTGATAGTTGATTGATTTCACCACAGAACCATTTTTGAACTGTACCGTCGGAATGATCCTGAATTTTTTACTCATGTTGCCTCAGCAAAAGAGCGAAGAAGCTTTTGACCAGAAACTTGGCTTTTCTCTGGATGAAATTGATATGCAAAAATATTATTTTCATGAATTGCAGCTACAACTGGTGTGCCGTTAAAATCAATCGATAGTGTATCATAATTTTTCGAAGGAATACAATAATATGAGTGAACGAAGTAGAAAGTATCGGCGTCAGATAATTCTGGTGAAAACGAAGCATAATCGCCTTGGAGGTCCCACCAACCAACATTCGGGACCGGATTTGCACCATGTGGCAAACATTGCACTTCGCCTTTTAGCACACCTAAACCTTGCGTTTCTTTAAACTCATTACTTGATTCAAAGAGCACTTGCATTCCAAGGCATATCCCCATGAATGGCTTTGCACTATTTATATGTTTAATTATCTCTGTGGAAAAGCCTTTTCGGTATAGATTTTCCATCATTGAGGGAAAGGCTCCAACTCCAGGGAGAACGAGCCTTTTATAATCTGAAATATCACGCGCATCCTCAATTAAGTCACACTCATATCTAATACGATCAAAAGCGCTTCTTACCGAAGTTAAATTACCCATTCCACAATCAATTATTCCAATATTAGACATTTTATGTCCTATTTTTAAAATCTAGCTTCGTCAAATAGGTTATATTGTTGCAAGTTGGGCATATTCATTGTTCAACCATGATAATAAAGTATCGTGAGACATCCAGTCAGTGTTATTATAACTAGAATAAACAAAATCAGGCGGAACTTTTACACCGTCCTTGACGCGCTCTGAGGTTTTTGACCAGCCATTTATGTTTGGTAGTATCTTGAAATAATCGCTATATTCATAGGTATATTCTGCGTCTTCTATACCTATCATTTGTTCATGAAGTTTTTCGCCAGGGCGTATACCAATTATTTTAAATTCATTTTGTGGCGCGATAACTTTTGCAATGTCGATAATGGTCATCGATGGTATTTTTTTTATATAAATCTCTCCACCGACCATGTCAGCGAAAGTATGCCAAACCGATTCAACCGCCTCATCTAATGTTATCATAAACCGCGTCATGCGTTTATCAGTGATAGGAAAGTATCCTTGATCCTTTATTGAATTGAAAAATGGAATTACTGACCCTCGTGACCCCATTACATTACCATAACGAACAACTGAAAATTTTGTGCCATGCTCACCAGAGTAAGAATTTGACGCTACAAACATTTTATCTGAAGTGAGTTTTGTTGCTCCATATAAATTAATGGGGCTACTCGCTTTATCTGTCGAAAGCGCAACTACTCTCTTTACTTTTCTGTCGATCGCAGCATCAATAACGTTCATGGCTCCAATAACGTTAGTTTTAACACACTCGAATGGATTATATTCGGCCGTAGGGACGATTTTCGTAGCCGCAGCATGAACGACATAGTCAACGCCATGAAATGCACGATACAAACGCTCACGATCTCTCACATCACCAATGAAAAAGCGAACACGTGGTTCATTTTGATATTTTTGCGCCATATCCCATTGCTTCATTTCATCACGCGAAAAAACGATAATCTTTACAGGCTTGTATTTTGCCAACGTCATTTGGATAAATTTGTGCCCAAAAGATCCCGTAGCGCCAGTCACTAAAATTGTTGCATTATTCATAATTATCGATCCACTGTCATAGATGTTTTAATCTATCTCTTACCCGGTACTGTCTAATAATTTATACTATTTACTCATTCCACTGCCGTAGCTTAACCTGCTTGAGTAAATTTTGTAAAAGGTAAAAAATATATTGAACGAGTGTGGTTCAAACCAAATTCTTTCAAAGCTAAAAATTTATAATGTAGCAGCCATAATTTATTGCTCGACAATGTATTCCTAAAACCAACGTTGAATGGTTGCACACCACAACACAAGCCCAGGTCGCTATCAATGTTTGGCTCAGGCAATACAATCGTGTAAGGCCGCACCATGCCCTAAACATGAAGCCAGCTGTCCAAAAAAACTTTATTAGAGAATAGAAAAATGAATGGGCGAATATAGGGGGATAGACAGTCTATTTTAATTCAATGGGCATTGCCTAAATGCTCACTGTGATTGCGTCGACCAAGATACTGATACCTATACTTCACGCTGTGAGTTTTCTTTACTTGTATCATCAATTGCAGTTTCAATTGTTTTCTTAATTTCCACACGTTTTTTTATCACATTCTTCTCAAACCTAATCTTATTGTTTGGGTCTATTCTTTTAACTATGAGGCTAACGTCGGCCTCATTAGTGGCCGCTATTGTCATATAATGATATTTATCTTCGAACATAGTGAACGAACGCATTAAGTTAGTCTGCGCGCGATTTATATAGATTGCCAGCATTATCGCAGTAGCCACAAACAGGTAGATATGGATGACAAACGTTAGTAAATATAAAACAGACACCGCAGCCAGAGGCGGAAAAAGTCTGTACTTCAGCAACCAAAGTGGTGGGATGATCCAAGCCAGAGGATCCGGTGACAAATTCAAAATATCACAACGGCCAGTTTTGTCCCTGTAAACTTCAAAGTTTTCATAGCTCTGAAAGTCACCAAACGTATGCTTCTTGAACGCATCTAATACAAACGCTGTCTCATTTTCAGTTGCGTAGCCAAACGCACTCTTAATCGGATGATCGATTAAAATATCGAACACTACTCCTTCACGAAAGAAGGTTAAAAGCCACTTAGACTCCTGATCACGATCCTGAAGAAAGGTTTGCCGCAAGCGCTTTGGACCGTCTAGGTAAGGCTTTCCGTCGATTGCGATTAGAATATCATCTTCTTCCAACCGTTTCACAAAATCTTGAACCGTTATTCCTCCGACGGCAATTTTAAGTAAAAATCCCTGTTTATCGGCCTCATCAACCAATACCTCGTCGGCGCCATCAAGCTGTTCGCCATTATCTGCTAATTCCTCACTCATGGAAATTTAAGAGGATTGGGAGCTGGCTTGGATTTCACTTTTTTTGGAACAGCTTTTTTCTTGGCTGCAACTTTTGCAGCTTGGTTCATTTCAAAAACTTTGGCTGCCAGGTCTTTTTGTAGCATGATCAATTGGTCAACCTTATTTTCAAGTGCCTGAAACTGTTTATATGTTACAATACTATCTCCAGAATCTTCTGCTCCTTCATCAGATGCATCTGATTGTACGAAGAATTTCTCCATATTTGATAACTGTTGAGCCAACTGGTTCTGCGTTTCCTGAGTTCTTGATTGAATACTTTCCAAAGTTGTCGTTGCGAATTGCTGAATCAGACCCTCCACTTCTTGAATTGTTAGCTTTACAGCCTTAGAGTATTTAACTTCAGCACCCGTAATATCATCAATGGCTTGCTTCGCAGATGCCTCAAGATCTATGAGGGTTGACTTAATCAGATCTTGATTTTCAGTGTTGGATTTAATTAGTTGAATGGATTCATCCAATTTAGCGACATTTTCAGTAAAAATAGCCAACGCTTCAATGGAAACATTAGAATTAGTTTTCAGTGTTCCAAGAGCCTTGTAATACATCAATGAGGCTGCTCCGAGAGATACTAGCCCAGCCACAATCGAGCTCATAAAAATGATCATTACTGAATTGTAAATTCTTTTAGCTTGAATGTTCACAACCTCAAATTGTTCTCTGAGATTGTGAAATTCCTCGGTCACTCCAGCTGCTGTGTCTGCAGCGTCTAATGCAACTTGAATACTATCCTGAATGTTGTCTTTTGCTGTTGTTTTAGCTGCCATCTATCAAAACCTTTTGGTCTGTGCCGCACTAGCCTTCAAACTGTGATAAGCACAATCTGTGCCAGTCGTCATAAGAACCGACTGGCTAGGCAAAGATCTCGACTTAAAATTAAACTTTTTGCAACCCCAAGGCCTTTTTTTATCATGGGTCACGAAAAAGTGCGTACAATTGAAACATCTTATTTTGGCCATATCGCATCTCTCACTCTGAGCACTAACCTCTGGATAGAGAACCGCATTGATGCGAGTAGCGACAGAAACGCTCCGACGTAAACAGCAATACCTTTTAAGGTCTCACCCTCTTCTAAAAAGAGCTTAGCCTCAAAAACTAACCAAATTGCAGCTCCAAAAAAAGTTACTGAAGATATCAGTTCACCCGTGGATCTTTTACGTTGTGCCATAGTCCACTCCTCAACCTCACAATTTCGAACCAAATTCATCAAACAGAAGATCGTCAGGAATATTTGGATCCTCAAAGATTGGATTAGTACCGCGCTCTAACTGAAGCACATAAGCTAAAACAGACGCAACTGCCGAGAACAAATCCTCCGCTACGTCCATGCCAATATCACCAGTGAAAAATAGGGCCCTGGCCAATAGCGGGCTGCGAACACGGCTAATGTTAGCTTTATCAGCTTCATCAATTATTCGTAGTGCCATAGGACCCTTGCCCATCGCGATGATATATGGAGTATCGCGCGTTTCTGGTTGATATTTCAATGCCACTGCAAAATGCGTGGGGTTCGTAATGATCACAGTAGCGTCACCTACGTTTTCAATAGCCTTAGCTCTCTCAGATGCTCTTTGGCTAGCTTCCATTTGCAACCTTCTTATCCGAGATTTAACTTCAGGAGACCCTTCACTATCTTTTGACTCGTCCTTCATGTCCTGCCTGTTCATACGCAATTTCTGCATCCACTCATGACGGCTCCACAGAAAATCCCCCAAAGCAATCACAGCCAACACCACGACCAGACCACCAACCAAGGACATCAAAGTTTGATGGAATACCGTGAAGCCATCACCCAAAGATGAACTGCTCAAGTATAATAATTTTGGCAAAGCAATCCAAATTATAGATCCAGTCACTGCTATCAAAAATATAATTTTCATAATTGATTTAGTGAGTTCAACTAACCCTTTGACGGAAAAAATTCGCTTCAATCCGCTGAGAGGATTAATTCTGCTAGGCTTAAAAGACATCGCTTTAAGTGAAAAATTAATAGATCCAGCAACAAAAAATTGTGTAAGGATCACAGCGGCAAAAATAGGGAAGGCAAAAATAGCAGCACCACCCAAAACAAGACCAAATGCAGCCTCAGAGCTAAATACACGTAGCACCCCTAAGCTTTCAGAGTGATCCCAACGGAATAGGGCCGCCCAACTGGTAAGCGCATTCCTAGAAATCATACCCAAAATAAATAAAACAATTAAACCCATGAAACTAGAACCAAAAACAAACATTTCTTTTGATGAGAGGATTTCGCCATCCTCCTTTGCTTTATCCAAACGTTTTTGAGTTGGATCTAACGTTTTTTCTTGACTATTGTCTTGCTCAGCCATCACTTTTCTCCAGGAGCAACGACATTACAAGATCAATTATTAACTGGATTAAATCTTTAAACGCGAAAGAAATCGCATCAACTGAATAGAACAAAATCAAAAAAGCGCCAATAAGTGTCATTGGGAAGCCAAAAGAAAATAAGTTAAGTTGCGGCGCCGATTTTGTAATAAACCCGATTGCTATGTTCACAAATAGTAAGACAATAACGATCGGCAATACAATTATTGCAGCAGAGCGGAACAATATATCGCTTGCCGAAAGACCTGCGGCCACCAAATCACCATACCGGGTGAATTCACCTAATGGGTAAAGGGTAAAACTTTTATATATCAGTCCTAAAACTATCAAATGCCCATTAACCGAGAAAAAAATTATTATAAGAAATAGCATGAAAATCTGGCTAATAACTGGAGATTGGCCACCTCCTGTAGGATCAACCTGAGA
>Ga0206127_1002164_pt1 | contig 19996 bp, 17 predicted proteins | sample Helgoland_Spring_6_FD_148646 | JGI IMG/M metagenome (GOLD analysis project Ga0206127, IMG submission 148646) | Pelagic subsurface seawater microbial communities from Kabeltonne, Helgoland, North Sea - Helgoland_Spring_Bloom_20160419_1 | ecosystem: Environmental > Aquatic > Marine > Epipelagic ...
GCGCAAACGCCAGTGCCACACTTTATAGTATTATCGAAACTGCTAAATCCAATGGCTTAGTGCCATTCGATTACCTCAACCATCTGCTAAATGAAATCCCAAGCCTGAAACCAGATGACACTATCGAACACCTGTTGCCATGGAATTGCGCTAAACGCTAGGTGGGATCACCGGACGCTTACGTTTATTTGGGTAATCCCCTCATTTATAACCTCTAATAAAAAAAGAGTTCTATTCAGTTAACGTCTATTTCTGTTTTTGTGCTGTGTCCCCAGGTCCAATGTTGGGTCTTCATGGTTGTAAGTCTAATGCTAATGTGTTGCCTAAAATCGCAAAGGTGGCTTGTTAGTTTAAACGGGGCATCATTCTTAGTTATTTTTAACCACTTAAAAATAGGTATGGATGGGATCTAACCCCTATTATTACTTATCAGATAAATAAGGTCTCACCCTACCTACATTCAAAAAATGCTGGGAGATACCCGGTAAAATGAAGAAGATAGAACGATCCATCACTATGTAAAAACAGTTCGACAATCTCACGAGTTAGTCTAGAAGTCTCCAATATACTGAATTAAATAATCAACTTGGCGCCTGTAAGTAGTTTATCCCTGCTATCCAATGTAACCAAAAATTATAAGCATTAATAATCTACTTTGTTACTATTCAATAGGGTAACGCGTTAGAGCAAATGAAAAATATAAAATACTTGAGAACATGATGATGTATGGCATGCCATCGGTACCTAAGTACTGCATAGATGCGCCGATAGCAACGATGCCGATTGTTCCACCAATGCTTTCCATTAATGAATATCCTGCATTTGAAGCAATAGAATCGTCTCCGTCAGTATATCTCTCTCCAATGATAGTAAGTGATATAGAATAAATGCCAGCAATAACACCTCCCCATAGAAATACTAATATCCACGCCTGGATGGGGGTATAAATAGCAATGGGCAAGTAAACAGCAAAGATCATGCTAGAAAATGAGCAACCAACAATACAATAACGACGGTCAAAATTATCAGACAACCATGCAATTGGTACTTCTAGTAGCAATGAACCCAGCATAAAAGAGCTTAATAACAAAGCTGAGTCAGAAAGTGATAATCCATTTTTCATTCCATAAATGATAATAAATGCCCCAACGCCAAATTGAGATACACCTGCCATTGAAATAGAAAACATAGCGCCTTTATTGTCCATTATTGTTTTGAATATAGATGAGGTTCCCTTATAGGTTACTTTTGGGATCTTGGTAATGTAGAGCAAAAGAGGCAACACAGAGAAAGCACTAAGCAACATTGCAAACACAAAAAGTCGGCTGGATTCTACGATTGGGCTATGACCGATTATAGAAGTCGTATAAGCAAGCACACTATCGGTCATGTCGGTAAATAGTGCCGGATTAGCATTCAGATAGTTGACTGTAATAGGACCGATAGCCAAACCTACAGAAATTGCAGTGCTGTACAGGGAGATCATTAATCCTTTATTTTGTTTAAAAGGAATGGAGTTCACCCATATTTGCAGTAATAAAAAAATATAATAACAACCAACAGCGTGTATAAAAATAGTGGGTACTAAGACACCTAAATCACTAAAGTAAGGGAATAGCAAGATAGTGGGTATGCGAAATAAGCTAGAACTTAATATTCCTAATGGCACTTTAGTGTGCTTTAAAATACTAGGAATACATAAGCAAATAATAAGCGCGGCTATAGTTTCAAAGGAAAGTACGATGCCAAGTAGCGAGTCACTATAAGCAAAACTACTTAAATGAACTGGTACAAGAACAGCAAGCATCCCCATTGATATGCTTGTTATTAGAGTAGAAATAACATTAACAAGTAAGCCAATTTTATTGCTCCTTGAGTTAGTTTCTGTTATCAGGTCATTACTCAATTCATTGGTTGTTGTCATGCTTGTTCCTGTTAAATATAATATTCATTTAGCGGAGGGATACCGTTAAAGCCAGAAGTTACATAGCTACTGCTGTATGCACCTGTCGACTTAAATGTTAAGTATTCTCCGGCTATTATTTCGGAAGGTAATAGATGTAAGTCGCTTCCATAAGAAAGCATGTCATCACTATCACATGAAGGACCAGCAAGCGTTGTGGTAATTAACTTGCTTTGTGACGAACCGGCGTAACTTATGGGATGTTTAATGTCGGTGCCTTCATATAAACCATTAAACTTACCGATGTCTAAATACAACCAGCGTTGAAGCTCATTCCCGATATTTTTATCTGTGGCGAGTATTATTTGAGTTTTTATACATCCCGCTTGTGCGAGAAGAAAACGCCCAGGTTCACACATGAAATTATAGTGATGATCATCACCAAAAATCTCTTGAATATATGATGTGATCTCGCCGCCATAATGTTTAAAGTCGTAAATAGCAGGTGTATTATCTTCCCCAAGGTATCCAGAAGCAGGAAAACCACCACCAATATTGATAACATCGACTTCAAGATCAAGGGCTTTGAGTGAGGTTATAATTTTTTGAGTGTCGAGTAAGGCTCTTTTCCATGCTAAAGGTCGTTTTTGTTGAGATCCAACATGAAATGAAACTCCTAACTTGCCCATGTTTAGGGTCTTAGCTCTTAAAAGAAGTGCTGTTGCATTGTTAATTGTACATCCAAATTTTCTACATAACCCCCAAGTCGCGCCCTCTCCTGTTGTTTCTATTCTGCAAATCACATTTGACCCAGGCGCATGCAAAACAATTTTATCCAGTTCTTCTTTACAATCAAAAGCAAAACTTCGTATACCGTAATCATAACTTTTTTGGATGCTTTGGATGGTCTTTACCGTATTACCAAAGTGAATGTTTGCAGGAGCTACGCCTACTTTTATACACAATTCAATTTCACCAATACTTGCCGCTTCAAAATGACTGCCTTGTTCAAGTAAAGCTTGTAGGATATGGGGTGAAGAGTTGGACTTTACAGAATAAAAACATTTAACCGATGGCATATAGGTGACCAATTCATGATATTTTTGCCTTATAGCATCGAGATCAATCACAAGGTAAGGCGTATCTTTATCTGTCAACGTTAGAAAATTTTGTAATTTATCCGTTAATTCAGAATTACTATTTTCACATCTATAATTCATCAATCAGTTCTTTTCTTTTATTGTTTATTTTTAAACCAAAATTGCGGGTAAACCAAACAATAGAGGCAACCAAGAATGAGATGAAAAACCCGATTACCATGGTTCGCGTCGTCGCCCGCTTTATAGGCTCTAGGCGAGCAAAATATTTGCTTGCCTCAATATCGATGCCCAATACGGCCATAAACTCACCCTTAGTATCATAAAGAGGAATGTAAGCAGATAAATGTGAACCCCACCTATCGGTATATGCTGTGTCAGATATTACGACTTCTTGATTTTTTAACGAGCGCAAAATATCGCTACTCGCTTCTTCGTACTCATCCATTATCAGTGCTTTATCTTCTACACCATCCCCATCAGCATCACCAAACGGAGTGCCATCTAAAATAAAATACACTCTATCTTCTTTTAAAATAGCGGTGTACAGATACTCAATTGAATCATCGGCTTTTAAGGTTTTTTCAAGTGGAATAATGGCGTCTTTATATTCCTGAGTAGACTCTTGCCCTTTAGTTAAATCTTCATGAATATCTTGCTCAATAAAATTTGATACTACTTTAGCCGTTCTTAGCAGTCCTTCTTTTATTTCACCCTTTTGCGCACTTAGCGCGTAATGATAAATAAAAAAAGTGGTTCCAAAAATGGCAATAAATACACAAAATCCGATTACAATGGCTTCTTGTAATGGATAAATTCTATAAGCTTTCCACGCACGTTTAGGTGTACTCATTGTAATGTCCTCGTTTTCAAGCCAGGTTGATTAGGTAAAAGTTTAGGCCTATGTGCACAATAAGAAATAAGCACCAAATAGAAATCATTAGTTTTCGTTGTATTTTTTCACGTCCCTTCTTCATTAGAGTTTCAGACCAAACAGAGCTAATGATCGCTAATGCTATACCGATGAAAGTGGTAATTTGTAATGAATCAGAAAGAGTAAAATCAGTAGTGTAGGGGATTTTGGCATTCAAACTATAAATAGAGCCAACTGCCGCAAAAATAGCGCCTACACATAGAGTTATTCTGGGTTGTAAGGGGATGACGGATAGACCTGTTTTTGTAGAATTGATTACGTATACAATTAACATCAAAACGGTGGCAACAAACAGACCTAAAAATGCAGTAATAAAAACCCTAACACCATTGCGTTTTAGGGTTAACCTTGCCTCTACTTTACTAAATTTATAGTTTGTATCTGCTGACGTTCTAGGATCACCAAAGGTCGTCGGGTAATCTGATTCCGCTGCAACAACATTGAAACTCTGCAATCTCCAACCTTCAGGAATAACATCATTCGCAATACTGCTTGTTTCATCTATGCTAAACACTAAACTATCGGTTGTTTCTATTGTATCTTCTAAAGATATGATAAGTGTTTGAGTATCAAACGGAAAATCACGTATATCCCATTGCTTTTTTATCGTTCCCTTAAACACTTGGGAATGTAAATAGTTATCATCGAACTTTTGAGTATTGGCATTCCTAATGGAGAATTTTTTTGAGTTTGTTATTTCTGTTCTCTCACTCGGTAAGTAATCAAGTTTTGGTGATAAAAACCAAGACCAAAACTCAATTTGAAATTCATTATCAGAAAAATTGATATCATGTAAATTCGTAATAAACATTCCAAATTCCACGTCAGGTGTGGCAGGGACTTCTTCAGCAATAGCAGTGAAAATTAATGCATTAGAAAAGATAACAAACAAAATTGCGTTGTATATTTTTTTCATTGTTTTTGTCTTTAAGTTAAATGTGAAGTTTAATGCTGGTATTTTTGACTTGAGCATTTGTCTCAAAATCATTATCAGCACCGTCAAAGTCTTCTACATCTCTTTCCCAAAAAAATTGAAGGAAGCGATGGTTATTATGTACTGGAATCACTTGTTTTAATTGCCACCCAATACCTTCAGGCCTTGGGAGGTCGTATGTAGAAAATTCATCTGAAATTTCATTATTTCTGTTAACCGATATACCTGCGCTTAAAGTCATTTTTGCTTCAAAGTCTTTCATTAATTCAAATCTCGGATAGTTCTATTTAGACAATTACTGCTAACTTTAATATTAAAATCATCCAACACACAGCTGTTAGAATTAAATTTTTCTAAATTGTTCTGTATAAATATGATACCGGAAATATAATTAAGTTAACCCCCCCTAGTTTAAGGGAGTGCAAATAATTTTTAATAAATGATACGGTATTTAGAGTTTTATGTTTTAAAGAGCGATAATTTTTTAGCCCAGTTAATTATATGTATAAAAATATTATTGGGATTGATAATTTAATGGAGGTTAGTATGTCTAAAAGAACTAAGAATTCAGGTTCGGTTGCCCCTAAAGAGCGTATTAATATTTCTTACAAACCTGCGGTAGGTAATGCTAAAGAGGGCGTTGAGCTTCCCTTTAAATTGCTGGTTTTAGGCGATTTTACACAAAGCACCAACGATGTTTCACTAGAAGATAGAAAGTTAATTAATTTAAATAAAAGTAACTTTTCAGACGTTATGGGTGGTTTAGATCTGAAAGTTAATTTTAGCGTTGAAAATAAAGTGTCAGCAAATAGTGGCGAGTCAATTGATATATCATTCAAAATTAATAACTTAGATGATTTTAAGCCTGATAATATTCTTCAACAAGTTGATGAGTTAAAGCAAATATTACAACTTCGAGATGCTTTGAAAGCATTGAAGGGGCCCATTGGCAATTCACCTCAAATGCGTAAGCAAATCCGTGAGCTTTTAACTAACGAATCATCTCGTGATGAATTAAAACGTGAGTTGGGTTTGTCAGTTAACGAAAAATAAAATCACAATTCAAATTGTGTCTTTGAGGAGTACGAAATGGCAAAAGTAAATTTAAAAGAAAAAAAGTTAATTGCAAATATATTAAGTTTTAGCAAACTTCCAAGTGATGATTATAGTTATGATATTGCGACCCAAGGCTTGCAATCATTACTTTCTAGAGCCCTTGAAGATGGTCAAAACATAGACAATTTACGTGTGGATAAGCGTTATATAGAAGATATTATTGATGAGCTTGATGTAAAGTTAAGTAAGCAAATGGATGCGATTATACATCATGATGTATTTCAGGCCTTAGAATCTCCCTGGAGAAGCTTAAAATTATTGGTGGATAGAACTGAATTTGATGAAAATATAAAGATTGAATTCCTTTCCGTGTCAAAAGAAGAATTGTTAGAAGACTTTGAAGATGCTTCTGACATAACTGAGACAGGGCTGTACCGTAAAGTATATACCGATGAGTTTGGCCAGTTTGGTGGTGACCCTTACGGGGTTGTTATTGGCAATTATTCTATGTCTCCATCAGCACCTGACATTCGTTTATTAACCTATATGTCAAGTTTAGGTGCAATGACTCATGCTCCTTTTATTACCAGCGCCGGTGAAAGCTTTTTTGGTATCGATGACTTTTCGCAATTAGCTGATTTGAAACAATTAGAAGCTATGTTTGAAGGGCCTCAATACCTGAATTGGAGAAACTTCAGAAATAGTGACGATGCACGAAATGTTGGCTTAACTTTACCTAAATTTATATTAAGACCTACCTACGGTGACAACATCCCGGTAAGAAGTTTTAACTATCAAGAAAGTATCGATAATAAGTCAGAGTACTTGTGGGGTAATGCTGCTTTCGCATATGCAACGCGCTTAAATAATAGTTTTGCCCAATACCGCTGGTGTCCTAATATTATTGGTCCTCAGGCAGGTGGTGAAGTTGCAAACTTACCCATAAACATAGTCAATGACAATGGTACAGATAAAGTATTTGGACCTGTCGAAGTAAAAATATCAGACAGAAAAGAGTATGAGTTATCCGAGCTTGGCTTTATTCCATTAACTCTTAGAAAAGACTCTGACAGGGCCGTGTTTTTCTCATCAAACTCTGTTCAAGAGCCTAAAAAGTTCACTAATGATGATGAAGGAAGACAAGCAGAAATTAACTACCGTTTAGGTACACAACTACCGTATTTGTTTATCGTTAACAGATTGGCCCATTACATAAAAGTGCTTCAGCGTGAAAACTTGGGAAGCTGGAAAAGTAGAATAGAGCTTGAAACTGAGTTAAATAAATGGATCCGTCAATACGTTGCGGATCAAGATAACCCTTCAGCAGCCACAAGAAGTCAAAGACCTTTAAGAAAAGCTTCAATTGCGGTTAGTGAAATAGAAACTGAAGCGGGCTGGTATGAAGTGGGCATGGAAGTGACACCTCACTTTAAGTTCATGGGGGCTAGCTTTACGTTATCTCTTACTAGCATATTAGAGCGTGGATAATATCACCTACATAAAATAAGGAACTTAGTAATGCCAACTGAAATTTATATGTCAATAAATGATCCGGAAGGATGTTTAACAGAAGAAGCTTGTTCAAAAGAAAGTATCGGTTCTTTCTTTAAAGCGGATCATGATGAAGAGTCACTGGTACTAGCTTACGATCATAAAGTAAGCGTGCCAACCAACACCTTAACAGGTCAGGTGACAGGAACACGAAAACATGAGCATTTGACCATCACTAAATTCATCGATAAGAGCTCACCTTTGATTTTTAATGAGCTCACCTCGCCTTCGGAGCTTGAAGTTGTTTTAAGGTTTTTTAGAACACCTGATGAAACCAGTGCTGGCGAGCCTGTTGAATATTATAATATCACCCTGCAAAGAGCCAAAATTGTTAGCATTAATACCATATCACCGAACATATTAAATGTTGAAAATGATGGTTTAATGCCCTACGAAGAAGTTACGTTCACCTATGGCCTGATCCAAACTGACCATGTAGTTTGCGGTACAACGGCAATAGATGATTGGTCTGGCGAGGGAGGCTAGGTTAGGGGCTTATGAAAAACATTGCTTCTTACTCATTAAGGTGGATATGCATATTTTGCGTATCTGCCTTGAATTTCGGCTGTAGCTATCTACCTGATGATCCATTTCAGCAAACCATGTCCAATGTTCAATTACAGCAAAATGCTGAAACTGATTTTTGGAATGTTAATTTAAAGTCTTGGGATAAATGGAATGTAAATAGCCCGGGTAATAAAGACGTAATATGGTCAAGAGCTGAGGATGCCATTCATGCAAAGTTTACGGCAAGTTCAGAGCTAAATATCTTTGGTCAAAGGGCACATACGCTGAGTGTGAAAATTATACAGTTAACAGAAATCAGCGCCATCAATACATTATTTCAAACCCCTGACGGTATAGCCACGGTGCTAAGTCAATCACTGGAAATGATACCCAATGCGGTATTTAGTGAATCTTTTATCGTCGCGCCTAAGCAAGAAATTACCTTTAATCTTGCTAGAGAAGAAAATGTTAAATACATAGCAATCGTTGCAGGGTTTGCGGAGCTTAATAAGAATCAAGTTGTACGTATTATACCCATTTCGATAAATATCAAAGCACAAGAACCAATAAAGACTGATTGGTCTTATCTAGATTATCTAACGTTAGGCTATTTTACTGAACAAGAAATTCAACCAGACATCGTCAGACCCTCAAAAATCAGACTGAATATTCGTCTTGGCGAAAGCAGTATTACCGAGTTTAGCGCGATAGCTAGCTAATTGGAGATAATTAATGGATTCAATAAAATCCTTATATTGGAATCAGGGGTTATTTTTGAAGCCTCAACACTTTCAACATCTAGATAAGTATATATCTGCCACTTCTAATGCATATTCTAAAGCACGCTGTGGTACAGATTCAGGTATTTCTCAATTAAAATTTGACTTGCCCGCTTTAAAATTGGGCTTGATAACAATAGAAAGTTTTGAATGCATACTTGATGACGGTACCTTGATTTCATATCCAGGAAACAGTCAAATCTCTTCTTTAAAGTTAGAGCAAAGTAGTGTGGATGAGGCGGGCATAATTGAAATTTACATTAGCCTGGGCTCTCTTTCCGCAGAGCAGTCTAACCTGGCTTCAAACACCACACCGAATGCTCGTTTCACACTTGCGCCAGATGTCGATACAAAAGATATTTTTGATGCTAATGAGCAAGCACCGTTATCCACCTTGAACTTTAACTGTAAGGTAATGACAGAGGCATTATCACGCTCAAGTGATGGTGCTAAGGTCATAAAAATTGCAGAGCTGAACGTAGTGAGCGACGAGTATGTATTGTCTGAAAGTTATATACCCAAAATAACGTTATTAAGTGGCTCTGAAACACTTAATAAATTAGTGAAAAAAACACGGCTAAGTTTAATCAGTCGCTTTGAACAATTACAAAATATTAGCTCTTTCGATGGGGGACTAGCGAATAATTCGAATAATGTCTCAGTAGGTCTAGCCATGATGGCAATTGGCAATAATATTGCTAGTTTTAATCAATTTGAAGACGATGATTCAACATTACCGTCAGATATATACTTGGCTTATAGACAATTAATTTCTCAATTAAGTATATTTTCACAAGATGTCTCTGTTACAGGGGAAAGCGCGGTAGAAACTCAATCAATCATCCCTTTCAATCGTAATAATTTATCGGATTGCTTCTCTAGAGCGAACAAACTCACGGTTAAATTATTAAATGAACTTACTATTAAGCCTGAATTATTGATCAATTTGGTACATCAAGGCGGCTCTAAGTTTGTTGCACCATTAAGCAGTGAATTTTTAGCCGCAAATACCCGAATATATATTCGGGTTAGGACCAAAGAAAATTTATTAGATGATATGGACTCGAGACTTGATTTTGTAAAAGTAGGGGCTGATGGTCAGGTGGATGTTTATCTTAAACGGGCATTGCCAGGGGCTGAATTGAGCTATTTGAACAAAAAGCCACAAGGTGTTGCAACGGTTCCTGACAGTTATTATTTTAATATTGATCGACAGTCGTACCAGTGGCAAAAAGTGATAGAAATGAGACGAATTGGTATTATCTGGAATGACGCTCCAGAAGATATAGTAATCGAATTAATCGCAGTGCAAGGATAAATAATGAGATTAATAGATAATTATATTCCAGTATTTCAAGGACTTAAAGAACTTCATCAAGAACTATCTGATACTTTAGATAAATCCCTGATTGGCGTAAAAGAAGACTTAAACGCTTTGTTATCTAAGGTTAACTGTGCAAGTTATTCTAAACAACAAAATCAAAATGCCTTATTCGCGGTTTGTGCATTAATTGACGAAATGATTTTAGCGTCTGATTGGAAACACCGTGATGAGTGGGCAAATGAGCCCTTTCAAAAGACCTATTTCGACACTCAAAAAGCCGGAATGCAATTTTACGAAAGGCTTGACGGTTTAAACGAAAATGATGAAAAAGAACAAGATGTGAGAGAAGTTTTTCTTTATGCCTTGGTGCAAGGTTTTTCCGGTTGTTATTTTGAAAGTGGAGAGCAAAGCGTTAAGCAAGAAATTATTCAGGCAAATTATGCGCTTCTATCAAAAAACATTGATAGCCATTTGTTTTCACCAGAGATCCCGAACCGTGAAATAAATAACGGTAGTCAGGTTAGTAGAAAAAAACAAAAAGAGTTGCTCTTAGTACTTGTCCCAATTGCAGCGGTTTTATTAACCTACTTTTTATTGAGAAGCGATCTTGTCGAGAGCGTATCTCAAATTTTAAGCCAAATTTAGTTGGTATTATAGAATGAAAAAATTCCTGAAGTTTCTACTTATTGTCTTTATTTGGTCAGTAATATTTGGTGTCTGTTTTGCAGGGGCTATATTGGCAGGTTTAACAGAAGCCATCGGTATACAAGTATTTGTTGCCATTTTCGTTGGCTGGTACGGCATTAAATTTTGTATTTATCTATATAAGCGCTGGCAGGCCAAACAACGGGTTGAAAAGCTAATCAATATCGAGTCTGCAAAAAGTGATAAAACCAAACTATCCTTTTTCCATTTTTTGTTTTCTAAAGATATTGATAAACATATTAAACGCGTGATCGCCAGAGTTCATCGAAACCATAGCGCGAATGAACAGCAGCAAGATGCAAACTTCATTATGCATTTAAAAATGGATAATAAACACGCCGACTGGTTATGCAATGACTCAACCAATAAGCCGAAAATAAATGATCCTATTTTTACTGAGTATAAACATATTAATTGGCTTGTTTTTAATCAGCTTGTAGTGGTGGACGTAGATTCCTATTTAATGAGGGATGTTAATGCCGCAGCCAACAGTGAATGGTTGCAAATACTTCATGGTTTAGCCTCAAGCGAAAAAGAAAAGTCATTAGATGGATTATTAGTATCTATCCACGTAAATGATTTAGTAGACCTTAGCGCCAGAAATCAAATAGCAGATACACTTCGTAAAAAGTATGAAGAAATCAAAGAGCATTGTGGTGTTGAAGTGCCAATAAATATAACCCTTCTTGGTTTAGAGGAGTTAAGTGGCGTTGATAACTGGTTAGCAAGGTTAACTGAAGACTGGAAAGCGCAAACATTAGGCATTGTTAATCAAAATTTAAATACAGTAGATACTTTAGTCGATAACTGTTTCCTACAAATGCAGGATGTTTTTAAACAAGGCTCTTTAACTTATCTAGTTAATCAAGGTTTTGAGGAGACTGTCGCAAACCTTCCCCATAAAACCAATGAAGTTCAACTGACAGTAGATTCTTTTTGCAATAGATTATTTTCAAATAACAGCTTTCAAGGCAAGCCTATATGTGCTGGTTTGTTTGTTGTGATGTCCCAAGGCAATAAAGCAAGTTTTGCGGATCAATTATTAGAGCAATCAGCATTATGTTGGTTACCTGCAACATCGACGAATAAAAATACAGCCAGCGATATTGAAAGCAACAAACGTTTGGGAACCTATTTTTCTGCCGCTTCGATACTGGTTATTATTCTTGTGCTTTTACATAGCAATGATAAGGAAAGGATCGGTGATATCTATCAGCAATACGAGATGCAACTTTCTAATTCAGAAGAGCAAGATAAAATCATTGCAAACTTTGAAAGTCGATATCAGCTAATTAACCGTTTGAATGACGTTAATATATCCCACTGGCTGCCCCTTTCCGAAGGTGACTTTAAGGTACCAACACTCAAAGCCACCTTAGCCCACGATATTCAAGACACATTGATTGTGCCGATAGATAGCTTTTTTGAAGACCAAATTGGGCAACTCGATAAAGCTGATATTGAAGTTAAAGTTGATTACTTAACAATATTAATGCGACGCATTAACGTATTAAGTTCAGCCAGAAATGGGGCATCATTATTTGATCTGGCTTTACTACCGCAACCCTTTGATAGCTTATATATTGAAAATTTTTCGCCTGATGTCATTGATGGCTTAAATGACCTATACCTGAAAAGTCTTGTGATGCAGCGCGCAGCAGATAGCGCAAACTATCGTAAAGCGTGGCAACAACAAATCATTCAATATCAGGGAGCGATATCTTCTTTATTACTATCTTCAAACGGCACCATGGACTGGTTAATTGATTGGGTTAATAACAATCAAAACGTCGAGCATGTAAATCTCAATGACTACTGGCAGGGTTCAAAATCTATGGCGTCTTCCGGCTCAGTTAAGGGGGCTTATACCCTAGCAGGTAAAGAGGTTATTGATGATTTTTCAGAACAAATATTAATAGCTTTAGGTGATGACCATCCTTTTTTAGCTAGGTACTTACCGGTATTTCAGCAGCAATACCAACAAAACTATTTAGCCAGTTGGGGAGCATTTTTAAAGAATTTTCATACTGGTAAAAATACCCTTAGCAGCAGAAGCGAATGGTTGGATGTCATTAATAATTTATCCACAGGAAGAAACATATTCTTCCGATTATTAAATGATGCAGACTTTCAATTAGCACCTTTTAACAACATCGACGTTAAACCCGATTGGTTTGAATTTGTTTTGTATTATCAAGACATGCTTGCGATGGGTGAAAATGAATCTCAAAGTAATCCCAAGAAGAACAAGGTCTTGACCAAATTAGGATTAAAAGTAGTAGGTGCCTTCGGTGCAGTTGGTAAAGCCATTGCGGGTTCAGCCAAGAGCAGCTTAAAGACCAAGAAAAAGCTGGACAAAGCAAGTGGCGCAGGACCTGGCCCATCAGAGCGAGAGTTGAATTTGCAGGAAGCGGCTAAGACCTTAGATGAATATAAAGGTTTAATTGCAAACCTAGTATTTAATGTTGAGCAGCAAAAAGAATCCCATAAAACGATTAAAGCCTTCTTCGAATTTGAGAATAATCCAATAGACGAAAGTACACCTTTAGCTAACGCTAAACTTACCATCACTAAGCTACAAGGCTTAATTGGCAAAGCAGGCAATTCTACTGAAGCTTTCTGGAGCGTATACATCGGCGCCATATTGGTGCTGGAAGATTTCATGTTAGAAGAAAGTGCGTGTTTGTTAGAGCAGTCATGGGAGGACGATTTCCTTTATGAGTTATCCGGTGTGCCTAACTACAAATTAGACGAATTTGTTTATGGTGAAGGGGGGGTGTTGTGGGCATTTTTCGATAGCACCCTAAAGCCGTTTGTTAAAAATAAACGGGGTGCGGGATATGGCTTCAAAAAGGTTGCTGAGAAGAAAATGCCCTTTGAACCGAGTCTGTTAGATTACCTGATCCGAGCAAAAGACCTAAGCATGCGCAAAAAGTATGAGTCGTATGAGCTCCTTATTACCGCAAAACCCACAGATACCAGTGAAAATTCGCTTCTGTATGTATCAAAAACAGATATCAGCTTAAACTGTCCGGCTGAAGATCAAACACTGGTAAATCGTAATTACATTGTTAAAAAGTTATTCAAATGGGACGACACATGCCGAAGTGTAAGTCTAAAGTTTAAGGTCGGTAATCAAACCCTTGAAAAAGTTTATGACGGTGAAAATGCTGTACTCGACTTTTTATTAAATTTTAAAACCGGTAAAAAACGCTTTATTTTAGAAGAGTTTCCCGAGCACTTCTACGAACTTAATAGTTATAAAATACAATACTTTGACGTAAAACTAGACATTGAAGGCGCGGGTAAGTTGAGTCGAGCCTTGTCAATCAAACCCCCTAAGCCACCCACATCTATTGCACAGTGCTGGGCATAGTAAATGGTCGATGTAAACAGTATTTCTTTTTTACCCAAACAAGGCGCCATCGTACCCTTTAAAGCCTTAGTCCTTGCGCCATTATGTGGCGAAAATGCTCCTGAAGAACTGAATGAACCAATAGAAATTAATCACAATAACTTTGATCACGTGATTAAAAGTTTTTCACCTGTGATTGATGTGGATATTGATAATCCACAATTATGCCAATTGATGGGTTTAGAAAGACAAACTATTACTTTAAGCTATGCACTGGATAGCTACTCTGACTTTGAGCCAGCAGCCATAATACAAAAAGAGCCTTCTTTACTGGAAATATCCAGAGTGATTGACACCATCCATAAAGTGCTACAACAAGATGGTAATTCTTTCTCAAGCGAAGTCTTTACCCTTAAACACATTCAACTTGCTGAACTGAGTGTAGAAAAAGTTAAAAGACACCAATTAGAGCTTATTATATGTGAGCTTGAGTTGGTTTTATCACAAGTGTTAAATCAAATTTTACACCAGGCTAATTGGCAGCAACTTGAGTCAGCATGGCGTGGCCTGTACTTATTATGTCAAACCGCAGCTCAAAGTGAGGTGTTAATTGTTGAATGTGCATCAGCCAGTAAGAACGTACTTTGGGATGACCTTTTCAGCAGCAGTGATTTACCCAGCTCCAGTTTATACCAGCATGTCTACATTAATAGTATCGGTCAATATGGTGCCGTACCTTACGGTGTGTTACTGGTTGACGATTACTTTGCCGGGTCAGGCTCTGACCTTACCTTACTAAAAGCTATCACAGATGTGTGCAGCAAAGCACACCTGCCCGTAGTCACCGGCGTAAGTGCCAACATGTTTGATGTACCCGACTTTAATACCCTCCAAGACTCTTCTTATATCTCAGAGATCCATGGCAGTAATCGCTATATTAAATGGCGTAGTTTTATCTCAACAGAACAAGCCAGCTTTCTGGCGTTAACCATGCCGCGGCTATTATTTAGAGATATCTATAACAAAGACCCAAAAGGCCTGAGTTGGTTTCAAGAAAATACCGGCAATAGTCACGAAGATTGCCTGTGGGGTAATGCCAGCTTTGGTTTTGTTGACAACCTATTCAAAAGCTTTGAAGACAGCGGTTTCTGTAGTTTTATTTCTGGCACTGAAGGTGGGGTATTAGATTTATCCGCATTACAGACCAAAAATACCAACTTACCGGTTGAAATTGCTTTTTCAGAAGAAAAAGAAGCAGAACTTATCAGCCTAGGTTTCAACCCCGTTTGTACCAAGGCTTACCAAAACCAATTACTGTTTCAATCAGCAAACTCAGTGCGCTGGGGCAATGTTAAAGTCAACCATCGACATCAGAGTGTCGATAGCATTGCAAGTGCACAATTGCAGTACCTATTTATTGTGATGCGTATCATCCATTGTTTGAAAATCATTTTTAGAGAAAGTGTGGGGGCCACAACTAGCTCAAGCGCGCTTTCTACTATATTAAATAGATGGCTTAGGCAGTTTGTATCAGATGTTGAAGCGCCATCAAAAGTGTTGAGAGCGCAAAGACCTTTAAAAGATGCAAGCGTTGTGGTGGTTGCAACAAGCGACGCAGGTTGGTTTGATATTCAAGTAGAGCTTTCCCCTCACATGAAGTATTTAGGCAATACGATTGCTATTAATACTGTGGTGCCGATGATTGAAGAGGTAAGCTAATGGAATTTTCAGGTTACATGACCATTGAAGGTGAAGTGCAAGGTGTTATTGAAGGCTCTTCCATCAGAAAGGCACGAGAAAAAACCATCGAGCTGTTTTCTTACAGTCATGAAGTAAAATTACCCACTAATTTGCACGCGAATATGGGGAATGGACCGGTTGTGCATCAACCAATCAGCATACTGAAGGAATTAGACAAAAGCACCCCCAAATTATACCGTGCATTAGTTGAAAAAGAATGTTTAAGCACAGTCGTTTTAGAGTGGTTTAGGTATACCGACCAAGGTCAAGAATTAGTTTATTTTCGTATAGAGTTAACGAATGCACACATTATTTCTCTGAGTCCTTGGACACCTTCAGTAGAAAATTCAGAAAAAGAATATTTACGCTTTATGGAAAATGTTTCGTTAGTCTACGAGGGCATTACATGGAGCTGGGGACCCGATGGCGATATCACCTACCAAACTAACTGGCGGGGAGATCGATAATGTTAAGATTATCTGAAAAACTCAATACGCTTAATGCAAAAAAAGAAAGCAATAATTTTGATGAGTCATTGAATATTGCCACGTCCATAAAGAATTTCTTGCAAAAACTGTTAAATACCCGTCAGGGAAGCGTACTAAGTGCCCCAGCAATGGGAATGCCGACAATCAACATCAATGAGGGGATCATTGGGCTGCAAGAGCAGCAAAGTGTACTGAATATTATTCATACATTACTGAAAAAGTATGATCAAAGAATAGAAACACTGACCAGTGAACTCACCAAGAATAAAAACGTGACCGTAATTTTGTCATTCCAATTGTCGGTGGTAACACGATCCGAGCATGCCATTAACATACTAGGGAAATTACAATCTGATAGTACCTTTGAACTGGAATTACAATAATGGATTTAGCTGAACTATATCAACAAGAATTAAAGCTTCTCAAAGAATCATCTAAAGTCTTTAGTGAAGAATACCCGGCAATTACTGAAAGTTTAAACCGTGACATACTCGACCCCGACGTCGATATGATCTTGCAAGGTGTTTCATATTTAACGGCGCAATTTAAAAAAGAACTGGATGAGCAATTCCCTGTTGCATTACAGGCTTTATCTCAAGCCTTAACACCCACACTCATGCAACCCATTCCAGCCGTTAGTATTTTGTCTTTAGCGCCGAAGGCCAACTTGATTTCGCCGCTGACCATAAAAAACGGTGCTAATTTTGACTCAATCCCGGTAAAATTAGACGAAGATGGTCAAGATAAAATCTCCTGTCGCTTTAGCAGTGCATGGCAAGTGGAAGTGCTACCGGTAAGACTGACGTCATTGCAGGTAAATCATGTTGACAAACACATTAAGCAAACCTCACAACGAGTTGTCGAGCTGGTAGGTAGTTTTACCTCTGAGAAAAACGATCTCGCCAATTACACATTTGATACCCTGCGCTTTTACATCAATCAGCCAGCAAGTGATGCAAGTATCTGGTTAAAAATGCTGGCGCAAAATTTACAGTCTATTCAAATCAGCTCAAACGAAGGTGTGAGCGACATATCAGTCGAAAAACTAGGCCTGACAGGTTACAGCCTTGGAGACAATATATTCGATGGCAGTAGTGCATCAAACCAGCACAGTATTTTACAAGAATATTATACTGTGCCTGAAAAATTGCAGTTTTTTGAACTCAACCTATCCCAGTGGCAACGACGTAGCGGCGATAATTTTTCAATTACCTTTCAGTTTAAGCAGCCCAGTTGGAGCTTGCCTGAAATCACACTCCAGCACCTAAAATTGTATTGCACACCGGTAGTGAATGAGTTTGAGCACTTTGCTGAGCCTGCAGCCATGAATGGCGTACAGCTTGATTTTCCGCTAACAGCGCAGTCTCGCAATGTATCAACCGAGCTTCTCTTACCCATTGTTGAGGTACTGAGTGTTGAAAGCATAAAGCGTGAGCGTGAGCGCAATAAAAAATATCAGAACATTGTTAAACCCAAAAGTACTTCTTCAAAATCAGGGGGCTTTTATTACTATCGAAAACACGGCATTAATGACGGCGAAGTAGCCAACTGGTTAGCGCTGGAGTTTGAACCGGGTTCGCGCCCAGAAAGTCAGGAAGTATTGAGGGTTAAGCTTAAATGTTGTCACGGTGAAGTGGCGGCTAATTTACCTCCCCAGCAAATTACCCAAGCAACCAGTACTAGCCCTGAATTAGTGACGTTTACTAATCTAACGACCACTACCGAATATCTTCCTGCGCAAATTATTGCGAATGAGGCGTGGCAGGTCGTATCTGATCAAGCCTTAAGTTTACAAAATGTAGAGAATGCACCACAACTAAAACAAGTGTTACGGCATCATATTCCCGCGCAGCTTAAAAATACTGCCAAATATAAAACACTCGAGCACAGAATTAACGCCATCACCCAGCTTGATATGAAAGCCATCGATCACTTAGAGAACGGCTTGTTGATCAGAGGTAGCCAATTTTTAGTGCAATTAAACAGCGAGCACTTTATTAACCAAGGAGAAAGTTTTTTATTTTCTGCTTTGCTGAATCAACTGTTAGCCCTGCAAGTGTCTATTAATAGTTTTAGTCAACTAGGGATCACAGAGTCACGTACAGGAGAGTTGAGACTGTGGCCGATTAATTTTGGCGGTATAGCCAAATGATCGAACAAGAATTGATCGCAGACGCGAGCAAATATAGCTTTATAGAAGTATACAAACTGCTATGTGAGCTTAGCTTAGCGAATAAACTCGATCCCCTTAACATGATACGTATAAGGCCCATACTGGGCTTACAGCATGCACGAACCCAAGTGGTTTCTGTCAGCAAGCAATGGCAAAATGAACAACAGTTTTTATATTATTTAAACGTAAATTTGCCCGGCCTATACGGCAATGCATCGCCATTGCCTAAATTTTTCACCGAAGAATTAGTACAAGCCTCACATAAAGACCAAAACCAAGCCCGTATATTTTTAGATCTTATTCATCAACGGCTTTATCAACTGCTGTATAGCGCTAATATTCAGCAGTTACCCCACTATTTAGACCAAGGGCGCAAGAATGTTTATGCGTTTATGCTGGCGATGGTGGGTTTTAAAGATGAACTGTGGTTAAACGACTTTCCTGATAAAGCCTTTATACTGCGTAACGTGAATATTTTCCGCCATCAAAAGGGCACCGTAGCGGGCTTACAAAATTTAGTGCAAGACTTATTTCCCAACGCCACCATATCCATAATCCAGTGTGTTAACCGTGAAGTGGATATCGCCACATCGCAAAAATTAGCCTTAAACCAGCAAGCTAATCAATTAAGCTTTAGTACTGTACTGGGTAATAAAATGCTAGACCTGCAATCTAAAGTTGTGTTGTCTATTTCACCACTGTCAGGCACAGAGTATAAAAAATGGTGTCTAAGTCCTCAGTACTGGCAAGCGTTTCAGGGCTTAATACAATACTTTATTGGGCAACCTCTATTGGTGCAATTACACGTAGACATAGTGGCGGAGCCTGACTTTAACTTATGTTTAGTGCCAGACAACGCATTTGCTCTGGGACGCAACGCATGGCTGGCTAACAGCGAACAAACCCCCCATTTACATGCGCCAATAAAACTTTTATAAGCAATATCCGCTTTCATTCTTCAGCAAAGCTATTTTAAAGGACATCTTTAATGAGCCAATTTCACTTTAAATTTATTTACCAAGAAAGTGGGGTGAAAAACGACAGTTTGACCCTATTAAAATTTTCAGGGCAAGAAACCATCTCCAGCCTATTTAATTTTGAACTAGAGCTTAAATCAAGCGACATCAACCTCGATGGCGATAGCATATTAAATCAAGCCTGTAGCATTGAGATTTATTATGGAGACCAAGCTAAACCTATTCGCATTATCCATGGTTTGATCAATGAGTTTGAAGACATCAACTACCTGCCCGACAGCACCTTATACCGTGCGAATGTGGTGCCAAGAATATGGCAACTGGGTTTATTTGAAACCAACGAAGTATATTTAAACGAAAGCATACAAGACACGTTAACGGTCATACTCGAAGAGGCTGACTTTATTCAAGGGCAAGATTTTCGCTTTGAACTTGCCCGCACTTACCGCAAGTGGCCTTTTAGATTGCAGTAC
>Ga0206127_1002165_pt1 | contig 19992 bp, 16 predicted proteins | sample Helgoland_Spring_6_FD_148646 | JGI IMG/M metagenome (GOLD analysis project Ga0206127, IMG submission 148646) | Pelagic subsurface seawater microbial communities from Kabeltonne, Helgoland, North Sea - Helgoland_Spring_Bloom_20160419_1 | ecosystem: Environmental > Aquatic > Marine > Epipelagic ...
AGCTGTCGAACATACCGAGGCCAAGGATGTCACAATTCTTGACCGGACCAGCACCAACAATTTCCGTAAAGAAACTGAGGCCAATACCCATCAATTTGCGAGTTTTGCCGGCCTTGAAATCCTCGACTCGCTGCGCCTGTTCAGCGCGCAACCCGTCGTAGTCAACCGTCCGGAGCGCCTTGTCCCATGCTGTGTGATAGTCGCCGCTGTCGTATTCCCAGCCCAGAGCCGCTTTGTAGGGGAACTGCTCTTTCTTGATAAAGTTGATCCGTCGTAGTTCAGCCGCGTCCATGTTCAATTTGATCGCGAGGACCTCGATCATGCGCTCGATGAAATACACGGCTTCGGTCACTCGGAATGAACAACGATAGCTAACGCCGCCGGGGGCTTTGTTGGTATAGACGCCATCGACTTCAAGAAATGCTGTCGGAATATCATACGATCCGGTGCAAATATTCATGAATCCCGCTGGGAATTTTGTGGGATCAGCACAGGCATCAAAACCGCCATGATCGGCCGTTACGTGACAGTGTAGGCCAGTGATCTTGCCCTCTTTGGTGGCACTGATCTTACCAGTCATGTGATAATCTCGCGCAAAGGCGGTGGTCATCAAATTGTCCATACGATCTTCAATCCATTTCACGGGTTTACCGGTAACGATTGAGGCAACGACGGAACAGACATAGCCTGGATACGCCCCGACCTTGTTGCCAAAGCCGCCGCCAATGTCGGGTGAAACAACGCGAATGTTGTGTTCTTCGATCCCAGAAATCAGGCTGACCACGGTGCGAATGGCATGAGGTGCCTGAAAAGTGCCCCACAAGGTCAGCTTACCATTTACCTTGTCCATCGAGGCCACGCAGCCACAGGTTTCCAGCGGACACGGATGGGTGCGGTGGTAGTACATTGACTCTTCGGCCACGACCTCAGCGTTGGCAATGACTTCTGTAGTAGGGTCTTTGTCACCAGCTTCCCATGTAAAGATATGGTTGTGATGCTTGCGCGGACCGTGCGCGCCGTCAGGCACGGACCCGTCTTTGGCGACCAGATCCTCACGCAAAACAACGTCGGACTTGAGCGCCTCAAATGGGTTTACAAGCACCGGTAATTCTTCGTAATCTACCTCAACGGCTTCAATACCATCAGCCGCTGCATAACGGTCTTCGGCGACGACAAAAGCGACCTCTTGCCCCTGAAACAACACTTTACCATCAGCCAAAACCATTTGTTTGTCACCGGCCAACGTTGGCATCCAGTGCAGACCCAGTGGTTCCAAATCGGCGGCGGTCAAAACGGCCAAAACGCCGGGGACCTCAAGAGCCGCTGCAGTATCAATGCCTTTGATCCGTGCATGTGCATAGGGAGAGCGGACAAAGTCGCCAAACAACATGCCGTCCATTTTGATGTCGTCGACGTAGTTACCTTTGCCTTGAGTAAAGCGCGCATCTTCGACCCGCTTGCGCGAGCAGCCCATGCCTTTAAGATTATCTACGCGATCTTCGCGAGTGATTTCGTCCTTCATTCTGCTGCCTCCTTTGCGGCATTCATTTCCGTGGCCGCAGCCTGAATGGATTTCACAATATTCTGGTAGCCCGTGCAGCGGCAAAGATTGCCAGCCATTCCAAAGCGTATTTCTTCTTCAGTCGGGTTTGGAATTTCCTCAAGCAACTTCGAGGCGCGGGTAATCATACCGGGCGTGCAATAACCGCACTGAAGCCCGTGATGCTCCTTGAATGCCTCTTGTAGCGGGTGCAAATTATCCGGTCCACCGATACCTTCGATGGTTGTGATTTCAGCACCTTCGGCTTGTACTGAGAACATGGTACAGGATTTGACAGATTTGCCGTCAATCGTAACTGTGCAAGCTCCGCAATGGGACGTTTCACAACCAATATGCGGACCTGTGATATTCAGACGCTCACGAAGTGTGTAGATCAGCAATTCGCGTGGCTCAGCCAGAAATTCTTCTGTCTTGCCGTTCACTTTCAGGGTGACGTGTTTTTTCTTTGACATGATTTCCTCCTTACGTCCGCGACCAAGCGCGTTGAATCGCTCGGCGCAGGATGACGCCAGCTACGTGGTTTTTGAACGCGACAGGACCACGGTTATCGTCAGTTGGGTCAATATCGCCAAGCATGGCATTTACGGCAGATTTTAAAGCGGCGTCGTCCACCGATGTCCCGACAAGCGCATCACCTGCAGCCTGTGAATAGACGGGCGTGTCGCTGAGGTTCGTCATCGCGATCGCGGCGCTCACGCATTTTCCACCGTCGTTTACGATCTGTACCGCAGCGGCGGCCGTCGCGTAGTCACCGATCTTGCGCTTCTGCTTCTCATATGCGTAGCCGCCCTTAGGATGTGGGATCGTAGCTGCGGTCAAAACCTCGTTGTCTCCGCGCGCGGTCATGTAGGCCGCTTCATAGAACAAGCGGGCGGGGATGATGCGTTCACCGTCCTGTCCGACCACAGTAAAGCTGGCATTGAGACATTGCATCAAACCTGGCATGTCGTTGCCTGGATCGCCGTTTGCAACATTGCCACCCACCGTGCCCATGTAACGGACTTGCGGGTCAGCGATTTGAAGTGCAGCTTCGCGCAGGATCGGTGCTATCTCGGCAAGGGCTGCATGATCAATAATGTCCGATTGCGTGACAAGCGCGCCTATCTTTATAGTGTCTGCGCCAATCTCGATCTCTGACATGCCTCCAACATCTTGAAGGTCGATAAGATGCGGAACGTCAGCCATGCGTAATTTCATCATGGGTATCAGGCTGTGCCCACCCGCGATGACACGCGCGTCATCACCATGCTCCTCGAGAATAGACAGGACATTGTCCATATCCTTGGGTCGATAATATTCAAATGCGGCGGGAATCATTAGCGTCTCCTCCAAAAGGCGAATGTTTTCACTCACAACGGAGCGTGTAGACCGCAGCAAACGGACACACGCAAAAATGAATGAAACACGGAGTTATTGCACGAACTGCGTGCTTTTATTCACGAACTACGCCGCGAGTTGACGCAAGCGCTTCGCCGATGACCTTTAACTTTGCACGGCTCACTGGCGCTGGGGGCAGACCCTCACTCTCAAAAAGGCAACGCCCCGCATCCTTCGTTCTTTCGAACCGTGCCACGTGATGCGGATTCACCAGATAGCTGCGATGCGTTTGCAAGAACCCCGCAGGCAGCAGACGTTTGGAGGCTTCGGTGACGGGCCAAGCGCAGAACAACCGTTCGTCGGCTGTGTAGACTTGGGTGTAATGGCCATCTGCACGCACAAAACGTACGTCCCAAGATAGGACAGAGACTTTACCGCCATCCCGCTCGCACGGGATGTGTTGGACCCGCGTCTTCAAAGGAGCGGTTTGCAGATTGCTTTGCGCACTTGTCGCCGATTTGTCCGTGTCTGCGACCAAGTAGGTCACGCTCACCCACAAACAGGCTCCGAAAATTACGAAACTGAAGAAGATAACGCCAAGGGCCAGTGTCTTGTTGCTCATGGATGGACCAAATTCTACAATAGCGGGTTCTGGTACGAAGTTAGTGCCCGCCATCGCAAGAAAATGAACCGAGCATACAGCCCCTGCAAAACAGATTGTCCCCCACATGATATTGCGGTTTGTGCGTCGACCATAGGCAATCCAGAATGCCAAAATGCAAAGCGCAATGGCGACGAGGGATGACAAGAAGACACCGGTTGTAGTGTAGACTGCGCGGCAAAGTTCAAGAGCAGCCATGCCGATGTAGTGCATGACAAGAACGCCCACACCCACAACGCTCCCAGCCAACGAGATGATACGCGGCGTCCGTTCGAAAAAGTGCAAAAGGATCAACGCTGCGCCCACCAATAAAATAGCGGACAAAGCCGAGACCAATGTGATTGCGGCATCATAGTAAAACAGGATCGGCAACTGTAGGCCCAACATGGCCACAAAATGCATGGCCCAGATACCGCCGCCCAAGACCACCGATGCCAAGGCGATGGACACTTTTTTGTGAAGCATCAGTCTGGCCGCCAGATCGCGCGTCAACGAAAGCCCTGTAAACGCCGCTACTATCGCAACAACGCACGACATCCCAACCAAAAAGTTGCTGTGGCTGACGTTCAATAAATCCATGAAGACGACGATGACCAAAACTGAGAGGTTTTGCAATTGCTATAGTGCTGTCAGACGAATGAGAACTCGCATCGGATTACCATAGCAGCCTAAATCTACGCGCTCAATAATTGGAGCCACTCAGCGAGAGCAGCGGCTCGATTTAGTTGGAAATTGAGGCGTAAGTAAAGGTAGCGAGAAGGGTAACAACACTTATCAGATCGTTTATTGAGGGGCTTCAAATGCTACTGCGGATTGTGCTTGAGGTTGCAGAGCGTAGCGGGCTTGTTACTGTCTATTATGGAAACAGCACAGTCGATTAATTTCCATGGAGGTGAGCAATGAAACTTGAGAAAGCGATGATCGAGCGAAGATCAATTAGGGGCTTTAAAGATGAGCCGGTGTCCAAAGCGCTTCTTGAGGATGTCATTGCCCTTGCTAATCGAGCGCCATCTTCAATGAATACTCAACCTTGGCACCTACATGTATTAACGGGAAAGCCTCTAGAAGCGGTTAGACATGGCAATACGGAGCGGATGCTTGCTGGTATGACCCCGGTTCGTGAAATCGAAGATTACGTTGCATATGAAGGAGAACATAGAAAACGTCAGATCGAAATCGCTGTCCAGCTTTTTGAAGCTATGGGTATTAAACGAGATGATGCTGAGCGGCGTAAGGATTGGGTCATGAGAGGCTTTCGCCAGTTTGATGCTCCCGTCTCGATAGTAGTTTGCTTTGATCGATCCCTTCTTGAAAATACGATAGCGCATTTCGATACTGGAGCCATGACTTATGGGTTAGTTCTTGCTGCATGGAGCAAGGGCCTTGGAGCCGTTATCAACGGCCAAGGGATCATGCAAAGCCCGGTGGTGCGCGAAGCAGCTAATATCCCTGAAGATCAAGTGATACTAACTTGTGTAGCCCTTGGCTGGCCTGATGAGGAGTTTGTTGCCAATTCAGTCGTGTCTCGCCGACGTCCTATAGAAAATGTCACACGATACCTCGGGTTTGAGGAATGAATTAGATCGTTCGCTGGGACAATTCAGTTTTGATAAGCCTCAATAGGAGGGGGGGTGAAAAACAGCCGCCCTTTTATAGTGATATGTCCTGCTCTCGCATTTTCTGTGAAAAAGGTTCGATGCAGCTGAGCTTAGTAATTCAATCAATACTGCGGTGATTTATCGGCTGAAAGGTTGCTGTCTAAAACGCGTATGCCTTAGACCTCTATTATGGAAAAATAGTCATTTAAGGGGCATTAAGTGCGATACTGGTGGGTTAATCAAAACCAGACTTATAAAGCTGAAGTGGGCGGCGGATATATGTGGTCGCCAAAGACCAACAAGGATGGAGGCTTTAATCGGTTCTATGAAAATATGAAAGAAATTGACGTGGGCGACATTGTATTTTGTTTTGCTGATGCTCTCATCAAGACCGTTGGCGTCGTGTCATCGTCAGATCGATCTGCAGAAAAGCCAAAAGAATTTGGGAAAGCTGATGCAGCTTCATTTGCCTGACAGCACGATAAGAGATTATTCGCTGCTGAGATGTTTATAAATCGTCGTCCTTGATACACCTAATCTGCGTGAAACAAGGCTAACATTACCCCCCGTTTCAAGCCATGTTTTTTTAATTAAAACGCAGCTTTCTTTTCGTACAGGTGAATTGGAACATGAAATGCATGGTGTTAACTCTTCTGATTTAAGTTGAGTACCACCTGAGATAGTCTCAGCGCGGATGATTGGTCCGTCAGCATTAGCCAGTAACATTTGAATTGATCTCTTAAGTTGTTTGATGTGGCCCGGCCAGTCGCGCTTCTGTAAAGCATCCAAAGCCGATTTGGAAAATTTATGAGAGGGAGAAACCTGATATAAAAGCTCTGTTGCTAAAAGCCGAAAGTCTAACCTTTGCGAAAGATGAGGTAGAACAACTTGCGATCCCTGAAGGGCTTCCAGAAAGACTGGGTCTAAATCTTCACTGGCTTTAAGCGCTGTAAAAGATAAACGGCTTGAGGAGAATACAGCAGATATTTCAGTTTTACCCTGGTCAATTTGAGCTTCTTGTCGTTCTTCTAGTACTTGTATGAGAGCTTTTTGTGCTACTATAGGCAGCGCTTCGATACCGTTTAAAAACAAGCTCCCATTACGTGCCTTGTCCAGAAGGCTTGCAGAAAAAATTGAAGAAGAAGGTTGAAAATAGGCTAGCCTTCCCGCCTCTCCAAACAACATTTCTTCGTAATTCTCCGCTGTTAGTAAATTACATTTTATTTCAACAAAGGGCTGTTCGCAGAAAAGAAGTTTGTGTAATTCGAGTGCTGTTGCTTTCTTACCAGAACCACGGGCACCTTCGATAAACACTGGTAGTTCGTATTTCAGAGCATTATTTGCCATCAGTAAATGCCGTTTTAAACCGGCATCTTCGGCTATGTAACTCCGCTTGATTTTTACATTCTCGGGATCTTTCTTTTCGGACTGAGAAACCTGCGGTAGCAATTTTATGTTGGGCGCCCTTGAGCGACTTTGTAAATCCATGTCCACAATGCGTTTTGTAGTGCTTTCTTTCATCGCCATGAAAACTGCAGATCCCATTACATCGTGGATGCGTATGATTTCATTGGAAGAGAGCCTGGTAATTATACTAGAGAAAGGAATGGAAAAAATATCGCCAAAATGGCGTTTATGAGACAAATTTAAGCCATTTAACATCATTTTTGCATTGGTGTTTGCGCCATCAATAAACCCATGCTCGTCTATGGCTAATAATGCGGCGCTTGTAGTCCCAAGATATTCGTGACGAGCGTGAAAACTAATAATTAATGAGTGTTCAAACGCATCGGTAAATAAGCGATTTTCAACGTTTTTGCAAGCCAACTTAACTAATGCAAGAGTGTGGTGTTGCCGTGATGATGCATCAGATGTTGCATCAATCATTCCCACAATTTCATTATTAGGGTTGTAAATTGGTGCCGCAAAGCAAGACAAATTGCCAAGTTTGTGAAAAAAATGTTCGCGTCCAGCTACGATCTGTGATGAGCCGGTATGCAAGCATAAGCCCAAGGCATTTGTACCACGATATTGCTCAGTCCAGATAGACCCTGGAATAACTGCTTTGCCGGCATCGCTGTTTTTGAAGTCTTCGTCCCGCAGAGCATCTATGACAACGCCTTCACTATCTGCATAGGCTACCATAAAGTTTGTACCGGCGATTTGATTATATAAAAGCTCCAGTTCAGGCATTACGAACTGTGTAATGTATTCATTTTTTTGGTTTGATTGATAAAGTTCAGATTCAGATATCACGGCGTCTACTGGTTTACCATTTGGATCTAAACCAAAAGACGAGCTGCGCTTCCAACTATCTGCGAGCGAAGCCTGTGAGATTTCAATTTCTGTACCGAGCGCGGTTTGAGCTAATTGATCACCTTGATCACCGCCTATGTTGCCATTGAATAAGGTCATTTTTTTCTCCTAGCATAAAATCTAGGACTCTTTTCCCTAAACTGCAAATTAGCTTAGTGTTCATAAAGTGAACAGTTTTCGGGCTATCATGACCAGAAGTGAACACTTTTTAATCTTGCTGGAAAGCTTCAGTTTGTCGAAGTTTTACCAAGAAGTAGGCAGAGAGATTGGAAGGCTTATCATGCGCGCGCAAGTTCTAAAACAATATGACGATTACCTGACAGCACCGTCTTGGGTTGACTTGGAAAATGTTCCGGATCCGAAAATTGAGAAAGCCAGCGATGTTATTGTCCGCATTGGGGGTGCCGGTGTGTGCCGGACTGATTTGCACATCATTGAAGGTGTTTGGCGCGAGGCGACTGATGCGGATCGCACACTTCTGCCGCTCATAATGGGCCATGAAAACGCTGGCTGGATTGAAGACGTCGGGAGTGAAGTGGAGGGGCTCAAAAAGGGTGACCCTGTGATTGTGCACCCGAAAATAACTGGTGGTACATGTTTGGCATGTCGGCGGGGGCACGATATGCACGGTGAAAATGGCATGTTTCCTGGAGTCGATTGCAACGGCGGTTATGCGGAGGCGCTTAAAACCTCCGTTCGAAATATAGTGAAATTGCCACAAACCTTGGTTCCGAAGGAAGTTGCAGCCTATTCAGACGCAGGGCTCACCGCCTACCGCGCGGCAAAGAAAGCATCGCGGCATCTTCTACCCGGAGAAAAATGCGTTGTGATTGGATCTGGCGGATTAGGACATATTGGCATCCAAGTTTTGCGCGCCATGTGCGCGGCGGAAATTATTGTTGTTGATCCTTCTGACATGGCCTTAGCGCTTGCTGAAACTTGTGGCGCAGATGCGTTAGTCAAAGCTGATGGTAACGAGGTGCAGAAAGTTTTGGAATTGACAAAAGGCAAGGGTGCCGAAGCCGTATTAGATTTTGTAGCTGAGCGCGGAACAACTGCTAAAGGCTTGGCTATGACCCGCGACATGGGAAGTTATTATGTCGTTGGTTATGGCGAAGATATCAATGTTAGTGCCTTTGAGATGATCACCACCGAAAAAAATATAATCGGAAATTTAGTGGGAACATGGGCTGAGCTTACGGAGTTAATGTCTCTAGCCGACAAGGGCCTCGTGAATTTGGCGACGCAAGAATATAGTCTGGCTGATGCCAACCTGGCCTTGCAGGATTTGAATAACGGTAAAGTAAAGGGACGCGGTGTCCTGATCCCTTAATACCAAATCTACTAAAACAACATAAATGGGAGGAAGAATGATGAAAAATTCAATAAGAGTGGGCATTTTGGTGGGGTCTACTGCCCTGCTGGGCAGCCTTGCAAATGCAGATAAGTGGAGCGATCAGTTTCCGCATATCAAAAACACGGGTGATATCGCGGGCGAATGCTCTTATGAGTCGATGTCACAGAAAGATTACAGCGGTCAAAAGCTGACTATCAACACCCATGCCGTGCCTGTTATGGGCGAGCCAACAGCGCTTCACGCTGAGCAGTTTAGCGCGCTAACGGGCGCTGAAGTTAACGTGATCCATACGCCAGCAGGCGATTTGTATTCAAAGGCCATGGTTCCGTTTCAGGCGGGTCAGGCGCCCTATGATATCGTTTTTGGTTTTTCCAACTTTATCCGCGACTGGAAGCAATATCTGCAACCCGTACCAGCAAAATATGTAAATATGGCGCAAATGCAGGATGTTACTCAAAGCCACATCGACGTGAATTCTTGGGATGGTGAGATGATCCAGTTTCCAATCGATGGGGACCGCCACTACCTGAAATATCGTAAAGATGTGATTGATAACCCTGAGTATCAAGCAAAATACAAAGCCGAAACGGGCAATGAATTGCGCATTCCACAGACTTGGAAAGAATATGCTGAAATGGCTACATTCTTCAACGGTTGGGACTGGGATAACGACGGCGAACTGGAATATGGATCTGCCGAAGTTATGAAGAAAGACGATCTGATGTTCGCGGCGTTTTTCAGCCGGTCAGTGGCCTATTCAAAGAACCCGCGGGTCAAGGGTGGTTTCTTCTTTGACCTTGAAACCATGGAGCCGCTGATCAATGGGCCAGGTTTTGTTGAAGCCTTGACCGATTGGGTTGAAGCTACGAAATACGTTCCGCCAGGTGGTATCAACTTTGGTCTTGGCGATGAAATCAACTCGTTTGGCGGTGGACAAACTCTGTTCAGCTTCTCATGGGATGATGCTTTCGTTAAGGCTATGGAAGATGACAGCCCAATCAAAAATAAAGTCGGCGCAGCGCCACTACCAGGCGCAACGCGAGTTTGGAACCGTGATAGTGGAGCTTGGGAACAAGAGTTTAACCAGGCACCCTACATCGTTTGGGGCTGGACAGCAGCGGTTGCCAAGAAAAGCAAGAACCATGATATGGCCTTTGACTATCTTTGCTTCTTTGCCAATGACGCCAATCACCAAGCTGACATAGGCATTGGTCGCTTTGGTGTTAACCCGTTCAAGAAATCAGACTTTGTGCCTGAGATCTATGTTGAGCGTCAGGGTTGGGATCCTGAGATTGCTAAACAATATGCGGACACTCTTATGGAAATGGAAGAAGGCAGCACCAACCGTGTGTTCCCACTGCGGGTGCCAGGTGTTTTCCAATTCAATAGCGCAGTTGCAACGGGCACCTCTAAGGCATTGGCTGGCCAATTGTCACCACAAGAAGCTCTCGATGAGGTGGCCGCTGAGTGGACAAAAATTGTAAAGCGTATTGGCGCCGATACAATTCGAGAAGCCTATGCTATTGGTGTAGCTCTGGAAGACGCAGAGTAAGCTATACCATCGCTACAGATCACTAGAGCGCCTCGTTTTGGGGCGCTCTATGTCAAACAGGATGATAATTAATGAATTTCAAACATAAATACATGTTCTTGCTTCCTGGGCTTTTGGTCCTTCTGGGCATTTTGATATTTCCGATTGGGTTTACGGTCCGCTTAAGTCTGTCAAGCTGGGACAGCTTCTACCCAGGTTTGGACTTTATTGGCATCGAAAATTATATCCGACTGTTTACAGATGACCTGCGGTTCTGGGAAGCGTTTGGCCGTTTGAGCATGCTGTCACTCACCACGGTTTTTCTGCAATATGTCATCGGGTTTTCTCTCGCACTTATGGTGTGGAAGGATATTGTTTTCCAGAGGTTTTTCCGAGTTCTCTTTTTGATCCCTATGATGACAACACCTGTGATTATGACCGTCATATGGCGCACATTTTTCCATGAATCCCTTGGGCCGGTGAATGATTTTTTCAATCTCTTTGGAATGAATCCACTCTGGCTTAGCAGCGAAATACTCGCCAAGTTTACGGTCATTCTTGTCGAGGTATGGCAATGGACCCCGTTCATGTTTCTTTTACTGTTAGCAGGTCTTTTATCACTGCCCAAGGAACCTTATTTGGCGGCTTCTATCGACGGTGCTGGGCCAATCCGGACGTTTGTTTATGTGACCTTCCCTTTAATGGCACCAATTTCGATTGGGGCAATCATCATTCGGCTTATTGAAGCGTCAAAGATCATGGATACTGTTTACGTACTCACTTCTGGAGGGCCGGGAACGTCTACTGAAACTTCAAGTTTTTACATTTTTATTAAGGGCTTGCGAGAATTTCAATTTGGGTACTCTGCTGCGCTATCTTTGACCTATCTGATCATCATGATCATCAGCTTTACGATCATCGCAAAGATTTTGGTAAAATTGATGGTAAGAGGTAATTAAACATGGGCTTTTTATACTCCACCCTCAAATATCTGGCCGTTACGTTGTGGTCGGTCTTTGTTATCGCACCGTTCCTATGGGCAATTTCGACCTCCTTTAAAGACTTTCAATCGGTAACCAATGGAGCGACTTACATCCCTTGGGTAGATTTTGAGCCAACATTGGAGGGATGGCGCGCGCTCTGGAAATCGCCGGCGCAAGGCGGTGTGGCCATTGTTGAGCCTTTCTTTAACAGCGTGTTTGTAACAGCTGCTGGTAGTGCGATTAGCATCCTTTTGGGTACGTTGGCCGCCTATGCATTATCACGGTTTACCTTCAAAGCCGGCCCCATTCGCAACGGTGATATAACTTTCTTCTTCATCTCACAGCGGATAATGCCACCTGTTGTTTTGGCGATTCCGTTTTTTATCATGCTGGGCAAATTCTCGTTGCTGGACACCCTAGTGGGGCTCATTTTGGTTTATATTGTTTTGTTGATGCCGATTGCTGTTTGGATCATGGTTGATTTTTTCAACAAGGTGCCGCGCGAAATCGACGAAACTGCACTGATTGATGGCTGTAATCCCTATCAGGCGTTTTACAAAGTAGTGCTTCCAAATTCGATCCCTGGGATCGTTGTTGCGGGTATGTTTTGCATGATCTTCGGTTGGACTGACTTTTTCTTTTCATTCATTCTGACATTTACTGAAGTGCAACTTCTGCCAGTCGCGATTGTGGCTCTCAACTCGTCGATCACACCGTGGTGGAGCCTATCAGCAGCAGCGCTAGTCAGTGTTGCACCTCTGGTTGTCGTTGCCTTCATAGTTGAAAGATTTTTGTCAAAAGGTAACCTTTCAGGAGCGTTGAAATAAAATGTCACTCATTGCCTCGAATCTGTGTCTGAAGCCAGATACGGAATATCATTTGAATGACGTTTGTTTTGAAATGTCTAAGGGTGAAATTTATACAATTATCGGTCGGACCTTGGCCGGTAAAACGACCTTGCTCAAAACCATCGCGGGATTGATCGCGCCTGAAAGTGGCAGTTTAATTTTGGATGGAACAGATTTTGGTCGCATTCCAGTATGGAAGCGCGAAGTGGCAATGGTGTATCAACAATTCATCAACTATCCACATTTGAGCGTCTATGAAAATGTAGCCTTTCCACTGAAACAGCGCCGTATGCCGAAGGTCGAAATTCGCAATCGGGTTATGAGAGCCTTGTCACAAGTCGGGCTGGACGGGTTTGAAAACCGCAAAATACAAGCTTTGTCGGGTGGGCAACAACAGCGGGTGGCGCTTGCACGCTCCTTGGTAAAAGAGGCGAATATCGTTTTGCTGGATGAGCCTTTGGTGAATTTGGATTATAAATTGCGCGAACAATTGCGCGAAGAGTTCAGAAACATCTTTAGTGCGAAAGCCTCCGAAAATTCTATTTTGATCTATTCTTCGACGGACCCGGTCGAGGCGATGCAACTTGGCGGGCAGATATTGGTAATGGATGAAGGGCGCATTTTACAGCAGGCCAGCGCCAAAGAAGTGTATGAGAACCCCAACTCGACCAAAGTGTCGCAAATTACAAATGACCCAGCGATGAATCTGTTTGAAGGCGCCGTGGCCGATGGAAAGGTTATTTTAAGCTCGGAAATTCACTTTGACCTGCCTCAGCATTGTCAGGCGCTGCCGCAGGGCTCCTATAATTTTGGTCTAAGGGCAGCGGCTATTAGCCTGTCAGATGGGGGCTTTCCCTTTACCGTTGAGCTTTCTGAGATCAGTGGCTCAGAAACATTCCTGCATCTTAAGCATGAGCATGTACAGGTGGTGGGCCTGTTGGATTCAGTTCAGAATTTCAATATCGGTGAGACCGTGTCAGCGCAATTTGATACCGCCCATCTTTATGCATTTGCAACGGATGGAAGATTGAAATCCTCACCCTACGGCGGACCGAAATAATGGCTGAAATTGAACTGAAAAATATTGCGCACTCTTACAATCCGCATGCGGCGGACATGGTCTATGCGTTGGACCCGTTTAATATGACCTGGGTTGATGGAGGCCGTTATGCAATTTTAGGACCCTCGGGCTGTGGTAAAACGACCATGCTCAACATTATGTCCGGTATCGTTCAGCCATCAGAGGGGAAACTGCTTTTTGATGGTGTGGACGTGACCACGCTGTCTACGTCTGAGCGTAATATTGCGCAAGTATTTCAGTTTCCGGTGATTTACGGCACAATGACCGTTGAGCAAAATTTGGCGTTTCCCTTGGTGTGCCGGAATTATGAAAAATCTGTGATTGATGCTAAAGTCCAGGAAGTGGCCGAGGCGTTAAGCCTGCAGGGCTTACTGAAAAAATCGGCTAGCCGATTGACCGCAGATCAAAAACAGCTGATCTCACTGGGGCGAGGACTTGTACGCGATGATGTCGCAGCTGTTCTGATGGATGAACCGCTGACAGTTATCGATCCAGATTTAAAATTTCGCCTGCGTCGTAAATTAAAAGAAATTAATCAAAAATATCGTTCTACGTTGATTTATGTGACCCATGATCAGAATGAGGCCATGACATTTGCCGAAAATATCATTGTTATGGATGCTGGAAAAATTGTGCAAGTGGGCTCCCCCGCTGAGTTGTTTGATCGACCCAAAACAACTTTTGTTGGTTATTTTATTGGTGCGCCGGCGATGAACTTTTTTAATTGTCAGGCTGCTGAGGGAAATAAGCTGTCAATTGGGAGTGCAGAGATCATGACCGGCACGGATTTGTCCAAAGTTGGATCTGCACCATTAAAGTTGGGTATCCGATCTGAGTACATCCAAATTGTTGAAACAAAAAGCGTAAATACATTTACCGCTCAAGTGCAACGGGTAGAAGATTTAGGTAATTACAAACTCATGACGGCAGTGTTTGACGGTTATGTCATTAAAGTTAAGGTAGAGAGAGATATTATGGTTCCGGCGGAACACGTGGAACTACGTTTACCAGCTGAAAATTGCTGTGTTTACGCTGCCGATGTATTGGTCTCATAAATTGGTGCTGTCAGAATGAATTCACTTAAAGCGGGCATTGCTTTGATCAAGCACTATTAGCTGCTAAGCTAACATAGGGCCGGGAAACCGTCAGATTAAACTTGGTTGACGCGAGTAGGAGGGTACTGTCAGACAAAACGAGCTTGAGGCGGGCAGGACGGTCCCGTAACCTCGACGTATGACAAAACACCCCCATTCAGGTACTTTAAAACGAGCCCTTAGATTATCCGTCTAGCTGTAATGCTGTTTGCCTGCTGAGACGGCTCTGGTTCGTTTCAGGCAATACAAGCGCAGGGTATGGGGGTAGGTTGATTTAGAGGGGGTACAGGACCGCCACCTTTACTTACGCCTCAACTTCAAGCTTAACCGTGCCGCTTCTTTCGCTGAGAGGCTTCAATCACTGAGCGCATAGATTCAGGCTGCGCCAGTAATCCAATGCGAGTTCTCATTTGTCTGACGGCACCCCCACACCCTTTGATAAGGTCAGGCTCAACCAGCAGCAAAAGATATTGCTAGGAAAATTATGCCTGATATTACTGCTGCACAAGGCACTGTAATGATCCAAGCTGCGATGATGGACATAAATTGTGACCTACGCACTAATTTTCTGCGCTTGCGCTCTCCCTTTGCAAGCCGAGAAAGCTCAACCTCAAACAATTTTGCAGAACGCATTCGTCTCGCCGTATCCCACTCGCGAAAAAAGCCTACTCCGAATACGGCGCCGACCGCGATATGAGTAGAACTCACCGGTAAACCTAGCCAACTTGCAACAATCACAGTGATTGCAGCAGACAGTGCGACACAATAAGCACGCATCTGGTTAAGTTTTGTGATCTGATTTCCCACTACATTTATCAACTTGGGCCCGAACAAAAATAACCCAAATGAAATACCCGCTGCACCGATTATCATTATCCAAAGAGGGATGGAGATTGATGTAGTATATTCACCCGTTGAAGAGGCTTGAAAAATTGCTGCTAATGGCCCCACAGCATTCGCGACATCATTCGCACCATGCGCAAAGCTCAACAGTGCTGCTGATACAATCAATGGAATGTTGAACAATTTTTTCAGAGATTTGTTCCGGTTCTCCATGCCCACTGATTGCTTTGCAATAATTGGTTTGGTGACGGCCCATATAATCAAACCAAAGAATAAACCAACGGTCATTGCAGTCTGAAGGTCTATTTTTATAATTTTCTTGAGACCCTTAAGGGCCAAATAACTTGCAAATGCACCAGCCATAATGCCAACAAGCACAGGTACCCATTTTTTTGCAGCACTGATTTTATCATCTTGGTAGATTATACGTGTTTTGATGAACCAAAGAAACGTAGCAGCGATTACACCGCCAAGAACGGGTGAAATGACCCAACTCGCAGCTATCTTGCCCATGGTGACCCAATTAACTGCACTGAACCCTGCCGCCGCTATTCCGGCGCCCATAACGCCACCAACCACTGAGTGCGTGGTCGAGACAGGTGCGCCTACCCAGGTTGCAAGATTGACCCACAAAGCGGCAGACAAAAGTGCTGCCATCATCGCCCAAATAAAGACATCAGAAGATTGCATCGTGGCCGGGGCAATAATCCCTTTTGCAATGGTGGATACAACGTCACCCCCTGCAATGATCGCACCAGCACTTTCAAAGACAACGGCAATGGCAATCGCTCCAGCCATTGTTAGCGCATTTGCGCCCACGGCTGGCCCCATGTTATTTGCGACATCGTTTGCTCCGATATTAAGCGCCATATAAGCACCCAAGACAGCAGCTATTACAATTATAAGCGCATTGTTTAATGCGCTCATGGTGGTAGCGGCTATAATACCAACAAGTATTATGAAGATGAATGCCAGCGCAGGAGCAACCAATGGCTTCGCAACATAAGCAGTTGCTAATTCTAAAGATGAAACGCGACCAAGATCACGGTCCAAGGTTTCCAAATGCGATGGTTCAATATCCCGTTTACTCATGTTGATTCCCTACCTTTTCCGGTTGGGATAACAGACTCTACTAGGTTTGCTCAACAAAAGTTCTGTTACTGTCAGACAAAACTAACTTGAGACGGGGCAGGCGGTTTAGTAGCCCGGCCATATTACAAAACGCTCTCCATCCAGGTACTTTAAAACAAGCCCAGAGATCATCCGCTTGGCGGTGATGCTTTATGTCCGCTGCCCGCTGTCACTCCGTAATGTGGAAGATCTTTTGCACGAACGAGGTATTGATGCAGGCATTACCCTATTTGCCACTGTCGCCAATTCTTGAGAGCATAAATTCAGGCCTCATCAGCAAGCTGATGTGAGTTCTCATTGGTCTGCCAGCTTTTATCGCTTGGCCGATCAGTCTGAAGTGGGCTGATCGGCAAAGGAAATTTTTACGAGACGCCCTCTAATGCTCGTGACGCCTTAACAGAGGGGCGTGCTTTCATGCGCTCGTAATGAGCCTGCACATTCGGCGGCAAATTCCAGCCAGCTACATCAACAGCCCAATATTGCGTGTAATAAAGCGCCGTATCAGCAATCGTGAAATCGCCCATCAAATAATCTTTGCCAGCGAGTTGTTCGTCGACGACATCAAAAGCAGCAAGCATCGCGTTCATCCCACGTTCGCGCAGTTGTTTGTGATCTTCAGCGCTGTCCGAGTATGCATCAGGGCGACGAAATAACCGCCACGACAGCATATGGACTGTACCAACAATGAAATCCATAGCTTCGATTGTGCGAGCAAGACCTTCCGGATCGGTTGGCACAAGTTTCTTTTCAGGGTTGGTCATCGCCAACCAAACCGCGATGGCTGCGTATTCCGTCAGAACGCTGCCGTCATCACGCACAAGCGCTGCTACTTTGCCTTTTGGGTTTAGCGCTTTGTACTCAGGCGTCTTTTGTTCACCTTTGGAGAAGTCCACAATCTTGAGGTCATAGGGCAGGCCCACTTCTTCCATAAGGACGTGGATCCCAATTGAGCAGGTCTTTTTCGCGTAACACAGTGTCGTCATGGTGATTCTCCCTTAACCCAATCCAAGCTGGTTGGATGATGCAATGTTATCTTTGGACGGACAAGTCAGATGGACGCTACTATCAAATAGAAATCAAGACAGTAAAAAGAAACATTCTAAAATTTGTATAATAAATATGAAATATTATTATTTTACCAAATAAAAATTACATACTAACAACATAACATGGCCTAAATCGAAGGGTTGCTTAAGGAAATAAATACAATGCTGGATGCACCGACGATTGACCCACGTGAGCTTCGCAACGCCTTCGGGTGCCTGCCAACAGGCGTCACCGTTGTCAGCATGTTGGATGAGATGGGCAAACCAACTGGTGTGACAGTTGGATCCTTCACATCGCTTAGCATGTCGCCGGCTTTGTGCTTGTTCTCGATTGGTAAACAACAGGCAAGCGCTCGTTTGTTCAAAGAAGGCGCCCCATTTGTTGTCAATTTGCTGTCCTCTGATTTAGCAGATCTGGCATGGCAGTTTGCTAAACCTTTGGAAGATAAGTGTGCGGGTGTAGAGCTTACGGAGTCCTCGGTTGACGCGCCACGCCTCAAAGAGGCTATCGCGCATTTTGCGTGCCACGCCCATATGATTCATGATGGTGGGGATCACAGAATTGTTGTTGGTGAAATATTTGACTTTCACCATAAAGAAGGCGACGCGTTGATCTTTTATCGCGGTCAAATGCAAACGTTGGCACCTTTATGAACCGGAATCCAAAGCTAGACGAAAGCGCTCTTTCAGTGGATCAGCAAGCTATCCACGATGATATCGTCAATGGTCCGCGTGGCGCTGTTGTTGGACCGCTTAGAGTTTGGCTACAAAGTCCGAAATTCGCCAAACAGGCCCAGGCTTTGGGTCAATACGCGCGCTATGATAGCGTTTTGCCGCAGGTCTTGTCAGAACTCGCGATCTTAGTGACTGCGCGGTATTGGTCGTCAGGATTTGAGTGGTCGCATCATGTTCCGATTGCAATAGAAGCTGGTGTGCCGAGCCATGCAGTGCATGCGATTTCCAATGCAAAGCGCTATGCTTTTGAGGACGCAAAAATGCAGGCGGTCTTTGATTTCACGGTGGAGTTGCATTTGCTAAAAAACGTCACAGACGTGACATACGACAAGGCTTTGGCTCTTCTAGGACAGCAAGGTTGTGTAGATTTAGTCGGCGTTTGCGGATACTATACCCTGATCTCTATGACGATCAACGTGTTTGATGTGCCTGACGGTGAAGGCCCTAAACTGCCCGCGTTGGACGTAGATTTGAGCGACTATTTCGCTGCCTAAGCCACTGCCGCGGCAGTCTTCGCTATGATTTTCTGAATGTGGCGGTGCGAAGATCCATTTGCGTTGTTCGGGTCTGGCTCCATCATCCATAATCCTAACTCCCGCGCCTGCACATGCGCGCGCATGGAGGCAGGAACGCGCAACGAAGAGTAGGTTTCTAAAGACGTTGCGGCATGCTGAGCCAAGCACAATGCATCCTCGGCGGCTTTGGTTACACCCATCCCAACATGAGGTCTGGCAACGCAAGCAGCATCGCCAGACAAAGCAACGCGCCCATCGTGCATCGCTGTAGAATGGTGATCATAGATCGGGGTGAAGAAAGGGCGTTCCGAGTGGTTTAAGATTTCCACGAATGCAGCTGGAAGCACTTCTTTCGCATGTGTGAACATCTCTTGTAAAAGGTCGCCGCGTACTAAAGGAGGTGGGATTGAAATCGGGTGATGCTGTCCTGTTTCATCCGTCAGCATATTGCGCAACACATCCGCTGGGGCAGGGGAGTACCACACAAAATTATAACGCCTATGCCCCTCGCGCAGGTCATTGTTTGGCCCGGCAATCGGGTAGCCGACAACCTGGTTTTGCGCAGGCATAAAGAAAGAAAAATGTTCAAAGACTTCAGCGTGCACATCCTGTGGAATATCTCGCTCATGCGCCAATGCGCGCCACACAACGTAGCCCGCGTATTGCGGTACGACCTCGGGCAGCATCTGCGCACGAATGGCAGAGCGAAAACCATCCGCACCAATAAGCAAATCAGCGGTGCGCGTCGTGCCATCGTCAAAGAGCGCAGTTACGTTGTTAGAAGTTTGTGTGTAACCCGTGATGCGTGCTTTAAGATGATATGACCCCTTAGGGATCAAGCGCCGCAGTATTTGATGGATGCGATCCCAAGAGGTCACGACTTGTGCGAACGGCAACGTCGCAACGCGTCCACCGTTTTTATGAAATGCCACACGATTATGCACTTGAACACCAAGTTTTGTCAGATCTGCACCTACCGCGCGTAATGCTTTAATTAAGGCGTCATGAGTTACGATGCCCGCGCCTCGACCGGAAAGTTCGACGTCGGTGCGCTCATAAACATCGACGTGCCACCCTACTTTGATGAGCGCTGCCGCTGCGAACAGCCCACCGATAGAGCCACCACTGACAATTGCACGTTTGATCACGAGGTCTCTCCATACTATTTATTAAATTATAAATAGTATGGTTCGCGCAGGATCAAGACTGTTTAAAGTGGATCATCCAGAGAGCTTGCTCATTTCTCCTGTGTACCAGTCGCCAATCTCGCTAGCGGTCATCCAAGCGACGCCTTCGTGGCTGCCGACATAATCGAGCAGTTCTTCGAGGTAACGAATACGGTGCGGCACACCCGTCACATAGGGATGGATCGAAA
>Ga0206127_1002166_pt1 | contig 19982 bp, 20 predicted proteins | sample Helgoland_Spring_6_FD_148646 | JGI IMG/M metagenome (GOLD analysis project Ga0206127, IMG submission 148646) | Pelagic subsurface seawater microbial communities from Kabeltonne, Helgoland, North Sea - Helgoland_Spring_Bloom_20160419_1 | ecosystem: Environmental > Aquatic > Marine > Epipelagic ...
CAGTCAAATCTAGCTGAGATGGATGCGCTATGGGAAGCGGCGAAAGCAGAAGAAAAGCGTAAATCGTAGCGGCAAGGACATGCCACCTTAGCCTCGCCTGCTCTGGACAAGTGACGCGCTTCAAATCAGTGTGCGCGCAAACATCGGGAGCAGATAATGCCGCCAAGAGATATCATCATCGACACCGATCCGGGTCAGGACGACGCAGCCGCCATCCTACTTGCGCTTGGCAGCCCTGACGAGATCAACGTGCTAGGCATAACGGCTGTTGCGGGCAATGTACCGCTTGCCCTTACGCAGAAAAATGCTCGCATTGTTTGCGAGTTAGCGGGCAAACCGAATGTACCAGTCTTTGCAGGCTGCGACGCGCCACTTGTACGCAAATTGGTCACCGCAGAGCATGTGCATGGCAAGACCGGCCTTGATGGGTCTGCTTTGCCTGATCCTGATATGCCATTGCAAGATCAGCACGGAGTTGATTTCATTATCGAAACCCTGCGCGCACGCCCTGCGAAAACTGTCACGCTGTGCCCGCTTGGGCCTCTGACCAATATCGCGACCGCATTACAGCGCGCGCCCGACATTGCCGAACGCATTCAGGAAATTGTGCTCATGGGTGGTGCTTATTTTGAGGTTGGTAACATTACCCCTGCCGCTGAATTCAACATTTATGTCGATCCAGAAGCTGCTGATATTGTGTTTAAATCCGGAATAAAGACTGTAGTTATGCCACTGGATGTCACCCACAAGGTTCTCGTCACACCCGAACGCATAAACGCCCTTCGCGCGCAGGCAACACCAGTATGTGATGCGATGGCCGACATGGTCGATTTCTTCGAGCGGTTTGATACAAACAAATACGGTTCTAACGGTGCGCCTTTGCATGATCCTTGCGTCACCGCCTATCTGATCAATCCAGAGCTGTTTTCGGGGCGTTTCATCAATGTCGAAATCGAAACTCTGTCCGAATTAACTCTTGGCATGACTGTCGCAGATTGGTGGGGGGTCACAGATCGCGTACCGAACGCAATGTTTATGGGTAACGTGGACGCGCAGGGCTTCTTTAATCTTCTGACAGAACGTTTGGCACGATTATGAGCGCCGCGCTTCACCTCGCAAAGCCCGACGATCTTGAGCGGCTCATGCCCCTCGTCGCAGCGTTCCACGCGGAAGAAACTCTACAATCAACAGAGGACACACGCCGCGCCGCTCTTGCACCTCTGCTCGATGGCTCACCGCATGGGGCCGTGTACCTGATCGGCCCTCAACGCGCGCCGATTGGTTATATTGTCGTGACCTTTGGCTGGTCCGTTGAATTTGGCGGCATGGATGGGTTCATCGACGAGATCTTCATCCGCTCTGGTGTGCGCGGGCGTGGCGTTGGCTCCGAAGTGATCACCTCTCTCGTGGCCATGCTGAAATCCGTTGGAATGAAAGCTCTGCATCTTGAAGTCGATCCCGAAAATGCGCGCGCTTTGCGGCTTTATGGGCGTTGTCATTTCAAACCACGCAGCGGATATCAGATGATGTCGCGCGTGCTGTAAAGGACTGAACAGATGAAAACGACCTTTCCTTTCGACAATAGTTTCGCGCAGCTTGGCACGGGGTTTTTCAGCTATCAAATGCCTGAACCCTCTCCCACGCCTGAACTGATTGCCTATAACGACTCTCTCGGCACAGAGCTGGGCATTGATGCAGGCGATGACCGCGCGGCAATCTTTGGCGGCGCTTTGATCCCTGATGGCGCTGAACCTCTCGCGCAGCTTTATGCAGGCCATCAATTTGGCAATTACAACCCGCAACTTGGCGATGGTCGCGCTGTGCTTTTGGGCGAAGTGATTGATATCAATGGCAATCGCCGCGACATCCAACTGAAGGGCTCAGGCCGTACGCCTTATTCACGTGGTGGTGATGGCAAAGCATGGCTCGGTCCTGTCTTGCGCGAATATGTGGTGTCGGAGGCGATGCATGCCCTGGGAATCCCGACGACCCGCGCGTTGGCGGCGGTCAGCACTGGCGAAGATATCTACCGTGAGGCGATGTTGCCGGGTGCGATTGTTACGCGCGTTGCTGCGTCCCACATCCGGGTAGGCACGTTTCAGGTCTTCGCCGCGCGCCAGCAAATCGATAAGCTGCAAGAGCTGTGCGATTACACACTCACGCGTCATTATCCGCATGCGAATGGCCCCGAAGGCTTGCTGCAAGCGGCGATGGACGCGCAGGCCAAATTGATCCCCGCGTGGATGGGTGTCGGCTTTATTCATGGTGTGATGAACACCGATAATTGCCAGATTGCGGGCGAAACGATTGACTACGGCCCATGTGCTTTCATGGATGCATTTGCGTCAGATCGCGTGTTCAGTTCAATCGATCGCATGGCACGCTACAGCTACGCCAACCAGCCAGATATAGCGATTTGGAATATGGCGCAGCTGGCAACGTCTTTGGTGCCTCTAATGCCTGATGCAGAGGCGGCGGTTGAGCGGTTCACTGCTATGCTGCACGAAATGAAAGATCACTTGCGTGCAGAGTGGCTGGCGGTCTTTTCTGAAAAGCTGGGTATTTCGCAGCCCGATGTAGAGGACGGCGCGTTAATCACCGATCTGCTTGATCTAATGGAGACAGGTGGCTCTGATTTTACCAACACTTTTGCGGCGTTCACCCATGGATCTGCTATTGATGAGATCACCGATCGCGTGGCCTATGATGCTTGGCATCATAGGTGGTCAAACCGGATCAAAGATGAAAACGACCCCAAATCGCTTATGGCGCGACGCAACCCAGTGATCATCCCGCGAAATCATCAGATCGAACAGATGATTACCGCCGCAGTAGAGGGAGATTTCACGCCGTTTCATCGCTTGAACGCAGCACTTCAAACCCCGTTTGAAGACCGCGAAGGTTTCGATGATCTGAAACGACCGCCATGCACTGAAGAGATCGTCCCAGCGACCTTCTGCGGTACTTAACTGGTGCGCTTTGTCCTGCGTGAAATCAACACGAGACCAATACACACAAGGATCAATGCGCCAGCCGTTTGCGCGTGGATCTCTTCGCCCAAGATCCACCAACCAAAGAACACGCTCAACACGGGTGACAGAAACGAGAACGACGCAATGTCGGAGGCTGGGTAGATCTTCATCAACGCGAACCAAAGCAAGAATCCGAAGAGCACCATCACGATTGACTGAAACAACAAGCCGATCCCGTGGATCATTTCGAATTCGCGGATCAGCGGCCCGAAGAGCGGGCTGAGCAATAGCAAAACCACGCCCGAAATCGCCAACTGACACCCGAGTTGCAGCTCTGCAGGCGCTTCGCTAACAGGTGTGAGGCGCACACAAAGTGCGATCCCTGCCCAGCCAAATGCTGCGATCAGGGCAAGCACATCGCCGAGCAAGCTCGCCTCGCCGCCGCCACGGTTCAAGAACGCCCACGCCACGCCGCAAATTGCTACCAGAAAACCGATCAAACGGATGCCTGTAAGTCGCTCACCGGGTAAAAAAAAATGCGCGGTGATGCCAAGCCAGATCGGCATGGTGTAGAAAATCACGCTTGCACGGCTGACCGTTGTGATGTCGAGCGCGATGAAGAGGCACAGAAATTCGAAAGTAAACAAGAGCCCAATCAAAATTCCGCCCCAAAGTTGGCCACGAGTCATGCGAATGGGAATGCTACGCCATTTGATCCAAAGCCAAAGCGCCACCAACCCGATCAAAGAGCGTAATGCTGCCGAAAATATCGGCTGCAGCCCATCGATGGTGATCTTGATAACAATCTGGTTGAACGCAAACAGGCTCGCAAACCCAAGCATCGCCATGACCCCAATTAGGTCTAATCTGTCTTTTCTATCCATCCTTTTGGCAGACCCGATGCAGCCCTGCGGGTCAAGCACGCAATTCACTTGGTGCTTTCCAATTGCCCAGCCTGCCCTTAGTTTTCAGCAACTCTTGGTTTATTAAAAGTGTACTACCTCATGAATTTCTTACAAATCACGTCGCTTTTGATTGTGCTCGCTGGCGCGTTTGGTGCGTTGAACTATCTCTTTTTGAAACTGCCAAGCGCAATTGGCATTTTGGTGGTCTCGCTTCTGGCCTCTTTGGTGATCCTCTGCGTTGATCTCGTCGCCCCCGCCCTTGGGATTGCCGATGTGGTTCGCGACACCGTGACCGGAATCGATTTCTCTGAGGCACTGCTGGAAGGGATGCTTGGCCTTTTACTATTCGCAGGTGCTTTGCATGTGAAGTTGAGTGATCTCAAAAAAGAATGGCGCCTCGTGTGTCTTATGGCGACGATTGGCATCGCGCTCTCCACAGCAGTGGTTGGATTTGGTTTTTCTTGGCTTACGGGCATGCCTTTGATCGTCGCACTTGTCTTTGGTGCGTTGATTTCGCCGACAGATCCAGTCGCAGTTTTGGGGGTATTACGCGAAGCTGACTTGCCGAAATCGCTGGAAACCAAGATTGCCGGAGAATCGCTGTTTAATGATGGCGTTGGCTATGTCGTTTTCCTAGTACTTGTTGGCATAGCCTTTCCCCATGGCGATGATCATCATGGCAGCGGCGCCGCTGATGCCGTTAAACTATTCTTCCAGGAAGCGGTTGGCGGAGCGGTTCTTGGGATCGTGCTTGGCTGGCTCACATTCCGTTTGATGCGCCGCATTGATGATTATTCTCTCGAAGTGCTTCTGACCCTTGGCCTAGCGTTTGGTGGCTACGAATTGGCGGTCTATCTGCATGTTTCTGCCCCGATCATGGCGGTCTGCGCCGGTCTGTTGATTGGCGATATCGGCACCAAGGAAGGCATGACCCAGCAAACCCGCGAGTATGTGGATGCGTTTTGGAAATTGATTGACGAAATCCTGAATGCGGTCCTGTTCTTGTTGATCGGCTTTGAAGTTTTCGCGATCGCTTTCGATACAAGCTTCCTTGTGACGGGCATCATGGCGATAGCCCTGGCATTGATCGCGCGCCTTGCCGCAGTGACTATCCCTGTGCTGCTGCTTAAATCTTTCCGCCAATTCAGTTCGGGCGTCATTCCGATCATGACTTGGGGTGGCCTCAAGGGTGGTATCTCCGTCGCTTTGGCCCTGTCTCTGCCTGAGGGGGAATGGAAGCCACTAATTCTCACCACGACCTATGTTGTGGTGATCTTCTCGATTATTGTACAAGGTCTTACAGTTGCACGCCTCGCGAACCGCTTTGGTCGCGCACCAGATTTGGTCTGACGACACATCTTTCAGGGCACCTCGCCCGCATTCAGGAGAATACATATGAGCCTCATGGGAACACTGGCGAAAGTCGCGATCGGATATGCAACTGCGCGTGGCGTGGACAAAATGACCGGCTCTGGTGGCCTTGGCGCACTTTTGGGTGGTCAGCAGGAAGAGGCTAGTGCCGAGGCGTCAAACCCAATGGCAGATATGATGGGCAAAATGATGGGCGGCGGCTCTAACCCTATGGCCGATATGATGGGCAAGCTCACTAGTGGCGGCGCTGAAGGCGGCTCCAATCCTATGGCGGATATGATGGCCCAAATGACCAGCGGCGGAGCTGCTGGCGGTGGCATGGATTTGCAAGGCATGCTTGGTGGTCTTATGGGCGGCGCCGCAGATGCAGGCGCTGACAAAGGCGGTTTGCTTTCCTCCCTCACCGGAGGCGGCGACGCTGCTGGCGCAGGTGCAGGCGTTGGCATGGCAGGCATTTTCGCAGCACTTGGCGGTGCAGCAGCTGTTGGTGGCAAAGGTGTCGGCGACATGCTTGATGGCTTTGGCAAAGCGGCACCTGCGGCCCCAGAAGCCGAAGAAAGCGCAGGCTTGATGCTGCGCGCAATGATCCAAGCAGCGAAATGCGATAGCGACATTGATGAGGGCGAACGCACGAAGATCCTAGAAACGGTTGGCGATGATGCAGACGCTGAGGACATGGCGTTCATTCAAGCGCAGCTTGCAGCACCTTTTGATGTCGAAGGCCTCGCGGCTGATACGCCTGATGCGCAGAAGTTTCAGCTCTACGCGATGTCGATGATGTCGATCCGCGTTGATACCCCTGCAGAGAAAGCCTACATGTCAGCGTTGGCTGACGCCCTTGGCATTGATGCGCAGACTGCGCAAATGCTGAACATGCAGATGGGTGTTGCGGGGTAATCAAACCTACCCATTGTAAAAACAGACCATCGCACATCGATGATGTGCGGCGGTCTTTTGTTTTGGAAACGTCAGTGAAAAGAAGGCTTGTGTTTACACTCAAGAATAGCTCCGAGCCAGTATCAGTGCTGTTCAGTTAACGCGGCTGTGAATTGACCGGATCAAGTGTTCAGTTATGTGACGGCAAACACAACAAAGGAGACCCACGCGCAACTCACCCGTCGTCAAACTCTGCTCTCTGGAGCCGCCCTTCCACTTGCCGCTGCTGCTGCCGCGCCGACTGCTACGTTGGCTGCTGGTCACTCAGCGACAACGATGCCAATGCACCGCGATTTCACGTTCGGTGATTTTCGCGTGACGACCCTGCTTGTCGGGTCTCGCAGTGTTGAAAGTCCGCAGAATATCTTCGGAATGAACGTCAGTGCTGATGAATTCAATGAGGTCAGCGCTGCGAATTTCATTTCCACGGACGCCGCGCAATTATTCTTTACGCCGACAGTGGTTAACACAGGCTCAGAGGTTATCTTGTTCGACACAGGTTTGAACGCTGCAGGCACGAGCAAAGCGTTGAACGCCGCTGGTTACGCGACGAGCGATGTCACACATGTGGTTCCGACGCACATGCACGGCGATCACATTGGCGGTCTCACGGATGAAAGCGGTAATGAGACTTTTGCGAGCGCTACATATGTGACAGGACAGAAAGAATTCGACAGCTGGGCGAAGGCCGAAAACGAAGGATTTAACGCCAAGGTGCGCCCATTGGCAGAGAAGATGGCATTCTTGCAAGGCGGTGCGGATGTGCGCTCTGGCATTACGGCAGTTGAAGCCTTTGGCCGCACGCCCGGTCACATGGGCTAAATGCTGGAAAGCGGCGGCAAGCAATTGTTGCTGATGGCGGATACAGCGAACCACTATGCCTGGTCTGTGGCCTATCCCGATTGGGAAGTGCGCTTTGACATGGACAAAGCGGCAGCTGCGGCAACGCGTAAGAAACTGATGGATATGGCATCTGCGGATCGATTCCCGCTGATTGGCTACCACATGCCGTTCCCGGGGATGGGCTTTATCGAGACGCGTGGCGAAGGCGGCTATCGCTACGTGCCGCACAGCTATCAGCTGATCTAAATCCATCTCAAACGAGTTGTATTGAACCGGTCAGCGCGTCTGGCCAGTTTTCTTTTTTGTTCATACTAAAATTAACGAAAGACGTAAGTGTTACGCCTGCGTTATTCTCTAAGATGCGCTTGGCTTTGCACCACCGCCGCCACTACGACGTCGACGACCACCACCACCGGGCTTTCCGCCACCGCCGCCAGGTTTGCCACCGCCACCTGGACGACCGCCACCACCACCAGGTCGACCACCGCCTCCGCCGCCGCCACGACGACCACCGCCACCGCCTTTACCGCGACCACCCATGCCAGAGCGGCTTTTCGCCGACACACCATCGAAATCAACCCAAGGCGTGCCAGAGGCAACGGGGATCGAGATTTTCATGGTCTTTTCGATGTCTTTCAGCAGATCCATTTCGTCTGGTGCACAGAACGCAATCGCAGCACCATCTTTGCCTGCACGCGCGGTACGACCAATGCGGTGCACATATGCGTCAGGCACATTAGGCAGCTCATAGTTATAGACGTGACGCACATCAGGAATATCAAGTCCGCGCGCCGCAACGTCCGTTGCGACCAGCACTTTCATTTCACCGGCTTTAAAGGCCGCCAATGCGCGTTCACGCTGGCCTTGGCTCTTATTCCCATGGATCGATGTCGCTGCGAAACCACGCCCAACCAACTGCTTCATCAGTTTTTCGCAACCGTGCTTTGTGCGACCAAACACCAATGCGCGCTCGTCTTTGTGTTCGCCAAGCAGCTCGATCAGCAAAGACTGCTTTTCCGTTTTCGCAATAAAATGAACTACTTGCGTGACTTTATCCGCAGCTTTTCCCGGGGGCGACACTTGGATACGACGCGGGCTCTTCAGATATGTGTTGGCGATCTCGTTCATCAGCTTCGGCATAGTCGCTGAGAACAACATCGTTTGGCGCTGCTCCGGCAAGACTGCCGCGATTTGACGTAGCGCGTGGATAAAGCCCATGTCGAGCATTTGATCCGCTTCGTCGAGCACGAGGAAATGCGACTCTTTCAAGGTCAGCGCACGGCGATCCATCAAATCAATCAAACGACCCGGTGTTGCCACCAGAATGTCGATTCCCCTTTCCAAACGCTTGGATTGCACATTGATCGACTGACCACCCACAACCAGCGCGACTTTTATCGGCGTGTCTTTGGTGTAGTCTTTGAGGTTCTCAACGATCTGACCCGCAAGCTCTCGTGTGGGCGCAAGAATAAGCGCGCGCACGGTTTTCGGCGAAGGACGCCCCGGGTTTTCGCTGAGCAATGTAATCAAAGGCAAACCAAAAGCCGCAGTCTTTCCAGTGCCGGTTTGCGCCAAACCCAGAACATCGTGACCGTTTAAGGCCTCTGGGATTGCGCGGGCTTGGATTGGTGTCGGTGTGGTGAGGCCAAGCTCTTTCAAACGAGCGACAAGACGCTCGGATAGGCCCATGGTTTCAAATTCACTCAACGGATACATGTCCTTTAGGGGTATATGTTGCAGCGCAGCCCGTGTTTGGGCGCGTTTTGCAGTATTTTATGCGCACATGGCCCCTTTGGGCCTGCAAGTCAACCGCAGCGCCCGCGCCTGCCCCCTTTTCCGCGGCTTCCGCATGCGCTAAGGACCCCCTAATAGACGAAGCCGGAGCCCCGTCATGGCCGATACAACCATCATTGAACGCTGCGAGGAAAAAGGTCTGCGCATGACCGGCCAACGCCGCACTATCGCGCGCGTACTTGAGGCCAGCGCGGATCATCCTGACGTGGAAGAACTATATGCACGCGCCTCTGCAGAGGATGACGGCATTTCTATCGCGACGGTGTACCGCACAGTGAAATTGTTCGAAGAAGCGGACATTCTGGACAAGTTAGAATTCGGCGACGGACGTGCGCGCTATGAAGATGCAGAACGTGACCACCACGATCACTTGATCGACATGAATTCAGGCGAAGTCATTGAATTCGTGGACCCAGAGATTGAAGAGCTGCAAGAACGAATAGCCGCCCGTCTCGGTTACACGCTGAAAGGCCACAAGCTCGAACTTTATGGCGTACCCGTAAAACCGAAAGCTCAATAACGAGTGGAAAACACCCGCGCAGTTCTTTTGATGGTGCTCTCCATGGCGACATTTGCCATGGGCGATGCCTTCGTCAAACTCTCCTCGGGTACGATGTCCGTGTCGTTGGTGCTGATCTTCATGGCTCTGCCCGGCTTGATCATTTTCGCAACCCTTGCGCACAGATCCGCGCAATCGCCTTTCGCGCCTGAATTCTTCGCAAAGCCTGTTGTTTGGCGCAATATCGTAGAAGCCATCACAGCAATCTGCATGGTCAGCGCGCTCGCGCTCGCGCCTTTGTCCTTGGTGATTTCGATCATTCAAGCGGTGCCTTTGTTTGTGACCCTTGGGGCTGCTTTGGTGCTGAAAGAAAAAGTGGGACCGCGTCGTTGGTTCGCGGTTACCGCAGGCTTTTTTGGAGTTTTGCTAATGCTGCGCCCAGACACGAGCGGAATTTCGTTCGGCGCTTTGCTCGCACTCGTCGCAGCCATCGGACTGTCCACCCGCGATTTGCTGACGCGCGCAATCCCTAAGACAGTCGGCACCTTGCAAATGGCCACATGGGGCACGGCAGCACTCATCCCAGCAGGCCTCTTCTTACTACCGATTACCAGCCCGCACACCCTCCCAGCGCTCAGCGGGATTGGCTTGGTGCTTTGCGCATCATTGGTGAATGCAATCGGCTACTATTCGATCACGGCCGCGATGCGCATGGGCGATGTCTCCTTCGTCACCCCTTTTCGTTACACTCGACTAGTCTTTGCTTTGATCATCGCAGCCCTGTTTTTCCAAGAGGCGCCAGATGCTTTGACGCTACTGGGCGCTTTCATCGTTATAGGCACTGGCCTGTTCGTCATGTGGCGCGAGCGAAAAATTTATGTTAGCGATAACAATTAGGGCGCAAACAGGGTTCCACAGCCGCCAAGCACAGTGTAGAGAAGCGTAAAATCCATATTTTAAAGGACCCATCCGTTATGAGCGCTATCGTCGACATCCACGCCCGCGAAATTCTTGACAGCCGGGGCAATCCCACGGTTGAGGTAGATGTGATACTGGAAGACGGCACAATGGGCCGCGCGGCAGTTCCTTCCGGCGCCTCCACGGGCGCGCATGAAGCGGTTGAAAAGCGCGATGGCGACAAAGCGCGTTACATGGGTAAGGGCGTGTTGGAGGCTGTGGCCGCTGTGAACAGTGAGATCGCTGAAGAGCTGTTGGGCATGGACGCAACAGAGCAGGAATTGATCGACGCGATGATGATCGAGCTGGACGGCACCCCCAACAAGGCCCGCCTTGGCGCGAATGCGATCCTTGGCGTATCCCTCGCAGTTGCCAAAGCGGCAGCAGATTTCAGCACGATGCCGCTGTTTCGCTATGTTGGCGGCACCTCCGCGCGCACGCTTCCCGTACCAATGATGAACATCATCAATGGCGGCGAACATGCTGATAACCCTATCGATATTCAAGAATTCATGATCATGCCAGTGAGCGCGAGTAACATTCGCGAGGCAGTGCGCATGGGCTCAGAAATCTTCCACACATTGAAGAAAGAGCTGACCGCAGCTGGCCTCTCTACAGGGATTGGTGACGAAGGTGGGTTTGCACCCAACATTGGCTCGACCCGAGAAGCACTGGATTTCATCATGAATTCTATTGCAAAGGCTGGATATAAAGCGGGCGAAGATGTCTACTTGGCGCTTGATTGTGCAGCGACAGAATACTTTAAGGACGGCAAGTATGTCTATGCAGGTGAAGGAAAGTCCCTAACATCCGCTGAAAACGCAGCCTACCTCGAAGCGCTTGTGAACGACTATCCGATTATTTCGATCGAAGATGGCATGGACGAGGACGATTGGGACGGTTGGAAAGCCCTGACAGACTTGATCGGGGATCGTATCCAGCTTGTAGGCGATGATCTGTTCGTCACAAACCCTGAACGTTTGGCTTTAGGAATCGAGCGCGGTAGCGCCAATTCTATGCTGGTAAAAGTAAATCAAATCGGCACCTTATCAGAAACTCTTAAAGCGGTTGATATGGCACATCGCGCGCGCTTCACCAACGTGATGAGCCACCGCTCCGGCGAAACCGAAGACGCGACCATCGCAGACCTCGCAGTTGCGACGAACTGTGGTCAGATCAAAACCGGCTCACTCGCGCGTTCAGACAGATTGGCGAAGTACAACCAGTTGATCCGCATAGAAGAAATGCTGGGCGAAACAGCGCGCTATGCAGGGCGCTCCATCCTCAAGTGATGGACGCCGATGCGATCATAAAGCATCTCGATCTCCAACCGCATCCAGAGGGCGGCTGGTATCGCCAAACGCACATAGACGACGCAAAACCGCGCGCGCACGGGACCTGCATCTACTTTCTGCTCAAGGCCGGCGAAAGTAGTCATTGGCACACAGTCGACGCAACCGAAATTTGGCACTATTATGCAGGTGCCCCCTTGATCTTGAGCCTGTCAGAAACTGACGCAGGACCTGCATCTGAACACCTGCTCACGCCTGATCTGACCAAAGGCGTGCCACAGCTGATCGTGCCTATCCATCATTGGCAAAAGGCGAAATCAACTGGGGCGTTTACATTGGTTGGCTGCACCGTGTCCCCGGGTTTTTCCTTTGACGGCTTTGCCCTCGCTGCGCCGGGCTTCGAGATACCGAATGCATGATATTCCATTTTTAACCAAACTTAGTCCAAAGCAACAACAACAGGTGGGCTTGCCAAAAGTTTGGCCGCTCGCCATGGCGGATCGCGTGCGGTTCAACGAGATCGACATGCTCGGACATGTGAACAATGCCGCCTATCTCACATGGTTCGAAAAGCTCAGAACAATCTACATTCAGGAATGTGGCCTTACGACATATGATCAAAAGAACGATCCACGGATCGTTATCCGGTCAGGTGAAATTCACTGGAAAAAGGAAATGCTGCGCAATGAGGCCTATATTGTCACCGCGCGTGCAACAGCCTATCGCACCACCAGCTTTACAATCGCGTCAGAAATCTGGGCTGGTGATCTGCGCACGACTTTCACCTGCGTGTGTGTCACGCTTGAGCCGGACGGCTCTGCACGCCGTCCCCTCGCCCAAACTTTCATAGACCACATCCGCACAATCGATGGTGCCCTACCCGCTTCCTCTTTCTAAAAGATATCCCCGCCGGAGGCCTCGACCTTTTTCAAACAGAGCGGGTCTGGAGATATTTCACCAAAGCTCGGGTCGATCCATCTTTGTCATCCGCAGCTTCGCTCCCCTCGACAATCGGTTGCAGCGCCGTGGCGAGTTCTTTGCCCAACTCAACACCCCATTGATCATAAGAGTTGATCCCCAAAATCACGCCCTCTACGAAAACACGGTGCTCATAAAGCGCGATAATCTGGCCGAGAACCTCAGGAGTGAGCTTAGGATAAAGCAATGTCGTTGACGGACGATTTCCAGGGAAGACACGGTGACGCGCTTGGCGTTCCAGCTCATCACCGACCAAGCCTTTAGCAGCCATCAAGTCCCGTGCCACGTTAATCGAACGGCCTGTCATCAGCGCTTCGGATTGCGCGAGACAGTTCGCGCTAAGCAGTTGGTGTTGATGCACCAAATCTGTCTCATGCCCTTCTGCGGCCAGCAAAAATTCGCAAGGCACCACACGCGATCCTTGATGGATCAGTTGATAGAAGGCGTGCTGCCCATTTGTGCCCGGCTCGCCCCAGACAACAGGACCTGTGTGCACGGCAACATCAGAGCCATCCATTTGCACGGACTTACCATTACTTTCCATCTCAAGCTGCTGCAAATAGGCAGGCAAACGCGTCAGGCGTTGATCGTATGGTAGGACCGCACGGGTGGTGTGTCCGCAAATCTGGTTTTGCCAGATCCCAACCAGCGCGAGCATGACAGGCAGGTTGTCCATAAAGTCAGCATATTGGAAATGGCGATCCATTGCCTCTGCACCACGCAAAAAGGCAAAGAATGCGTTGTTCCCAACAGCAATCATAATGCCGAGCCCGATCGGACCCCAAAGCGAATATCGCCCACCAACCCAATCCTCGAAACCGAACACACGGCTAGCAGGAATGCCCATCGCTGCGGTTTTTTCTTCAGACGTGCTGAGCGCTGCAAACTGTGCGCTGGGATCTTTGACTGTCTCAGACATCCACGCCATCGCTGTGCGCGCATTGGTCATCGTTTCAATCGTCGTGAAAGTTTTGGAGGCGACAACAACCAGCGTTGTCGTAGCATCCAGCCCACGCAAAGTGTCGGCAATATGCGCGCCATCCACGTTGGAGACATAGTGCACGTTCGGCCCGTCATGATACGGCGCAAGCGCAAGTGTCGCCATCGCAGGTCCCAGATCAGAGCCGCCGATACCAATGTTCACGATATCGGTGATCGCGCCACCCTGCCCTTTGAAGACGCCCTTGCGGATGTCTTCCGAAAATTGCGCCATGCGTTCCAACGTCTTATGGACCTCTGGCATCACATCTACCCCGTCCACGACGACTGGATCGCCGCTGAGGTTGCGCAAAGCCGTATGAAGAACCGCGCGGCCTTCGGTTTCGTTGATTTTCTCACCCGCAAACATCGCATCGCGCTTGGCAGTCACGCCTGCTGCGTTCGCTAGGTCAATTAGCGCTGTACGAGCTTCTTCAGAGATGCTGGTTTTTGAGTAATCAAAAAGCATATCCAGCGCGTCGACGGAAAAGTCGCCTGCGCGGTTCGCATTGCTTTCGAAGAGATCAACAATCTTGGTGCCACAGTCCAGCGCCTTCACATTTTTCCACATCGCTATAATCCTTTAAGGTGCCCAGTGCACATCTGCGCCCGTCAGCACCGATTTGATTGGGGCATCATGCGCACTAAGATGTTGTGCTTTTTCAAACGCTTCACGCTTTTTTTGGCCGATGATCACAACGTGTTTTCGCAAAGCGCCATCCAAAACACGCGCGCTTAGCGTAACACGTGGTTCGGGCGCGTTCGGTGCGCGCATTGGCACCAAGATTGGCGCGCGCGGATCAAGGGCTTCGTCGAGCTTATCAGCGCCCGGGAACAGCGATGCAGTGTGCATATCTGCCCCCATGCCCAGCAAAAGGACGGCAATCGGCAATTCCGGTGCAATAATCGCTTCTAATTCTGGCAATTTTTCCTCCGGCGTGTCCGCGCTCGCATAAAGCGGTAGATGCCGCGCAGCGGCTGCACGATTGACCAACAATCGTTCGCGAATGAGTTTAGTGTTTGAGCGGTCACTGTCGGTTGGAACCCAACGTTCATCCGTCAACATCACATCAACGCAGTCCCACGGCAAATCTGCGGCGCACAAATCATCAAACAAAGGGCCCGGTGTTGTGCCTCCAGGGACAGCCAAACAAGCGCGGTCCTCATGACGAAGCGCTGCGTTCAGATCCCCTGCAATTTTGTTGGCAAGATCAATCATCAACATATCTGAATCGGGGTATTCGATAAAATTCATCGTTTGATTTCTCTCCAAATGCGGCCATCACGTGCGATCATAGCCATAGCATCGGTCGGACCTTCGCTGCCGCTATCGTAAGTTTTAGGCACTTCGCCGCGCGCTTGCCAGCCCTCTATGATAGGATCAGTCCAGGCCCATGCCGCTTCGACCTCATCGCCGCGCATAAACAGCGTCTGATTGCCACGGATCACATCCATGATCAGTCGCTCATAAGCATCAGGCGCATCAATTGCGTTGTCGCCAAGCGCGTCGGCAAAAGACATATCAAGCGGGACATCAACAAGACGCATGCCCCCTGGCCCTGGTTCTTTAATCGTAACATCAAGCGTCATGCCTTCATTCGGCTGTAAGCGAATCCGAAGCTCGTTGTTGTGACGGCCCGCGTCGGCACCAAAAATCGAATGGGGCGCATCTTTAAAGACAACGGTGATTTCAGAGGTACGCGCCTTTAAACGTTTGCCCGTACGCAGATAAAACGGTGTACCCGCCCATCGCCAATTACTGATCGCCAATTTCATCGCAATGAAACTTTCGGTTTTACTACTGGAATCCTCTACATGCGTTCTGAAATCATCGTCGTCCTCGGAGGGGCCGTATTGTCCGCGCACAATATGGTGCGGAAGCACAGGTTCTAGCGCGCGAATGACTTTCAGCTTCTCGTCACGCACAGCATCAGGATCAAATTTTGCAGGTGGTTCCATCGCTATGAGGCAAAGCAGTTGCATCAAGTGGTTTTGCACCATATCGCGTATTGCGCCGGAGCGGTCGTAGTATTCACCGCGCCCGGCAACACCCACAGTTTCGGCGACAGTTATTTGGATATGATCGATGTATTGGCTGTTCCAAAGCGGTTCGAACAACATATTTCCGAACCGCACAGCCATCAGGTTTTGCACAGTTTCTTTGCCAAGATAGTGATCGATCCGGTAAATCTGCTTTTCATCAAAATGCTTGGCCAAGGACGCATTAAGGGATTTCGCTGTTACAAGATCGCGGCCAAATGGCTTTTCTACGACGATACGGCTGTCGTTATCTGCCATTGCAAAGCGCTTTAAGCGTTCTGCAAGATCACCGAATAGGCTTGGCGCGACTGAGAAATAAAACGCATTCACCAAGTCTTTGCGAATTTTTCCAGCTAGCTCTGTCCAACCAGTGTCACCACGCGCGTCCACAGCGACGTAATCGAGCCGTATAAGAAACTCAGCAAGGACACTCTCGTCAATCGCGTCGCTCGATACGAATTCGTGAATAGCGGCAGCCACGATCTTGCGGAATTCTTCGGCTGAATGCACACCACGCGCTGCGCCAATGATTTTACTCTCAGACGACATTTGACCAGAACAAAACCGACGAAAAAGTCCCGGCAGAATCTTCCGACGGGCGAGATCGCCCGTTCCGCCGAAGATGACAAGATCAAAAGGATCTACAGGAATGACGCGAGATACCATGCGAGGCGCTCCTAATATTGATACAACGCAACAACCCAAGCTGTTAGCGCTAACGTTAAACTTTACGCCTCATTAACGCGCAACAAAATGATTGTCTAACACTGCTTTGTGTCATCACAATGGTGTCAGTGTTTCTTTGAGCGCTTATATGTCTTAAGCTCGCGGAGTAAACGCAAGCAAAACGCTCTACTGAGGACAATCCATGAAAGATATCGAAAATCCGCTTCTTTCGGCTGAAAAATTCAATGACCCCTTCATTACGGCCAAGGGTGAGCAACGTGCAAGCGTTGCATTGAGCGATCGCCAAACGCTTTGGTTTAACACAGGCACCCTGTGCAATATTGAATGTGAAAATTGCTATATTTTGAGTTCCCCAAAAAATGACGCGTTGGTCTATATTACTGCCGGCGAAGTGCGCATCTATCTGGATCAGTTGGAGACCCGCAAGTGGGGCGTGCGCGAGATTGCCTTCACGGGTGGTGAGCCGTTTATGAACCCCGAGATGATTGAGATCACCCGCGCCTCTCTCGAGCGCGGCTATGATGTGTTGATCCTGACCAATGCGATGCGCCCGATGATGCGTAAATCTATGCGCGCAGGGCTGTTAGAGTTGAATGCAGCCTACCCCGGTAAATTAACGATGCGTATTTCTGTGGATCACTGGGATAGCGTCAACCATAACAAAGAACGCGGCGCTGGAACGTTTGAAAAAACAATTGAAGGCATGGCTTGGCTACAAAGGAATGGCTTTGCCATGGCTGTTGCGGGTCGCACGGTCTGGGGCGAAAGCGACGCCGCATCGCGCCAAGGGTACGCCGCGCTGTTTGCAGAGCATGGCTTTGAAATCGACGCCCGCAACCCCGCTCAGACAGTTTTATTCCCTGAGATGGATGAGACCGCCGATGTTCCTGAGATTACAAGCGCTTGTTGGGTCACTCTAAACAAATCGCCTGACGCAATGATGTGCGCGTCCTCGCGTATGGTCGTAAAACGCAAAGGTGCGGATAAGCCTACGGTTCTAGCTTGCACCTTGTTGCCGTATGCGCCTGAATTTGAACTTGGCAGCAGCTTGGAAGACGCCGAAGGGTCTGTCCAGTTAAACCATCCCCATTGCGCGAAATTCTGTGTCTTGGGTGGGGCGAGCTGTTCGGCGTAAGTGCTTTTTGGACCTGCTGGTATCAGAGGCCAGTCCCTCACAAACCCTAGGGTATTTACAGAGATATAATGCGTGCGGAGTTAGTCTTTGATTAAAGGTTTGCTAAGGATGCCACCGCCGACATGTGCGCTAACACCAGTGGTGCTTGGGCCACTTGTTGGAAGGCCCCGCGCGACTCTGACTGCTAGATAAGCAAACGCTTGTGCTTCAAGCATATCACCATCCAAGCCAACGTCTTCTACGGGATCTGCGGGGCAATCTAGCGCTTCGCGCAGCATATGCATCATCACCGGGTTGTGGCGACCACCGCCGCATACAAGCACACGTGTTGGAAGGCTTGGGCAATGCTCCATCGCCTGCATCACGGCTGCGGCGCTCATCGCGGTCATAGTTGCTGCCGCATCTGCGTCGGAGAGTTTGCGCACCAGTTCCAGCATGATAGAGAAATCGTTCCGATCCAGTGATTTCGGTGGAATGCGAGCAAAATATGTCTCGGTCAGGAAGAGTTCCAGCGCGCCTGTCTCCACCTGCCCTTGCTGGGCCAATTTGCCGTCTTTGTCGTAACTCAACCCGCGCCGCGCTTGCATCAAATCATTGATCGGCGCGTTCGCAGGCCCTGTATCAAAGGCGAGCAACGAGTTCGCGTCCTCAGCTTTGGATTTGCTCGGATCGATCCATGTGATATTACCCACGCCGCCCAAGTTCAGAAACGCAATCGGTGCATCCGCTTTGATCCATTTGGCACATGCGAAGTGAAAGAACGGCGCAAGCGGCGCGCCTTCGCCGCCCAATTGCACATCATTCGTGCGAAAGTCCCAGACCACAGGCGCGCCAACCTGTTGCGCCAAAGCGGCACCATCGCCAAGTTGATGCGTTCCCCGCCCGCACGGTTCATGCGCGAGGGTTTGGCCATGAAATCCAATCAAGTCTGGATCGAACCCGCTCAGTACCCCTATGTGTGCGTCTTGCACGACGGCCAAAGCTTGTTCCAATCCGTTGCCAGGCCAACGGCCCAACACACCACGCAGCACTGCGCGTTCTTCGTTTGAATAACTGCGATATGCGCTTGAACCGAAGGCATCGATGGTCTCGCCGTCAGTCACCACTTCCGCCGCATCCACCCCGTCCAGCGACGTGCCCGACATCAATCCAATCGCTTTCACCAATCCCGAGCCCTTCATAGGCTTTTCCTTTACGCATCTGCCCTGTATGAGCTTTGACCAGAGCTATACGTGGACGCAAGTTATGACCTACTATCCTAAATCCGATTTCATTGCAGTGATGATGGAGCGTGGCTTTTTGGCCGATTGCACCGATTATCAAGGTCTCGACGAGGCGGCGCTAAAAGGCGGCATGCCCGCCTACATTGGCTTTGATGCGACGGCTGAGTCTTTGCATGTAGGCTCGCTGATCCAGATTATGATGTTGCGCTGGTTGCAAAAGACAGGCGGCAAGCCAATCACTTTGATGGGTGGCGGCACGACCAAAGTAGGTGATCCGTCTTTTCGCGCCGATGAACGCCCTCTGCTCACGCCTAAGAAAATCGATGATAACATTGCTGGCATTAAGAAAGTCTTCAGCGCGTATTTGACATATGGTGATGGCCCGTCTGATGCCTCGATGATCAACAATGCGGAATGGCTTGATGGGCTGAACTACCTCGATTTCCTGCGCGACATTGGCAAGCATTTCTCGGTCAATCGGATGCTCGCTTTTGAAAGCGTAAAGTCGCGCCTTGATCGCGAGCAGAGCCTGAGCTTTCTTGAGTTCAACTACATGATCTTGCAGGCCTATGATTTTCTTGAGTTGAACCGCCGCTATGGCTGCGTGCTGCAGATGGGGGGCTCGGATCAGTGGGGCAATATCGTCAATGGTATTGACCTGACGCGCCGCGTTTTGGACAATCAGATCTTCGGATTGACCTCGCCATTGCTGACCACATCGGACGGAAAAAAGATGGGCAAGAGCGCAGATGGCGCTGTTTGGCTAAACCCTGACATACGTAGCCCCTACGAGTTTTGGCAATTCTGGCGTAACACGACCGATGCCGACGTAGGCCGTTTTCTCAAACTCTACACGGAAATGCCTGTAGAAGAATGCGAACGCCTTGGCGCGTTAGCAGGCTCCGAGATTAATGAGGCGAAGGTCATCCTCGCCAATGAGATCACCAAGCTTTGCCACGGCGCGGAGGCCGCCGGCACCGCCGAAGCGACATCGCGCGAAGTGTTCGAAAAGGGCGGCGTTGGCGATGATTTACCCACGCTCGAGCTAACTCGTGAAGAGTTGGGCGATGGCCTTTCCATCGTACAAGCCATCGTGCGCGCGGGGCTTGCGAAGTCCGGCAAAGACGCGAAACGTCTGATCTCCGAGAATGGTGCAAAGATCGATGATGAGCCCCTGAACGATGCAGGCCTCATGCTCGACGCGGCCGCTTTGACGTCACCTATCAAGCTAAGCGCAGGCAAGAAACGCCACGCGCTTATCGTGCTGAAAGGGTAAACAATGCTGCGCCTCACAACCGCCCTTTTGCTCATCACTAGCCCGCTCACTGCGCAAGAATTTTACGGCAGCGCACAATTGTCTTTCGAGCAAAGT
>Ga0206127_1002168_pt1 | contig 19960 bp, 24 predicted proteins | sample Helgoland_Spring_6_FD_148646 | JGI IMG/M metagenome (GOLD analysis project Ga0206127, IMG submission 148646) | Pelagic subsurface seawater microbial communities from Kabeltonne, Helgoland, North Sea - Helgoland_Spring_Bloom_20160419_1 | ecosystem: Environmental > Aquatic > Marine > Epipelagic ...
GGTCAGCCGCTGCCGCCGCAGCCATCTGCAAATGAAATCAGCCCAGAGGCTTTGGCCAAGGTCAATGAAATCGAAAAGAAAGCGAAGAAGCTGACTTTGATGGAATTGACAGAGCGCACATGCAAATGGCCAGTTGGCGATCCAGCAACCGAAGACTTTTGGTTCTGTGGTCTGACTGTTCAACAGGGCAAACCATATTGCGAAGCCCACGTTGGCGTTGCATTCCAACCAATGAGCGCGCGCCGCGATCGTCGCCGCTAACACAACAAGTGAAGTTGAGGCACCACGCCTAAACTCAAATTGTTGATCAAGAATTCAAGGCCGTGCAAATTGCGCGGCCTCTTCTTTTGAAAGATTTTGCACGCAACTGTCGCTTGTTACAGGTTTGCCGTCATTCGCGCCGCTGATGCCCTTGTCCAACCACTATATGCACCAAGCAACACTAAAGAATACCGCTGCAACGCCACGCAATGTTTGGGCGGACGGGCAAATCAAGCAAACAAAATCTGCCCCCGCAACTGCATTTTCCAAAGACGACGCATGGGGGCCAGCGGCCGTTGCCGATAACTGCCGCGATGAACTACCAAGCGATACACTTGCCACCGTCGACAGCGGCACACGCCGCATTTTGCTAAGCGAGATGTGAAAATGTTACGCGCCGCACGGATTGATGCTGTCCTCAGCCCTTTGCGCGATGGGCTGTGCCATCCCGCTTGCTGTTGGTGCACACTTCATCGAACCGGATTGCACTGTAGTTAACCATTGTGGAGACGCTGGCTTCTTGATGGTTGCGCGCGAGCTAGCAACGGCCAAGGAATTGAACCTAAATACAATTTTCGTGGTCTTCGTCGATGCCTCGCTCACAGTGATTGAGTTGACGTAACGTCAGCACCAACTGACCAACAATGGCGTCGAATTCGCACAGCAAGATTTCGCGGCGATTGGCAAAGTATTTGGCGGGAATGGTCAAACTGTCCACACCCACGACGAATTGCGGGTTGCGCTGAGGGCTGCTCAAAAGGCACAAGAGTCTACAGTAATTGAAGCTGTTATTGAAAAAGGTGCCCATGATGGCCATATCTAAAGCCTCCTCTGAAACTCCAACTGCACTTGGCGACATTTTTGTTCTGGACCTAAGCCGCATCCTTGCAGGGCCAACTGCCACGCAATTGTTGGGTGATTTCGGCGCGACGATTATCAAAGTTGAAAACCCTAAAACCGGCGGTGATGATACCCGCGGTTGGGGCCCCAATTTTGCTAAAAACCCCGACGGTACAACCTCAGACCTTAGCGCTTATTTCATGGCGGCCAATCGAAACAAACAATCCATCGCGGTCGATATTTCGACCCACGAAGGACAAGCGATCATCCACAAACTCGCGGCGCGCGCAGACATCATTATTGAGAACTATAAGCCCGATGGCTTGGTCAAGTATGGCCTAGACCACAAATCGCTGATGAAGGCCCATCCAAGCGTGGTTTACTGCTCTATATCTGGCTTTGGTCAAACGGGCCCAAACCGCGATCAACCCGGTTATGATTTGATGGCCCAAGGGTTCGGTGGCGTTATGTCCCTGACTGGTGATCCTGAGGGTGTCCCAACCAAAGTTGGCGTCGGCATCGCGGATGTAATGTGCGGCATGTACGCAACCATCGGCATTCTTACAGCCCTGCGTCATCGCGACAAAACAGGCGAAGGACAGCACATTGACCTTAGCCTTGTTGACGCATCGATGGCGTGGCTCATCAATGAGGGGACCAATTACCTGACATCTGGAAATGCTCCCATTCGGCGCGGAAATGCGCACCCTAATATCGTACCGTATGACGCCTTCGCCGCCAGCGATGGACACATCTTGGTTGCCGTTGGCAACGATTCACAATTCGCTAGGTTCTGTGATGTGATCGGTCGTTTAGATCTGGGTGCAGAAGACAAATACAAAACTAATTCGGGCCGCATAGAACACCGTGAAACACTAATCCCTCAATTACGCGAAACACTTGCAAAGCTAACCAAAGCAGAAATCTTGGAAAAACTGCAAAGCGTAAAGGTTCCGGTGGGACCAATTCATACCGTTGATGAAGCGCTGAATTCGGATCAGGCAACCGCGCGCGGCACCATCGTTGATGTTGTAGCGGACGGCATCGATGGTGGAAATGTCCAGTTATTGGGGAATCCCCTGAAGTTGTCACGCACGCCAGTTCAATATCGATCGGCCCCACCCCGTTGCGGACAGGATACCGACAGTATTCTTGAAACACTCAAAACACCTAGATAGCCGAATTAGCAGCTAATTCTGCGTTTCTACGGGCGGCTTCCTGCCGCTTCCGCATGGAATTTGTCATTTAACTTACGAAACGCGCCGCTGAATTCACGGTTGCGTCTGCCAAGTCTGTGGGCGCTATCTTGGCCAAATAAATTAGCTAAAAATGGATCAACACTTACCCCGTAAAAAATCCACACCAGATGATGCACGGCATTTGTATCAGTCCCTTAAGCCTATCAGACCAAAGCCAACTAGATGATTGGAACAGCGTCGTGCAAGGGTTCTTGTCCCACGGCAAAAGACACGAGTTCACTTGGGTGCACTTCTGGAAGCAAACCCAAACTTTGCAAAGCGATACGCCACACGCTGCCTTTACATGATTTTAGGGGACGCAAAGAACTGCTGACCGTAGCCCATGAGGCCGCAAAATCTGCCACAATAATGTTGCGTGAACACGGCGGAAATGCACGTAAACATGATTGGGTGGATGCGTTGAATTTCTGGCTTGAGGGCAAGCCAACAGGCGCAATTGTGGCAATGGAAGCTATTTTCCGCGACCGCACCCGACGGGCGCAAATCAACGCAATTGGTTTGGGGTAATAATCGCCAACTTGTGCAGAAATCTGTACGATAAAACCGCGCTCCAGCATGGTGATCGGGGCAGCATCGTCGCCCACACCCGTCAGCGCCCATTCATCGGGACGGCGGATGTCCACCAAAGTCACAACACCGCTTTCAGCCGCAGCATTGGCATCTGGTGTCGACAAGGTGCCGTCTTCGCCTGCTTGCGCTACGATATTATACCAACTAGCCGCAAAGATAGCTGCACCACCCAGCGCAACAGTTGTACCACCCGCCTGCAGACGGCGGTGGGTTAGGGTTTAATAGACTGGCATGGGGCACTCATCATCACGTTGTTCGACCAAAGGTTAGTCGGAAAAATCTCTAGCGCACCCCACCTCGCAACCTTGTGACAAGCGCGTTATTACAATTTTGGTGGTTTCGCAGGATCAGAACCCGGCGCGCCAAATTTGACCTGATCCACAACAGCAGGTTGGGGCAGATCAAATCGCAAACCAACTCGCGCAAGGCGTGGTGTAATCGGATCATTGGCGTCAAAGAAACCAACGTCCATTGCGCCCGCTTCAATCCCTGAAAATGTCAGCGCCTCACCAGCCGCTTGAGCCAAGGCACCTTGCGCATCAGGCAATGCACCAACAAACCCAAGCAGGTGACCGTTGCTGCCACCCGTATACTTCACGCCAACCAAATAGGCGCTGAGGGCAAGGCCCGTTGTTGTTGCCAGTTTGGTATCGATCGCGGTGATCAATGTTTCAGGCAATCCAGTGGGGGCAGAAACCTCTTCGATCTTGGCCTCGACCTGATCAGGCGCATGGCCCAATGTTTCAGCCAGCCAATCCACCCCGTTCGCGTCCATCAAGAACGAAGACGGTGCCACCTCTAAGTTCAAACCAAGGCCCAAACCCTGTCCTGCCAACAATTGCGAAATTACACGGCCGGACAAAGCAGCATAAGGCGTCGCCTCACCCGTAAAGGCAGTTAAGCGTTCTTGGCGATCAAAGACCAAAACGATTTCACCTGATCCAATGTCAAAGGTTTGGGGCTTGATGGTTTCCCCTTCCGCTTCGGCCTCAAGCAACAAAAACAATTCGCCGTCTCCAAGACGCTCATAGAACGCAAGACGGACAGCATCATCATTTGGGGCGACTTCCATAGCGCTATGCGCAATATCCAAAGGGGTCAAATCACTCATTTCAGCACCTCTTGTACCCGAGCCCGCAGCGCCGGCAGTGTTTCAGTCGCGAACCATGGGTTCTGTCTTATCCACCCCGTATTGCGCCAGCTGGGGTGTGGCAAGGCAAAGACGATCGGCGCGCGCATTCGCCACTGTTCTACCGTTTGGGTTACCCCCGTCTTTACACCCAGATGGTACTTATGGGCATATCCCCCAACCAGAACCGTCAACGGCATTTGGCCAAGGTGACCCATCACGCGGTCATGCCACGTTTCGCTGCAAACTTTAGGTGGCGGCAGATCGGAGCCCTTCGCGTTGTACCCAGGAAAGCAAAACGCCATTGGCACAATCGCCAGTTTGGATTGATCATAAAACGTGGCATCATCAATCCCCAGCCATTCGCGCAAACGATCACCTGAGGGATCGTTGAACGGACGGCCAGACTGCTGAACCCGTGCCCCCGGTGCCTGCCCCGCAATCAAAATACGCGCACCCTTTGCAAACCATGCAACAGGGCGCGGTTGATGGGCCGTGTGGGTCAGGGCGAAGCGGTCACTGCACAATCGGCAGGCGCGGATATCATCGACAAGGTCAGACATACGTTCAGATGTAGAGGATCAATAAATAACGGCAAGCTCATTAATTTCGAAAATTTTAGAAATGACTTACAAGCCGGAAATCATTTCTATAACTCCAGAAATGTGAAAATAGAATTAACAGATGACCTAAGCCTCAGCCTCGCCGCAATCAGCTTTGCCGCCTTGGGGTCAGAACAACGCCTGTCCGTTTTGTGGGCCTTGGTAAGTGCAGGGCCCGAGGGCCTGAGCATTGGCGATCGAGGGAGCCGCACAGATATGATTGGCAGCGCCCTCACCCACCACGCCAAATTTCTGGCGCAAGCTGGCATGGTCGAACAAGTGCGCAAAGGGCTTTCGATCATTTGCGCGGCGGTCGCCTACGATCAAATTCGCCACGTATCCGAATTCTTACTGACTGAATGCTGTGCAGGCAGCACAACCCCATGCGAGGACAACGAACATGGCTGATGCAATAAACGCAGGTTCAAACGAACCGAATTCTCATCCCCCCTCATTCATCAAATTTTTAGGCGGGGCATGGGGCGCATCAGTGGTGCTTATCGCTTTAATTGCACTGCTTGATCCTGCACAGTTGCAAAGCACACTCACCTCTGCAGCCGCTTCAATCTGGAGCACGGCACCGTTCATCCTTTTTGCCGTTCTCGCAATCGCGCACCTAAAGGCAACTGGCGCCGAAAACCTGTTGACTCGTGCCTTTGAAGGGAACCCTGTGCGCATGGTCGTGATGGCCGCATTGCTGGGTGGATTGTCCCCATTTTGCTCCTGCGAGGTGATTCCTTTTATCGCTGCACTACTGGCATTAGGGGCACCTTTGGGCGCCGTCATGGCATTTTGGCTAGCATCTCCGCTGATGGATCCTGCGATGTTTTTGATCACTTCGGGCACTTTGGGCTGGGAATTTGCAGTAGCAAAGACAATCGCAGCCGTAAGTTTGGGTGTTTTTGGCGGATTTGGGATGCTCGTCCTTTCCCGCTCTGTCATTTTTTCAGACCCGTTACGCGAGAAGCCATCCGTTGGTGGCTGTTGCGGTGTCCAAAAACCGTTCTCTGGTCAACCTGAGTGGAAATTTTGGAAAGAATCTGAGCGCCGTGAAGTCTTTAAATCTACAGCTTTAGAAAATGGGTTGTTTCTCCTGAAATGGCTTACGCTTGCCTACGTGATCGAAACCATGATGGTCGCCTATGTTCCTGCAGAATTGATCGCGAGCGTGCTAGGCGGTACAGGCGTTGGCCCCATTTTTATGGGTGCTTTGGTCGGAGCCCCAGCTTACCTGAATGGTTATGCAGCAGTGCCACTGGTTGACGCGCTATTGGCCCAAGGCATGTCACAAGGCGCGGCAATGTCATTCGTCATAGCCGGTGGCGTCAGCTGCATACCCGCAGCGATTGCAGTGTGGGCCTTGGTCAAGCCACGCGTCTTTATTGCCTACTTAAGTTTTGCGATAATTGGCGCTATAATTGCGGGAATAATTTGGCAGGTAATCGCATAATTTACACAGTAAACAGCGAGAAATTTACTGTGAGGTAACGATTGCCCCAACGGATATGATGCGGTAACTCGGACAAAATGAACCTTATCGCACAGGGGGCAATAATGTACCGCGTCTGGAATTTCCTTACTAACTACTCACTGCTTTTGATCATGGGTGCCATCACGGCGTTGATCTGGGCCAACCTGGATGTTATCGCGCCGGTGGCGGGCAACCCGCATTACTGGGCTGATACGTACCACAGCTTTGTTGATTTCAAGATTTGGGACCATGCACCGATCGGCCACATGCATGATGGTCACCGTACATTGACTCTACACTACTTGGTCAATGACGTGCTCATGGCCTTGTTCTTTGCGATTGCGGCAAAAGAAGTTTGGGAAGCTATCATCCTGAAAAACGGATCACTGCGCGGTAAAAAGGCTGCAACGCCTTTGTTCGCAACTGCTGGCGGTATGTTTGGTCCAATCGCAGTTTACCTTGGCATGGCATACTTCGTGTTCGGTTCCGAGACATATGACGCAGTTCAAAACGGTTGGGCGATCCCAACGGCGACAGACATCGCGTTCTCATACCTAGTTGGCCGTATCGTCTTTGGTGCGGGTCACCCTGCGGTGCGCTTCTTGCTCTTGCTCGCCATCGCAGATGATGCAGCTGGACTAATCATCCTCGCAATCTTCTACCCGTCAGGTGAGTTGGCTCCAGAATGGTTATTTCTTTCTTTGGGTGCAGCTGTCGCAGTTTATGTTCTCTTCAACTGGTTGCCACGCGTCATGGATCGCGGCAACGAGTTGCGCCCATTTTCGTCATTCGTTCGCAAAAAGCTACATTTCTTCCCGTACCTGCTCGCAGGTTGCGCAAGCTGGTATGGCTTCATGGTATCTGGCCTACACCCAGCTTTGGGCCTGTTGCCGATTGTCGCAACAATCCCGCATGCTGACCGCGCATTTGGTATTTTCAGTGATGCAGAAAAGTATCTGACCGACCTGTTGAACCAAATCGAACACGCACTTAAAACACCGGTTGAAATTATCCTGTTCTTCTTCGGCCTGTTGAACGCTGGCGTTCAACTTAGCGCTATGGGAGATGCCACATGGTTGGTCCTTGCTGGCCTGATAATCGGTAAACCACTTGGCATTCTCGCCTTCGGTTGGTTCGCGGCAGTTCCACTTCGCTTGGGTATGCCAGAAGGTATGCGTATCATCGATCTTGTCGTAATTGGGTGTGTCGCTGCGATCGGCTTTACCGTTTCGCTGTTCATCGCAACGGTCGCATTTGAAGGTGGACCTGTCCAAGACGCCGCCAAAATGGGTGCGCTGTTTAGCTTTGCTGCTGCAATAATCAGTATCATTGCTGGTAAAGTCTGCCGTGTTCAAAAACAAAACGGCTGATCTCACAGTAAATAATAACATGAACCAGCGCCTCGGCGCTGGTTTTTTTGTTTCACGCATGAACTTTTGTGTGAAAAACTACCCCAATAATGTACATCTGTTTCCAAAATTTACATGAGGTGATCAAGTTCTGTGGCTATCACTTAGCCAACATCAATCCTACGTGAACAGGTGACATCTTAACATGAAACACATCAAAATCGCCGATCTAACAATCGGGAACGATTGCCCGCTCACGCTCATTACTGGCCCCTGCCAATTGGAAAGTGCAGATCACCATCCGATGGGCCAAACATGGTCTACCTTGACCAGATGCCTGAATTGATCGACACCCTTATGCAAGTCGATGCAATCGCCAAAGCGCGCCCACTGGCACTTTAAGCATTTTTAGAAAAAACTCCCGTTACAAAACTAACTTTGAAAGTATCCCAAAACACTTGGGAAGTCTTACGCGATGCAATGATTACGCCAACTGGTTTTCGCAAATATTATGCACGCTGAAAATATCCTGATGCGGTCAACCTGCTAAGTATAAGCACTTGGCCTTAGCACGCAGATGCATATGCGCGGGATCGAAACTGTTATCGCAGTTGGCAACGATTACCGCGATAACTTATTATCGATCAAAAATGCTTTGATGCTTGGGTTGATGCACGTGGGTATTCACGTCAAAGACATCAGCTCCGCATTGTCACCAATGGCCACATTGCACACCGTCAGCATCAAAACTTGGCGCGCCCAATCCGCATTGCCCACTTCGATTTCGCCCGCTTATACGACCAATAATTTTCATGCCACTCATCCTCATATTCGTTTCTACAACCCTAGGCCTCAGAACCAATCACCTCAATTCCAGAACCCTTCCCCTCTGCCCAGCCATCCACTATAGGCATCCTCATGAGCACAAACCCGCCAAACATTCGCCCCGACCTCGCCCCCAAACTCCAAGTTCGTGAACCTGTGCGTTCCGGCCAGCCCACCATCGGCATGGTATCCCTTGGTTGCCCCAAGGCATTGGTCGACAGCGAACGCATCCTGACCCGCCTGCGCGCCGAAGGTTATGGAGTCTCTCCTGATTATGCAGGGGCCGATGCGGTGATCGTAAACACCTGTGGTTTCCTTGATAGCGCCAAGGCCGAAAGCCTAGATGCCATCGGTGAGGCACTGAATGCAAACGGCAAGGTCATCGTGACAGGTTGCTTGGGCGCGGAACCTGACTACATCCGCGAACACCACCCAAAGATCCTCGCGGTCACGGGTCCACACCAATACGAACAGGTGTTGGATGCTGTGCACAAAGCCGTGCCGCCATCACCCGATCCCTTTATTGATCTGTTGCCAGCATCAGGCGTGTCACTAACCCCGCGCCACTTTAGTTATTTGAAAATCTCTGAAGGCTGCAATCACAAGTGCAAGTTCTGCATCATCCCAGACATGCGCGGCCGCCTTGCATCCCGCCCTGCCCACGCAGTCATGCGAGAAGCGGAAAAGCTGGTTGAAGCCGGCGTTAAAGAACTGCTGGTCATTTCCCAAGATACCTCGGCCTACGGCGTTGATATCAAGCACGCTGAAGATCGCAGCCACCGTGCCCACATTACTGACTTGGCGCGCGATCTTGGATCACTCGGGGCATGGATACGTTTGCACTATGTCTACCCATACCCGCATGTGCGCCAGATGATCCCATTGATGGCAGATCCATCAAACGGCGTCTTGCCCTACCTTGATATTCCGTTCCAGCACGCACACCCAGACGTATTGAAACGCATGGCACGCCCTGCGGCCGCATCGAAAACACTGGATGAAATCGCTGCATGGCGCGACATTTGTCCGGACATCACGCTGCGCTCTACTTTTATTGTGGGGTATCCGGGCGAAACCGAATCCGAATTCCAAACCTTGCTGGATTGGATGGACGAAGCGCAGCTCGATCGCGTTGGATGCTTTCAGTATGAAAACGTTGAGGGCGCACGTTCAAACGCGCTGCCTGACCACGTGGATGAAGAGATCAAACAAGATCGTTGGAACAGATTCATGGAAAAAGCTCAGGCCATTTCCGAGGCCAAGCTTCAAGCCAAAGTTGGCCGCCGCATTGATGTGATCATTGATGAAATCGATGAAGACGCCGCCACCTGCCGCACAAAGTCAGACGCGCCAGAAATTGACGGCAACCTTTTCATCGATGAAGATTTTGAGAAACTGAAGGTCGGCGACATCGTAACCGTTGAGGTCGATGAAGCGGGCGAATACGATCTTTGGGGTAAACTGGTTTAACCGCAAAAATCTGACAAAACCTGCGCGGCACGTATTTTTAAGTGCCGCGCAGTATTAATTAGTCTTCCAGCAAAAATGTGATTGTCATCACAACGCGGTATTCGCTGATTTTGCCATCCGTCACGACAACTTTTTGATCCGCAATGCACGCGCCACTGATGCCCTTAGGTGTCTTGGATGCGCGCGTAATACCGCTTTCCAATGCATCGTCAAATGACTTGGTTGCGGATGCGATGACTTCAGTAACTTTTGCGATACTCGTAGTATTTCTCTTTGATTTAAAAATTGGTTTGGGAAAATCAGGTGCCGACCTATTGATTGTACGTGTGGTGCCCGAAGTGATTGCTGTCTCAACTGTGGCAATCATAACCGGCAAAGTTGACCACCATTAAGGGGAAATCAGGGCCATTCCACCCCCTAATGGATAACTGTCATGACTACAGTATAGCCTGCCTAAACAAGTAGTGGTTCAGCTTGAAAGTCCGGTTTGAGCCCGTACTCACCAAAATTCTGCCTTGCAGCTAATGGTGACCTCGCGCTACAATCCGTTATTATGGAAAACACCGACGCAATACTATCGTTACTGCCAAATCGCTTGAAGGATGCACGCCGCGCGAAGGGGCTATCTCTTGATGCTGTGGCAAAACTATCGGGCGTGTCGCGCAGTATGGTCAGTCAGATTGAGCGTGGGGAATCTTCACCGACGATCTCGACGTTGTGGAATCTGACTAAGGCGCTACAAGTGGATTTTGCGGGGCTTCTTGAAGATGATCAGGAAAGCCGCGTTGAAGTTTTACGCAGCGGCGATGTACCTGCGATTGACAATCACGGCACAGGATGTTCGATCCGCATTCTTTCACCACCCGAAGAAGCAGGACGGCATGAGGTCTATGATCTTTGGTTTAAACAAGGCGGTATTCTGGATAGTTTGCCACACGCGCAGGGCGCACGTGAACACCTGACTGTAATCGAAGGACGGCTGACCGTCACCAGTGGTGAAGCGGTTGAACAATTATCAAACGGTGACACGGCACGTTATGCGGCTGATGTTGTTCATAAGATTAGTGCAGACGGGCCCGCCCGTGCATTCTTGGTCGTGCATGGCGCCTAGGCAAATCCACTTTAACGGATTTTTTGCTAAATTACTATAATTCCAATATTGCGGAAATTAATCCGTCATGTCATCATCCCGAAAACGGAGGACGCTATGACGACTGCATTTCTAGATCACATGACCGAAACGCTGGCACAGATTGATGCCGAAAGGATGACGAAACACGAGCGTCTGATTTCGTCCCCACAAGCAGGACAGATCACCGCTAACGGTAGGTCCATGATCAACCTTTGTGCCAACAATTACCTTGGGTTGGCTGACCACCCCGATCTTATCAAGGCCGCTAAAGAAGCGCTGGACACCAAAGGGTTTGGCATGGCCTCAGTACGGTTTATCTGTGGTACGCAAGACTTGCATCGCGATCTCGAAACACGGTTGGCGAGCTTCTTGGGAAAGGACGATTCGATCCTATTTGCGGCTTGTTTTGACGCCAACGGCGGGTTGTTTGAGCCATTGCTGGGGCCAGAAGACGCGATCATCTCGGATGCATTAAACCATGCGTCCATCATTGACGGCATTCGGTTGTGCAAGGCCAAACGCTACCGCTATGCGAATTCTGACATGTTTGATCTTGAAACGCAGTTGCAAGCAGCAAAAGCGGGCGGCGCACGCTTCATTGTCATCGCCACTGACGGGGTATTTAGCATGGATGGCTACCTTGCCAACCTGCCCAAAATCACAAAATTGGCAGAGGCTTACAACGCTTTGGTCATGGTCGATGATTGCCATTCCACCGGCTTCATGGGACCAAAGGGAAAAGGCACGCCTGCGCATTTTGGTGTCGATGTCGATATTCTGACTGGCACGTTGGGCAAGGCGCTTGGTGGTGCAATCGGCGGCTATATTGCTGGGCCACAACCCATCATTGACCTGCTCCGCCAGCGTGCGCGTCCCTATCTGTTCTCAAATTCTCTGCCCCCCTCCATCGTGGCCGCTGGGATCGAAGCCATTCAGCTAGTCGAGGAAGGCGGTGCCCTGCGTACGCAACTGTTTGCAAATGCAGCCTACTGGCGGACGGGATTGACCCGTTTGGGCTTTGACCTGCTGCCCGGCGAACATCCAATCATTCCCGTCATGTTGGGGGAGGCGCATTTGGCGCAAGACATGGCCGCACGTCTGTTTGATGAAGGTGTTTATGTCAGTGGCTTCTTCTTCCCCGTTGTTCCGCGCGGCCAAGCCCGCATTCGCACGCAGATGAACGCCTCCCTAACGAAAGACGATCTGGACCGCGCGCTGACTGCGTTCGAGATAGCTGGGAAAGCTGTTGGCGTTTTGAAATGAGCAATGAAATGAAAGCATTAATTAAGGCTCACGCCCGTGAAGGCCTATGGTTACAAACCGCTCCCGTGCCAGATATTGGCCCTGACGATGTGCTGATCCGCATCAACAAAACGGGCATTTGTGGCACAGACATCCATATCTTAAACTGGGATGATTGGGCCAAGAAGACCGTTCCAGTTCCATTGATCACAGGGCATGAGTTCGCAGGAGAAATCGTTGAGCTCGGGCGTAATGTTGAAGGATTAAACCTGGGGCAAAGGTGCAGTGGTGAGGGTCATTTGATTGGCAAACAGTCGCGCCAAAGTCGTGCTGGAAAATTCCATCTTGACCCAGAAACACGCGGCATTGGTGTGAACGAGCAAGGCGCATTCGCTGAATATTTGCGTCTGCCTTCCTTCAACGTAGTGCCTTTACCCGACGAGATCAGCGACGACACCGGTGCAATCCTTGATCCCTTAGGCAACGCCGTTCACACCGCCCTTTCGTTCGATCTTGTGGGGGAAGACGTGTTAATCACCGGTGCTGGCCCAATCGGCATTATGGCAGCGGCCGTTGCGCGGCACGCAGGCGCGCGCAACGTGGTGATCACCGATGTAAACCAAGATCGCCTCGATTTGGCCGCGAAGGTGGCGGATGTGACGCCTGTTAACGTTACAAAAACCGATCTGGCTGATGTACAGGCACAGCTAAAAATCATGCAGGGTTTCGATGTCGGTCTGGAAATGTCTGGTAACCAAGTAGCCCTAAATCAGATGGTTGAGGCCATGGTGATGGGCGGACGTATCGCGCTGCTTGGAATACCGCCGGGTAAAAGCCCCGTCGATTGGAGCCGAATAGTTTTTAAGGCGATTACCTTAAAGGGCATTTACGGGCGCGAGATTTTTGAGACGTGGTACAAGATGATCGCAATGTTGCAAAATGGGCTGGACGTGTCTGGCATTATTACACACCGCTTTGCGGTCAAGGACTACGCCGAAGGTTTCGCTGCAATGAAATCAGGGAAATCAGGGAAAGTCGTGTTAGATTGGAGAAGCACCTAAATTTTATCAGATGAATATATCCACTGGTGGGCCTGAAAAGCCATCCCAAAGCAGCCGTTGAAATTGACTTCAACACTGGCAGCTTTGCCCGCAACGCTGAAATTCAAACTGAGCAGCACCCCTTAAACATGCCAGACTTGCATTTGTTCTACTTATGTTCTATTAATGTTCTCAATGCCGGGAATAAAGGAACCAGTCATGCAACAACAAGCAACGCTACCGGGTATGTTTGCACCCGTTCAGGGCGTGCTTGCAATTGAACCTGCTGTTCCTGCCACAAAAAAACAAATCGCGTTTGCAAAATCCATAGCGGATAAAATGGGCGTCACTTTGCCCTTATCCCTGTTTGCCAACCGCACCAGCCTGTCTGCGTGGATCGACAAACATAAGCCAAAACTACCAACAGGTCAGTTCGCCAATTACCCCTCGTCCAAACAGGTGCAGTTTGCGGAACGCATTGCGCGGCTCAAACGGCGCGAGGTGCCACACGAATGCTTTCGTGACAAAACACTGATGTCGCGTTGGATTGACCGGAACAAACCACGTTGAGAACGTTGGATTATCGCGCCTACAGCCCTATCTGTTGGGCATGAGTGAAGAAACCAAAGTGCTATATAACGCCCAGTGTCCCGTATGTCGGTTTGAAATTGATCATTACCGCAGCTATGCGCAGAAATCAAACCTCGCTATTGGGTTTGACGATCTGAACAGTGATGCCTTATCGGCGTGGGAAATCACCTCTGATCAGGCGGCACGCCGCCTTTATGTAGAACACAAGGATCAGCTGTATTCCGGCATTCCAGCATTCATCGTGTTGTGGCGCGAGATGCCACGCTACCGCGTATTGGGGCGGATCGTTGACCTGCCTGTCATCTACTGGATTGCCTGTACGGTGTATGACCTTGCGTTAGCACCTGCGATTTATCGTTGGCATCTGTATCGACAGCGGCGTACCTAAAGTCTCCCCCAAAAGGCAGTGCACATGTACCCCTCCTCTAGAAATGAAACTATTGCCGATGGGATCGTACACGCCCTGTCCATTTCCTTAAGTCTTTATGGTGCCTTTTGGCTGTGGTGCTATTTGCCGATGTGGCGCACCAATGAAATGTCTTGGGCGGTCGGCGTCTACATTGTGATCATGGTAAGTGCGTTCACCGTTTCCGGCGTCTATCACATGACCCCAATTTCGGATTTGCGTGTGCGCCTCCGTCGTGCAGACCACGGTCTGATATACCTGCGCATTGCCTCCAGCTATACACCCCTGGTTTTGGCAATAAACACGCCGTTCCCCTATGTCGTCTTGGCTGGGGTATGGATCGCGGCGCTGATTGGTTTCTTTTCCAGACTCGTGTTCTGGAAGGGCGAAGGCGGGTCCTCCCTCGCGCTATACTTTGCACTTAGCTGCGCGATGTTCCTCTTGATTTGGCCAATGTGGCAACGCTTAGATCACACCTCGATCTGGTTGTTGTTGGGAGGTGGCGCGACCTACGGGATTGGCGCGATCTTTTATTCACGCAAAAGCATGCCCTATCGCTATCCAATCTGGCACACCTTTGTAACGACTGCATCGGCTGCATTCGTTGTCGCCATTGCCATCGCGATCCGCTAATTACAGCGCATCCAAATAGGCGCGCACACAGGTCTGCACATGGCGGAAACGATCACCACCCAAATGCTTTCCGCCATACCAACGTGTCACAACGATCAAATGATCGCTTAGCCCCTCGCGCTCGAGCATCCGCACAATGATCATGCCTGCACCACTTTCGCCGTCATCGCCCTTTAGCGCGCCAGTCGCAGCCAGCTGGACAGCCCACGTGTTGTGGGTCGCCTTGGCATAGGCCTTGTCACGTTTCAAAAGCTTCAGGGCCGCGTCCACGCCCGCGCGATCCGTCACCGGACAGCCAGAGACCGCATATTTGGACCCCTTGTCCGTCAGGATGTGGCCCAACATCTTCATTGCTTAAATCTCCGACAGCGCCGTTTGCACGACTTGTAGGCGTTCACCATTGGACGGATGGGTGCCGAGGAAACGATCACCCGGATCAGGAATGCGTTTGATAAATTCCGACCCGATCACAGGTGAATACCCGCCCAAAGCCGTCAATTTTGCACCAAGGTAATCCGCCTCAAGCTCATGGTCCTTGGAATATCCACGCGCCCCAAACTGCGCACCCAACTTCACAGCGTCTTCAACGCCGGCCGGTGCTGCCCCTGTCAATGTTGCAAGACCACCCAAAATCACAGCCCCCGCAACAGAGTTTTGTTTCTGGCGTCCAATGTGGTTCAAAATGTGGTGCGCACCTTCATGCCCCATGACAAACGCCAATTCATCCGCATTGCCCGCATCCAAAATCAACTTTTGCGTAAAGGCGATAATAGGGCGCTTATTCGCATCTAGTGATTGATAGGCGTTGGCCGGGCTGTTTGGGTTTCCATCAATGACGATCCGGAAATCACAATCCAAACCAGCCGTTTTGGTGCGGCACTCCCTTTCAATCACAGGCTCCATGGTGGCTGCCACGCGTGCAAAGGCCCGTCGAGCCTGTGCCGCTGAACTAGACCCAGAGGTCGTTGCTACCAAAGGTGCAACACCTGTGTTTGTGTCCGAAGTCGATACCACGTCACAGGCTGCAACCAGCCCAAGAAGACCAAACCCAATCGCCATTCTCAGAAACATACAAACCTCAAAATGGTAAACTCAGAACCAGCTTACCACTCAACCAAATCTCTTACACCCCCGATCACGTTCTTATGTTCTACAAAGCGGTCCACTCCCCCAATGATAATGCGCAAAATTTGACTATCAAAATAACTAGGCATTGTTAAAGTTGGGCAACGAATAACGGGAGAAAACGTGTGGCCACTGGTACAAACATCAAAACCTACTTTGAGGGCGCATGGCACAATGAGGACAAACCCATTATGCGGGCCGCCGACCACGGGTCATGGCTGGGCACCACTGTGTTTGACGGCGCACGCTACTTTGATGGCGTAACACCCGACCTGCTGACCCACTGCGAACGGATCAACCGCTCCGCCAAGGCATTAATGATCGCTCCCACGATGGACCCAAACGAATTGGTCAGCGCAATTCAGGACGGGCTTAAATCATATGGCCCTACTGCGGCCGTTTACATCCGCCCCATGTACTGGGCCACCATCGGTGACGACACCGGGATATTGCCCAGCCAAGATGAAACCGGTTTTGCCATCTGCCTTGAACAGATCCCAATGGCCCCGCAAAATGCATCCACCACATTGACCCAAACACGGTTCCGCCGTCCCGTTCTGGCCGACAACGTGGTGAACGCAAAAGCGGGCTGTCTTTATCCCAACAATGCCCGCATGATCGCCGAAGCGCGCAGCAAAGGGTTCAAAAACGCACTTGTTGCGGATGCGTCAGGCAACGTGGCCGAAACCGCCAGCGCCAATGTCTTTATGGTGAAGGACGGCGAAGTGTTCACCCCCATCGCTAACGGCACCTTCCTTGCGGGCATCACCCGCGCGCGCCATATGAAACATATGCGCGAAAACGGTATGACAGTGCATGAACAAACCCTGACGTTTGAGGATTTCCACGACGCAGACGAGGTGTTTCTAACGGGCAATATGATGAAAATTACGCCCGTCACGGCCTTTGACGATACCCAATATGAAATCGGGAAAACCACAAATCAGGTGCGCGAAATGTATTGGGATTGGGCCGTCAGCGGCGGCTAACTGCCCCTAAACACCTGACCCAAAAGAAAATCTAACATCTTCGCTCAATTGCGTTGCCACACCCGGCGCACTGCGCCACAATCACCATGCTGAATGGAGATTATCATGCGTAAGTTTCTGGTCGTGCTGGATGACAGCCAAGAATGTTTGAACGCAATGCGTTTCGCCGCGCTGCGTGCTGCCCACACGGGTGGCGGCGTCGAGGTTCTAGCGGTGATTCCGCCAGACGAGTTCAATCACTGGATTGGCGTTGGGGCCGTGATGCGCGAAGAAGCGCGTGATCGCATCAATGCGCATTTCGAAGTCTTTGCAAAATGGATGCGCGACAAACAACAGGTCGATCCTGAACTAGTGATCCGTGAGGGCGAAACCGTCACTGAAATCATCGCGCAAATCGCTGACGACCCTGAGGTGGGTGTGCTGGTTCTGGGTGCCGGCGTCAGCAACAAAGGCCCCGGCCCTCTTGTGACCCAACTGACCAAAAGCGCAGGCACACTGCCAATCCCAATCACAATCGTCCCCGGCGACATCACCAAGGAAAAGCTTGAGGCGATTACATGAGGCAGGGTTCGGTTCGCAACCAAAGAATGCGGCCTTGATTGAGGTGGCAGATGTCTACTTCGAGCCCAGATTAACAAATTCTGCGCCAAGAACGAATGTCCGCTGCGGTGGGGGCAACACGCGATTAACTGTGTTACCGCACAGACTCAAAGGTGGCAGAGCTCGCATTAATCACAAAAAAGCGAAGACCGTGAGCAAATATGCTGAGATCAAGAATTCTGTACGAGACTTTGTCCGCGCAATATGCTTTTCTGTGAAATGACAGTCTCGCTGATCCTGAGGCGCTGGAAGCTGCATATGACCGAATGATTGAAGATGGTGCTTGTTATGAAATGCCGATCGATAGCAACGCAGTGTTCGGACATATCTTGATCATGGCAATAGAACCAAGCAATCCTGCAAAAGCCGCTGAAGTATTCGAAACGCTCACCGGTATTTACGCCGACCCCGGTGAAACTGATCACATCAAGTAAAAGATACTCGAAAAACTTTGACCTCACCTGCGCAAAACTTTCCACCCAAGCGAATGGCGTGTTCGCCGAGCTTCTAAGGCTTGCCCCGTTGCGCTAAGAGGGGGGGCGCGTTCGTACTTTGAAAAACCGGTGACCTTTCTAATTAGTTTCAAAATGCACTACCGATCAATGCGGTCATTGGCGCGACCACAGCGAATTCACGCTTTGTCAGCACGGCTGATCTTCACCCCAACACCCAAAACTTAATCTAAAGTTAATCGCCCCCCAAACGTTAACAAAACCCGAAAACTAACAAATAGCTAACGCCCCTCTTGCTCTGAAACTGTACAATTCAGGCTCCAAACTGTGCAGCTCGCCCAAAACCGCCCTAAAATGCGAATTCTGCACGGCTCAAACTGTACAGGTCACAGGGCCAACTGCACAGTTTCGTGCATAAATGCCAACGCACTGAGCATTAACCTACCGACCCAGCCAACTTAGAATGATTCCAAACCTTGACTTGGGGGGCATCAGACCGCATATCAATAGCAACCCCGAGGAGGCATTAATATGTTCATTCAAACAGAATCCACACCGAACCCAGCAACACTAAAATTTTTGCCGGGCCAGACCGTTTTGGAAATGGGCACTGCAGATTTCCCAACAGCGGACACCAGCGACGCCTCCCCTCTTGCCCAACGCATTTTCGCAGTTGAAGGCGTTAGCGGCGTGTTCTTTGGCACTGATTTTGTAACAGTGACAAAGGCAGATGCCGTTGACTGGGATCATATCAAACCAGCATTACTTGGTGCGATTATGGAGCATTTTCAATCCGGTAGCCCTGTCATGGCAGGCGACCACCAACCCGCTTCCGGCCATGCAGAACACACAGGCGAAGACGGCGCAATCGTGGGTCAGATCAAAGAACTGCTCGATAGCCGCGTGCGTCCTGCCGTGGCCCAAGACGGTGGTGACATCACATTCCACGGCTTTGATCGCGGTGTTGTTTACCTTCATATGCAAGGCGCATGCGCCGGTTGTCCATCGTCAACATTGACGTTGAAAATGGGCATCGAAAACCTTCTGCGCCACTACATCCCAGAAGTGACCGAAGTGCGCCCAGTCGCCGTTTAAATCATGTTTTCAAAAGATAATAATACAAGATCACCGTCCAAATCTGGGCGGTTTTCTTGTTTTCCAGCCCTACCCCAGAAAGGTGGTTGTTAAGTGGAAAAGCCTCTCATCCTTGCCTTTGACACCTCCGGCCCATATTGCGCCGCCGCTTTGTTGTCGGGCGACGCTGTCATCACGCAAACCGTCGAAGAAATGAAAAAGGGCCAAGCAGAGCGGCTGATGTTCATCCTTGAAGAATTGGCGCAATTACATGGGCTTGCCTACGCAGACCTTGATGCACTTGCCGTTGGAACTGGTCCCGGTAACTTCACCGGCATCCGTATCGGCGTGTCAGCTGCACGCGGTCTTGCCCTTGGCCTTGGCATCCCAGCCTATGGCGTGAACGGTTTTGAACAACGCGCTATTCTGGACCCATCAGAGATAGTCCACAGTATTGCGGCCCCCCGTGGACAACGCTATGTTCGCGACGCCTCTGGTGCAGCATTGATTTCTGGTGAAGCATTCGAATCCAAAGGATATACTATCCCGACTGATCCAAACCCAGACGCACTTGTGGCCAGCATTGCATTGGCGGCACGCGCACGTTTTCCAAACCCAACCCTCGCGCCTGCCCCATATTATCTCAAGGCCCCCGATGCGGCCCCATCCAAAATTGCAGCCCCTACGATTTTATCATGACACCCAGTGAGTTAAGCCAAATCCACGGTGCCGCATTCACCATGTCCCGCCCATGGTCGGCCAAAGAATTTGAAGACCTTCTGCGCAACAAACACACCCATCTCTTCACCTGCACTCAGGGTTTCGCTCTGGTCCAAGTCATTGCAGGCGAAGCAGAACTTTTGACCATAGCAGTTCACCCTGACGCCCAAGGCAAAGGCG
>Ga0206127_1002169_pt1 | contig 19954 bp, 16 predicted proteins | sample Helgoland_Spring_6_FD_148646 | JGI IMG/M metagenome (GOLD analysis project Ga0206127, IMG submission 148646) | Pelagic subsurface seawater microbial communities from Kabeltonne, Helgoland, North Sea - Helgoland_Spring_Bloom_20160419_1 | ecosystem: Environmental > Aquatic > Marine > Epipelagic ...
CGCCGCGCAACGGTGTTTTGGGGATCGAAACGACCCGTGGTGACCGTCTTTTCATCACGCTGCTGGGTTCGGCCTTTATCAATCTGGCCTGGCTCGGACTGCTCAGCGCACCCCAATGGGGGGCACTGATTGTGTGTTTCTTCTACGCCATCGCGGTTTTTCGCTGGGTGTAGTCGATCAGGTACCCCGGCGTGCAAGAACCGGGCTGCTTTCACTGTTCTAATTTAGGGAGGAACAACAATGAACTTGCGACTTAAAGGAACCACGGCGATCGGGCTTGCTGCTTGCATGCTTGGCGCGCCTGCGTTCGCAGACATGAATGCCGCAAAGGCATTCCTTGATAGCGAGATCGGCGATCTGTCAACGCTGTCCCGCGCCGACCAGGAAGCCGAACTTCAGTTTTTCGTAGATGCGGCAGAGCCCTACAAAGGCATGTCCATCAACGTGGTCTCCGAGACAATCGGCACCCACGAATACGAAGCCAACGTTCTGGCCCCCGCGTTCGAGGCCATCACCGGCATCAAGGTCACACATGACCTGATCGGCGAAGGCGACGTTGTTGAAAAGCTGCAAACGCAAATGCAGTCGGGCGAAAACATCTATGACGCCTATATCAACGACTCCGACCTGATCGGCACCCACTGGCGGTACCAGCAGGCGCGCAACCTGACCGACTGGATGTCGGGCGAAGGTGCGGCTGTGACAAACCCCAACCTCGATCTCGAAGATTTCATCGGTCTGTCCTTCACGACCGGTCCCGATGGCAAGGTCTACCAACTGCCCGACCAGCAGTTCGCGAACCTGTACTGGTTCCGCTACGATTGGTTTAACGACGAACAGAACAAGGCCGACTTCAAGGCGAAATACGGCTATGATCTGGGTGTTCCGGTCAACTGGTCTGCCTATGAGGACATCGCTGAATTCTTCACCGGTCGCGATCTGTCGCGTCTTGGCGTCGAAGGCGAAGTCTTTGGCAACATGGACTACGGCAAGAAAGACCCGTCACTGGGTTGGCGTTACACTGACGCGTGGCTGTCCATGGCTGGCGTTGGTGACGTGGGCGAACCAAACGGTCTGCCCGTCGACGAATGGGGTATCCGCGTCAACGAGAAATCACAGCCCGTCGGGTCGTGCGTTGCGCGTGGTGGTGCCACAAACGGGCCAGCGGCTGTTTACGCTGTGACCAAAGCAATCGAATGGCTGCAAAAATATTCGCCGCCTGCCGCTGCCGGTATGACATTCTCTGAAGCGGGCCCAATCCCTGCCCAAGGTAACGTCGCCCAGCAGATGTTCTGGTACACTGCCTTTACCGCAGCATCCGTTGAACCTGATCTGCCCGTGATGAACGAAGACGGCACGCCAAAATGGCGCATGGCCCCTTCGCCACACGGTTCATACTGGGTTGAGGGCACCAAGATCGGCTACCAAGACGCCGGTTCCTGGACGCTGATGGAATCCACACCTGTGGACCGTGCACAAGCCGCCTGGCTTTATGCGCAATTCGTCACCTCCAAGACTGTGGACGTAAAGAAAAGCCATGTTGGTCTGACATTCATCCGTGAATCCACGATCCAGCACCAAAGCTTTACCGATCGCGCGCCTAAACTGGGTGGCCTGATCGAATTCTACCGTTCGCCTGCACGGGTTCAGTGGTCGCCAACCGGCACCAACGTCCCTGACTATCCAAAGCTGGCCCAACTGTGGTGGCAGAACATCGGCGACGCAATGTCCGGTGCGAAAACCCCGCAAGAAGCGCTGGATTCCCTTTGCGCCGATCAGGAAAAAGTCCTGATCCGTCTTGAGCGTGCAGGGGTTCAGGGTGAACTTGGCCCGGTGATGAACGAAGAAAAGGATGCGGAGTACTGGCTGTCGCAGCCCGGTTCGCCAAAGCCGAAGCTTGAAAACGAAGATGAAACGCCCGTCACTGTTTCCTATGACGAGTTGATCAAATCCTGGCAGTAAACGACCTTTCCGGGGCCACGAAACTGGCCCCGGACCTTCCCAACTTCTTGAACCGTCGGGGCAATTAGCCGATGGTCAGATCAGCGGCTGGTTCTCGTGCCGGCCGCTTTTTTTCACCTAACGCAACGGGGATTCACATGACCTATATTCTTGCAATTGATCAGGGCACAACGTCGACCCGTGCGATCGTATTTGATGGCGCGATGGCTGTGACCGCCCAAGCGCAGCAAGAATTCCCCCAGCATTTTCCGCAATCGGGCTGGGTTGAACATGACCCCGCGAATTTGTGGGACACCACCGTCGCGACCTGCCGCGATGCCATTGCAGGCGCGGGCATTGCTGCATCTGATATTTCCGGCATCGGCATCACCAACCAGCGCGAAACCGTCATTGTCTGGGACAAGACAACAGGCACCCCCATTTACAACGCCATCGTCTGGCAAGACCGCCGCACAGCCGACACCTGTCGGACCCTGCGCGATGCCGGTCACGAACCGATGATCACCGCACGCACCGGCCTGTTGCTGGACCCGTATTTTTCGGCCAGCAAACTGGGCTGGATTCTAGACCATGTTGACGGTGCCCGCGACCGCGCCGCCAAGGGCGAATTGCTGTTTGGCACTGTCGATTGTTTTCTGATCTGGAAGCTGACCGGCGGGGCCGTCCATGCCACCGACGCCACCAATGCCGCGCGCACCATGCTCTATGACATTCACAAAGGCCGGTGGAGCCAGACCATCTGCGGCCTGCTCAACATCCCCATGGAAATGCTGCCCGAGGTCAAGGATTGCGCCGCCGATTTCGGCCTGACACAAGCCGGTATCCTTGGCAGTGCGGTCCCGATCTACGGCGTTGCGGGCGACCAGCAGGCAGCCACCATCGGGCAGGCCTGCTTTGAACCGGGCATGTTGAAATCGACCTATGGCACGGGGTGTTTTGCGCTGCTCAATACCGGCGACACGCCTGTGCAATCGAACAACCGCTTGCTGACGACCATCGCCTATCAACTGGACGGCAAACCCACCTACGCGCTTGAGGGGTCTATTTTTGTCGCCGGTGCTGTGGTGCAATGGCTACGGGACGGGTTGAAAATCATCTCGGACGCGGCACAGACCCAAGCGCTGGCCGAACAGGCCGATCCGCATCAAAACGTTATCCTTGTGCCTGCCTTTGTCGGCCTTGGCGCGCCCTATTGGAACCCTGATTGCCGCGGGGCCACCTTTGGGCTGACCCGTGGCACCGGCCCTGCCGAGATGGCCAAGGCGGCCCTAGAAAGCGTCGGCTTCCAGACCCGTGACCTGCTCGAGGCGATGTCGGCAGATTGGAAAGCCACTGGCGTACAGCCCACCTTGCGCGTGGATGGTGGCATGTCGGCAAATGACTGGGCGATGCAGTTTCTGTCCGACATCATCGCAGCCCCCGTGGACCGCCCGGTGAACCACGAAACCACGGCCCTTGGTGTGGCGTGGCTGGCGGGGATGCGGGCGGGGGTTTACCCCGATCAACAAGGCTTTGCCGCCGCATGGGCCCGCGAGACGCAATTTGCCCCCCACATGGACGAACCCCTGCGCGATCAAAAATACAGCGCGTGGAAACGGGCCGTTCAGGCTACGCTCAGCGTCTGATTGCCCGCCACTGCACAAGGATCTTTCGCATGTTTTCATTCTTCAGCCCCCAAGCGATCCACTTTGGCCGGGCTCAAAGCGCGCAAACCCCCGATTTGGCAAAAGCATTCGGGGGCAATGTGCTGTTGGTCCACGGGGCGACCGTGCGACGGGCAAAATGGCTGATCGACGGGTGCAAACAGACCGGACTGACGGTGCGGACCCTTGCCTGCAAAACCGAACCCAGCCTGCCCGATATCGAAGGGGCCTTGGCCGACCTCAAAGGGTTTTCCCCTGATGTCGTTATCGCCTTGGGCGGCGGCGCGGTGATTGATTTTGGCAAGGCACTGGCGGCACTGATCCCCTGCTCTGCCCCGCCGCAAGACTATCTGGAGGTCGTGGGAACCGGACGCCCGCTTGACCACGCCCCGCTGCCCATGATCGCGCTGCCCACCACCGCTGGCACCGGCGCAGAGGTCACCAAGAACGCGGTGATTTCGGTGCCCGAACAGGGTATCAAGGTCAGCCTGCGCGACCAGAGGATGATCCCCGACATTGCCATCGTCGATGCCGGTTTGATGCAAGGGGCCCCGCGCCGCGTTGCGCTTGCGGCGGGGCTCGATGCCATTACCCAAGTCATCGAACCCTATCTTTCGATCAAGGCAAACCCGATGACCGATGCCCTGTGCCTGTCGGCCATCCCCACCGGCCTTGGCGCGATCAGGGAGTTGGTCGAAAACGATGCGCCCGCTGCTTGGGATGATATGGCGCGGGTCAGCACTTGGGGCGGGCTGGCGCTGGCCAATGCCGGTCTGGGGGCTGTGCATGGTTTTGCCGGTGTGATCGGCGGCAGAACCAACGCACCCCATGGCGAAATCTGCGGCGCGCTTTTACCGGCGGTTCTGGCCTCCCATATGCGCAAGGCAGAGGCCGGGACAGAGCTTCACCGCCGCCTGATCTGGGTTTTGGTGCAGATCGACCTTCAGTTCGGCGACGGCACTGATGGTGCGGGGCTGGCGCAGTTGAAAGCATGGTCGCGCAAGATGGGCCTGCGGGGGCTGGCAGAAATGGGCGTGATCAAGGCCGATCTGGACGACATCGCGCAGGCTTCGGCCGGGGCGTCGTCGATGAAGGGAAACCCCTTTGCCCTGTCACAGTCAGAACTTGTCGAGATCTTGGTGGACGCCCGCTAACAGCCGCCTATTTATACTGTTCGCGACGGTCGCCAAAGGCCCGCACCCGTCTGCGCCACGCACGGTAGCTGCCGGGCTTCAGGCTTTCGCGCATCAGCGCCTTTACCTGTTTGTCGCCCAAGCCGTATTCGCCTTTGATATCGGCAAAGCTGACATGGTCAGACAGCGCCATCTGCACGATGTCGTCGATATGGGCGGGGGAAAGCGTCTTTGGATCCATGAGAGGTCAAATAGCGGCGCACGGGATCAAGGCAAGCCGTGACCTGCGCGCCGCGACTGTATCAGCCTGTAAACAAGTCCTTGAACTGGTCTCGCAGCGCTTTTTTCTGCACTTTGCCCATGGTGTTGCGGGGCAGTTCGGGCATCACGATCATCTTTTGCGGATGTTTGAACCGCGCCAGCGAGGTGGCGATATGTGCCTTGATCGCATCCAGATCGGGCTGGCCATCGGGTGACGGCACCAGAATCGCGACGACCGTTTCCCCGAAATCGGGATGCGGCACGCCGATCACAGCGGATTCCAGCACGTTTTCTTCCTCGTCCAGCAGCAGTTCGATTTCCTTGGGATAGATGTTGTAGCCACCCGAAATGATCAGATCCTTGTTGCGCCCGACGATACTGACATAGCCGTCTTCGTCGATCTGCCCCAAATCGCCGGTGATAAAGAACCCGTCCGGGCGCAGTTCCTCGGCGGTCTTTTCCGGCATCTGCCAATAGCCCTTGAACACGTTTGGCCCACGGACTTCGATCTCGCCGATCTCGCCCTGGGGCAAGGTTTCACCGGTCTTGCTGTCGGTGATCTTCAGCTCCACCCCCGGCAATGGAAAGCCGACAGTGCCCGCCCGCCGTTCGCCCGCATAGGGGTTGGAGGTGTTCATGTTGGTTTCGGTCATGCCATAGCGTTCAAGGATGCGCAGGCCGGTCAGCTTTTCAAACTGCACATGGGTTTCGGCCAAAAGCGGTGCGCTGCCGGAAACGAACAACCGCATATGCGCCACCAGTTCCTTGGTGAACCGCTTGTCGCCCAGCAACCGCGTGTAAAAGGTCGGCACGCCCATCAGCGTCGTCGCTTTGGGCAGATGTTCAATGATCTGATCGACGTTAAAGGCGGGCAGAAAGATCATCTGGCCGCCCGCAAGCAAGGTGATGTTCGACGCCACAAACAGGCCGTGGGTGTGAAAGATCGGTAGGGCATGCAGCAAAACATCGTCTTGTGTGAATTGCCATTCGGCCACCAAGGTTTGCGCATTCGACAGCAGGTTGCCTTGGGTCAGCATCGCCCCTTTGGAACGGCCGGTGGTGCCCGAAGTGTACAAAAACGCCGCCAGATCATCCAGGCTGCGGTCAACGGTGGCAAAGCTGTCGGGCATGGTGGCTGCCACATCGGCAAATGTGCCCGACCCGTCCGCATTCATCGTCGCCAGTTTAGCACCGCAGGCCTTGGCCACGGGGACCATGCCTGCGTGTTTGGACTGATCGCACAGCACCAACCGTGCCCCGCTGTTTTCAACGAAATACGACACCTCTTCGGGGGTGTAGGCCGTGTTGAGCGGCAAAAAGATAACGCCGGCTTGCGCACAGGCGGCATAGACGGCCAGAGCTTGCGGGGATTTGGCGATTTGCACGGCCAGACGGTCACCGGGGACAAGGCCGAATTTGGTCAAGGCACCGGCGTATTGCGCGGCCATGCGCAGGAAGTCGGCATAGGTGATGGTCTGCCCGTCCGGCAGGTGCAAAAACACCTGCGACTTGCCAGCGTGTTTCCCAAAAAGACTATCAAAAAGCGGATTAGCCATTTTTCAAATTCCTATGCTTCAGACATTATGGTGGCGCTTAGCGCGCGGACGTCTGCGGATGCAACAACCGTTTTTTCACTCACGAATTGTTCGTGGTTTTTTGATATCTGCGACAGATCGTACAGATAGTTGACCATCGCGCCATTCGACTGCTTCATCCCGTTTGGCGACACATCCGCACCTGCGTGAACTGCGTGTACCATGGCACCATTGCCCAGATGGAACCGCGCAACAGGGTCAAGGGGGGTGCCATCGGGGCGCTTCGCCTCGAGCAGGTAATGGGCGGCCACTGCCGTTTGCTCCGCATCTTTCGGGATCACGGTGCAGGTCGCGGCCAGCCATTTGTTCAGTCCCGGAATAGGCGACAAGGTGACAAATGTCTTGAGCCCCGGCAGGTCGCGCGACAAATCCGCTGCCACCTGTTTGATCAGCGAATTGCCAAAGGAAATGCCTGCAAGCCCGGCCTGACAGTTCGAAATCGAATAGAACACCGCAGTATCCGCGTCATCGGCGCTGATCGCGTTGCGCCCGTTTGCCAGCAGGTTCTGGACCGAATTCGGGGTGCCTTTGGTCAGCGCGACTTCGACGAAAATCAGCGGCTCGTCCTGCATTGCGGGGTGAAAAAAGCCGAAACACCGTCTGTCAGCGGGCTGCACCCGACGGCGCAGGTCATCCCAGCTGTCGATGGCGTGCACGGCCTCGTAGGCGATGATCTTTTCCAGAATTTGCGCAGGGCTGGACCAGTTGATCGGGCGCAGCACCAGAAAGCCACGGTTGAACCACGAGGCAAACAGATGTTGAAGATCGACATCAAGCGGTTCCAGCAACGGGTGATCGCGCAGCAATCCCAGCAAATCCTTGCGCATGGCCACCAACTGCCCCGTGCCGCCCGGCACCTGATTCAAGCGCCGGGTCAATTCCTGACGGCGCGGTTCGCAGGCGCTGGCAAAGGCGCGGTAGCTTTGCTTGGACGGGGCGTCTTTGTAGGTCTTGAGCGTTTCAGTGACCGCCTGCGCGTCGATCTCAAGACCGTGGGTCATGAATTCGAAAAACGCCAGCTTCTCGGCGGCATCCATCGCGCCGTAGCGGTCAAGGATCAGGCGGGCCAGGGTGCTTCCCGACACTTCACCCTGGCTGCCCAACAGCTTGAGACACAGATCGGCCGTTGTATGGCCTTCGACCTCGTCCTTGATGGCCTTGCGATGGCTGCGTTCAAACACCGACGCGAAAAGGCCCGCGATAAAGCTCATACCGCCGCCCCCATCACCGCGTCCGGCAACCATGTGGCAAGGCCGGGAAAGACGCAGAGCAAGATGATCGCCAGCACCATGCAGGCCACAAAGGGCAAGGACCCCATCAAAATGGTCTTGAGCGAGATGTCAGGCGCAATGCCGTTGATCACATAGAGGTTCAGCCCGACAGGCGGGGAAATCAGCCCGATTTCCATGTTGATGGTCAACACCACCGCGAACCAGATCGGATCAAACCCCGCCGTAGTGATGATCGGCAACAAGATCGGTGCCGCCATCAATATCACCGCGACCGGAGGCAAAAAGAAGCCCGCAATCAGCAAGAATACGTTGACAAAGCCCATCAACACCCAAGGGTTCACATCCAGAGTGCCGATCCAGGTGGCGATGGATTGCGTGATGTAAAGGCTTGAGAGCATATAGGAAAACACCCCGGCAGCGGCGATGATGAACAGGATCATCACGCTTTCCTTGGTGCTGTCGCGCAGCACGACCCACAGGTCACGCGGGTTCCACAGCTTATAGATCACCATCGCGATCAGCAGGCACAAAAGCGCGCCCACGGCGGCGGTTTCAGACGGTGTCGCAACACCGCCATACATCGCGTAAAGCACCCCCAGAATGATAAACAGAAACGGCAGGACGCGCGGCAGGATCTCGAACTTTTCCTTCCACGTATAGTTGCCCGTCGCCAGCAATTCACGGTTCCCGGACTTCCAGGTGGAATAAAGCGACCACGCCATGAACAGCGCCACCAACATCAGACCCGGGATCACCCCCGCCAGAAACAGCCGCCCGATCGAGGTTTCCGTGGCAATGCCGTAAACAATCATCGTGACCGAGGGCGGGATCAGAATGCCCAAGGTGCCCCCTGCCGCAATAGATCCGGCCGCCACACCGTCGGGATAGCCGCGTTTGCGCATCTCGGGGATGCCCATCTTGCCAATCGCGGCACAGGTTGCGGGGCTGGACCCGGACATCGCGGCAAACAGTGCACAGGCCCCGAGGTTCGAAATCACCAGCCCGCCCGGCACGCGGGTCAGCCAGCGTTCAAGCGCCTCGTACAGGTCGGCCCCTGCGCGTGTGGAGGCGATAGACGAGCCCATGATGATAAACATCGGGATCGACAAAAGCGCAAAGTTGTCCAGCTTTCCAAACAGGATTTCGGGCAGCAATTCAAGCGACCGCATCCCGTCAAAGATCATCAGAAATCCGGTCGACACGATCAGCAGGCCAAGGGCTACAGACACACCGGAAAACAGAACGATAATCGTGCTAAAGGCGACAAACGCACCAAGTGTAAGCGGATCCATTAGCTGTCCTCCAAGCCGAACGGCTTATCAATTTTCAGGATAACCGCGATCAGGTCGGCAATCAGTTGCAATAAAAACAGCGCAAATCCGATGGGCAGCGCAGCATAGGGTATCCACAAACGGACCCCCCAGATGGTGTCGGATTTCCAGTTGCGTTCAAACGCCAGGTGCCAGAATTCATAGCCGTGCCACAGCATGATCGCGACCATGACGGTGGACAGCGACAAGGTGAAAATCGCCATGAAATAGCGCGCACGCGGCCCCATCGACAGCGGGACCAGATCGACATTCACATGCCCGCGCAAACGCTGCACATAGGGCAGACCGACCAGCGTTGACGCAATGGCCAGATAGATCACCGCCTCGGTTTGCCAGACGGTCGATCCGTTCAGCACAAAACGGATAAAGATCATCTGACAGGTAATGCCCACCGCAGCGACGATCATCGCCGCCGAACACCAACCTGCAACCGTTGAAAGAGCAGCCACAACACGCAAGAACAGATTATCCCCTGTCCGCGCAGCGACGGCCGAGCTTTGGCCCGCCATAACACCATCCTTAGAAGTTTGAGAATTTGAGATGTGCAAGGAAGGCCGCAAATGTGCAGCCTTCCTTGAGAAGTTTATTCGACCGCGAACGCCATATCGAGCAACGCTTGACCGTCCGGCACATCTGCCACGAACGCTTTGTACGATGTTTCCTGCGCCAGGGCGCGCCATGCGTCAAAGTCGGCCTGTGTCATCTGCGCAATCTCTACGCCCGCATCACGGAACACCTGCTCGGATTCTGCATCCTGCTTTTTGGCTTCTTCCAGATAGAAGGCCTGCGCTTTGGCCGATGCATCCAGCAATGCTTTTTGCTGCGGTTCTGTCAGGCTCTCGAACTTGGATTTGTTCATCAACAATGGCTGGTACATGAACCACAACGCCACATCGCCCGCAGGGGTATAGCACGACACCTGTTCGTAAATCCGGTAGGACACGAAGGAAGACGACGACGTGTTGGCCGCTGTCAAAACGCCGGTTTGCATGGCGTTGTAAATCTCGGACGAGGCCATCGAGGCGATGGACGCCCCTGCCCCGGCCAGCATTTGTTCAAACGCCTTGCCCGCCGCGCGGGTTTGCAGGCCCTGTACGTCTTCGGGCTTGGTGATGCATTTGTCTTTGCCGACAAAACCGCCAGCCAGATAGCCGTGAACCAGAACCATGACATCGTCATCGGCCATTTTCTCTTCGAGCGCGGCCATGAAGGGCGAGGCGCTCAGACGGGCGGCGTGATCGTGGTTTTTCACCAGACCGGGCATCAACGTCAGGTTAAACGCAGGCTGTTGTCCACCCGCATAGCTTAGCGGCAGAACGGTCATATCCAGCTGCCCGCTGCTGAGGGGGCGGTATTGTTCGCGCGGCTTGAACAGCGACTTTGATCCGAAAATCTGGATCTCCAGATCCACATCCGCCGCCTTGACACCATCAGCAACGATCTGTGCGACCTGATTGCGCACATCGGCGTTCGACCATTGGTGGGACAGACGCAGGGTTTCAGCATGAGCGGCCGAACCAAGCGTAAAACAGGCAAGCGTCACGGCTGCCTTGAGTGCAGTAAATTTCATATATTCCTCCCAGAATGTGACCAAGGTCAAACGCCCCGGTTCTACGATGTCATGCTTTCCACGTTTTGCATTCCAAGTCAAATTTCTTGTATACAATTTCTTCCATATTGCATTGTTTTTCGCCTGCTGTTACAAAGCACCCATGGAAATCAGACGCGCAGACAAGATCGCCGAAACACTGGAACAGCTTGTGTTTGCAGGTAAATATCGCGACGGCGAACGTCTGGACGAAGTGAAACTTGCCGAACAGTTTTGTGTGTCACGTACCCCCGTCCGCGAGGCGCTTCAGGTGCTTGTTGCCGCCGGAATCGCCGAACAGATTCCGCGCCGTGGCGTTTTCGTGCGCCAGCCCGGCCCCGTCGAGCTGATGGAGATGTTCGAGATGATGGCCGAGCTGGAAGCGTCCTGCGGGCGGCTGGCCGCATCAAGAATGACAGAGCAGGGATTGCAACAACTGGCCGAGGCAAACGCCCGCTGCCAAGAGGCGATCACCCAGAATGACCACGCGCAATACTATGCCGAGAACGAGAAATTCCACCAGATCATCTATCGCGGGTCAGCGAACGGGTATCTGGAAAAACAAGCCTTGCGGTTGCAGAACAAGCTGCGCGCCTACCGCAAAATGCAACTGCGGTTTCGCGGCCGCATGGGCCAGTCTATGGCCGAACACCGCCAGATCGTAGAGGCGCTTGAAGCCGAAGATGCGGAAAAGGTCGCGACAGTTTTGCGCAACCACGTGGCCGTTCAGGGCGAAAAATTCCATCAGTTGATGGCGAATTTCAACAGCTAGGGTGCCGCCTGCCCGCCCCTGACGGTTTGTTGATCACAGCTTGTCCGGTGGCGTGTCACCGCGAAAAAACGCATCCAGATTATCCAGCGCCTTGAACCCCATCGCATCGCGCGTCTTGACAGTGGCACTGCCGACATGGGGCATCATCATGATGTTCTCGTGCTGCGCAAATGCCGGATTGCCGCCGGGTTCAGTGACGAAACAATCCAGACCCGCCGCCCCGACATGGCCGGATTCGACGGCTTGCAGCAGCGCCGCTTCGTCGATCAGATTGCCCCGTGCGGTGTTCACGATCACACATCCCTGCGGTAGCTTCGCAAGGCGGTCGGCGTTCATCAATCCGGTCGTTTCAGGCGTGGCAGGGCAATGCAGCGACAGGAAATCGGACACCGCCAACAGATCATCAAGGTTTTCGTGATAGGTGGCCCCTGCCTCGTCTGCCTCGGACAGGCGGCTGCGGTTGTGATAGTGGATTTCCATATCGAACCCGCGCGCCTTGCGGGCAAAAGCGCGGCCCACGCCGCCCATGCCGATAATCCCCAGCCGTGCGCCGGTGACCTGCTTGCCCACCAGAAAGGCGGGCGACCAGAAATCCCATGCGCCGGACCGCACCGTGCGGTCGCCGGCAACCGCATGACGTGCGGCCCCCAGCATCAGCATCATCGCCAGTTCGGCGGTGGCATCCGACAGCACGCCGGGCGTGTTGGTGACCGTGATCCCCTTGGCGCGCAGCGCGGGCAGATCGCAATGATCCACGCCGACAGAATGGTTCGCGACGATGCGAAGCCGCGGGTCAAGACGGGCCACGACATCCGCGCTGAAATGTTCGGAATGGCACGGGATGATCCCGTCGACCTTGGCGCTCATCGCGATGATATCTTCGGCGCTGCCCGGTGCATCGGCAGGGTCCCAGATAACCTCGTAATCGCGGCGCGCACGGTTGAGCGTCGCCGCCGAAAGGCTGCGTGTGATCCAGATCACCGGCTTGGTCATATGGTTAATCCCGTTTGTTTTTGCTTGAGGTGGCAAAGTCATAGGCCACGAACCCTAGGGTCACGACGATGATGATCACCAGGTCCGGACTGGGGACCTTGACCGCCAAAATCAGCAGGAAGACAGTGATCGTGAAAAAGGCGAAAAGAGCGAGGAAGCGGTTCATATCATGTCATTCCTTATTGTGTTGCGCCATCGGCCCAGTCGAAAAGCCATTGCGCGGTACGCATCAGTCGCGCGTCATTGCCACGCTCCCCGACCAGCTGGACGCCCATCGGCAGCCCCTCTTGCGAGGTGAGCAGCGGCAGGCTGATGCAAGGTGTGCCGCAAAAGGTCCACAGACCGTTGAAAATCGGATCGCCGGTTGTGTCCAGACCCAGCGGGGCTGGCCCGGTTGCCGACGGGCAGATCAACGCATCGCAGCGGGTCAGCAATTCGCCCAAGGCCGCGTTCAGCACCTTTGGCATATCGCAGGCCGACTGGTAATCGCGGGCAAGCACCGCGTTTCCTTCTGCAATCGCATCGCGGGTCACTTGTCCCAGCGTATCACCCATGTCGCGGGCATAGGGGTAATAGTGATAGGCCATTTCGGCAAAGTTGATCAGCTTGCGCTGGTCTGCCGCCGATTGGAAAACCGAGGGCAGCGGCAATTCGAATGCCTGATCACCAAGCGCTTCGATCAATTCGTTGAACGCTTCTTTCAGCTGTGGTTCTGCGCTTTCTTCCCAACCGGGCGGGCGCACGAAACCGAACACAGGTGCCAGCGGTGGCTTGGATGTGGCGGCGGCGTGCAGCGCGGGTGTGGGGGCAAGCGTGGTTGCGGGGTCGTCGATATCATGGCCGAACAGCACTTCGGCCAGCAAGGCAGCACCAGCCGGATCGCTGGCGAAAACACCGATGGTGTCCAGCGTTGGCGACTGGGTCAGCACCCCGCGCCGCGGGATCGCCCCGAATGTCGGCTTGTACCCGGTTACGCCGCAAAAGGATGCAGGTCGTATCACGGACCCGCCGGTTTGCGTGCCAATCGCCAGTGGCACCATGCCATCAGCGACAGCAGCGGCAGACCCTTGCGACGACCCGCCCGGCGTATGGGCCAGATTATGCGGGTTGGCGGTTTTGCCCGGATGCATGAAGGCAAGTTCGGTCGTGACCGTCTTGCCCATGATGATCGCGCCCTCTTTCTTGAGGCGTTCAACGATAAAGGCGTCGCGCAAAGGCACCCGCCCCGCATCGCCCGCGCAGCCGTTTTCAGTCGGAATGCGCAGGGTATCAATGACGTCTTTCAACCCCACCGGAAGCCCGTGCAGACGGCCCAAGGGCAGCCCCGCGCGGCGTTGGGCATCCAGCGTTTTGGCCTGCGCCCGAACGAAATCGGCGTCAAACCACGCCCACGCGCCGACCTCGGCCTCGCGGACCTCGATCCGCGCGATATAGCTTTCGACAAGGACGCTGGCATCCAGCGCACCGGATGCCAGACGGTCGCGCAGGAGCGTCACGCTGGGTGACGCCACTGTGCGATCCGATTGCTGGGCCTTATTTGCCATAGAACATTTCCGGCAAATAGAACACGATCGACGGGAAGATATACATCAGCACCATCGACAGGATCACGCAGAACAGGAACGGCATGACCCCCGCGAAAATCTGCGTCAACCGGAGTTCGGGCGGCGCGATCCCCTTGAGGTAATAGGCCGACATGGCCATGGGCGGCGTCAGGAAACTGGTTTGCAGGTTAAGCGCCACCAATATCCCAAAGAACAACGGGTCGATCCCGAACACGGCCAGAAGCGGCAGAAAGATCGGCACGAAGATGATGATGATCTCGGACCATTCCAGCGGCCAGCCCAGCAAGAAGATAATCAGCTGTGCAAGGATCAGGAACTGGATGGGTGTGAGGTCCATGCCCTGAACGAACTCGGAAATCACATGTTCCCCGCCAAGATACGAGAACACCGCCGAGAAGGTATAGGAACCGACAAACAACCAGCAAACCATCGCCGTTGTACGCAGAGTCAGATAGACGCTTTCACGCATCCGCTGCCACGTCATCGCGCGGTAGATAAAGGCCAGAAAGATACCGCCCAATGCGCCGATTGATGCCGCTTCGGTCGGGGTGGCAAGGCCGAACAGGATGGACCCCAGCACCGCAAAGATCAGGAAGGCGAGCGGCACAAAGGAAGTGATGATCATCCAAACCAGTTTGCCCATCGGCATGTCTGGCACTTCGTCGTCAGTGGGTCGGGGTGCCGAAGATGGCTGGATCAGCGACCGACCGACGATATAGACCAGATACAGGCCCACCAGTGTCAGGCCGGGCAGCAATGCCGCCGCATAAAGCCGCACGATAGAGACGTTGGTCGCGGCCGCATAAACGATCAGCATGATCGACGGCGGGATCAGAATACCCAAGGTACCACCCGCACAGATGATGCCCGCCGCAAAAGACGGATCATACCGTGCCTTGAGCATCGCAGGCAGCGCCAGCAAGCCCATCAAAGTCACAACCGCCCCCACGATCCCCGTGGCCGTCGCGAACAAGGCGCAAGTGATCAGCGCCGCAACACCCATGGAGCCGGGAACGTTTTTGGACGCGACGTTCAAGGTGGTGAACAGACGGTCAACGATGTTGGACCGCTCGACGATATAGCCCATGAACAAAAACAACGGCACGGCGGTCAGAACTTCGTTCGACATCACCGTAAAGGTCTGGTTCACGAATAAATCGAATATTCGGTTGTTAAATAACCCCTCGAACCAGGTTGACCATTGGTCCCACTGCCCCGCGGTTTCATCTAATCGGTCAAAGCTGCGCCACATGCGGCGTGCATCGAAATAGGCGTAATAGCCAAAGCCGATGCCCATCGCCATGAGCGTGAATGCAATCGGGAAGCCTAGGAAAACAAAGATGATGAACAGGCCCAACATCATCAGGGCAATATGCGGATCGGTCATGTGATATGGTCTTTCTCGGCCTTATTGGCTTCTTGCATCAAAAGGTCTTCGGTCTCGAAAACATCTTCGTCGGCCTCTACCCAATAGTTGTCTCTGATTGCGATGATGCAGCGGCATACTTGTCCAATGCCCTGAATAAACAGCAAGATACCCGCCGCTACGATCACCGCTTTGAACTGGTAGATCGGCACGCCTGCGGGGCTGTTGACCGACACTTCGCCATATTGCCACGACCGGGCGGCATATTTCCAGCCGGCCAGGATCAACGCGATAACGCCGGGAAAGAAGAACACGATGTACAAGACAATGTCGATTTTGCCTTGGGTCTTGGGCTGCAAAAGCCGGTACAGGAAATCGCCCCGTACATGCCCACCCCGCGACAGCGTATAGGCCCCGCCCATCATGAACAGCGTTCCATACATGATAAACGACACATCCAGCGCCCATGCGGTCGGGTTGTTCATGACGTAGCGCACGAACACTTCGTAACCGGTGCCAATCGACATCAGCAAAATGAGCCAGGCAAATGATTTGCCAAACCAAGCGGAGAGGTTATCGGCGAACCGAATAATTGATAACATGATACTCCCTTACCTCGCATAAAAACCCCGGCATAAAGAATGCCGAGGTTCGTTTCGCCACTCAGACCTTAGCGGTCAAAGTTTGATCTTGCCGGGGAAGTAGTGCTCGTAAGCCAACCCGTAATCAGGCGCGTTCATCAGCTCGTAGTACGAGACACGGCTGACCCAGTCACGCTGGCTGTCCAGGCATTTCTTCATGAACGGATCTGTTTCCAGTTCTGGAATCAGTTCGTCCCATGCCTTGAGCTGCGCATCGAGGATTTCTTTGGAGGTGCGGCGTACGTTCACGCCTGCATCGTTCTGCAAGAATTGCAGATCCGCAGAGTACCGGTTCATCGCCTTGGCTGTGTTTGCCGTCGACACCGCTTCGACACCGTATTTCAGGATCGCCTGAATGTCGGGGTCCAGATCTTCCAAGAAGGTCTTGGAGAACAGGAATTCGAAGCTTTCGGATGCCTGGTGGTACGAGGACAGATAGTAGTTCTTGGCAACGTCCTGCGCGCCAAAGTCTTTATCCGACGACGGGTTGTTGAATTCGAACGCGTCAATCACGCCACGTTCCATCGCAGGCACGATTTCACCGCCGGGCAACTGCGCCACGGACATGCCAAGCTTGGCCATCAGGTCAGCCGCAAGGCCAACTGTGCGATATTTGAAGCCCTGCAAGTCGGCAACGGTGTTCACTTCTTCTTTGAACCAGCCAAAGGGCTGCGCGAACATCGGGAAGCCCATGTAGCCAACAACGTCGAGACCCATGATATCCTGCGTCAGTTCATTATACAGCGCCTGACCGCCACCTTCATAGAACCACGACAGCATGGTCGTTGCGGAACCGCCGAAAACAGGGCCCGTGCCGAACAGGGACGCGGCTTTGTTTTTGCCGTACCAGTAAACAGGAACCGAGTGCGCGGCATCAATCAGACCGTCGTTCACAGCATCCAGAACCTGGAACGCGGCAACAACAGCACCGGCTGGCAACACGTCTACCTTGACGCGGCCGCCCGACATTTCCTCGACGCGCGACGCATAATCGCGGGCAAAGTCCTGCCAGATGTTGGCGTCATTCCAAGATGTCTGCATCTTGATCACAAGCGGCGCTTGCGCAAGAACGGCAGGTGCAGCCAGCATACCACCAGCAGCAGCGCCACCGGCAACGGCGGATTTTGTCAGAAACGACCGCCGGTTAAGGTTTTTATTTTCCGTCATATTTTCTCCTCCCAGAGTGATCGCGCTTAGGCCCTCGCAGTTTGCGGCGCATAGGACGACCCGAAGCTCTAGGGTAAATCGTTCATACGCAGAAGCAAGAATGTTTGCGCAAACATCGAAAAATAAATGCATATGCACAAAAATCGGGGCGCAGAACTGCACTCTGCGCCCCGATGAAACGGCCTTCTGATTGTATCAGCGTGGTTTATGTTTCGGATTGATTGATTTCGCCTGACGGTTTGTCAGGAACGGCTCCCCACCGATGCCCCATCAATCAACTGTAGCTGCCTTGGAGCCCGCCTCCCAGCGGGCTCCAAAACCTGAATTAACGCAGAAGCAGTTTGGCTTCATACTTCTTGAGCGTTGCACGTGCCGTCCGGTAGCCCTTCATGCCGACCTCTGTCTCAAGCTCTGGGAAGAGTGCGAGGATTTCATCGCGCTGCTCTGCCCCAAGGCCGTCGATGGTATAGTCACCCGGATAGAAGCTTTCCGTCCACGTTCCATCCGACAGCACGACTTCGTGACGCTCGAACATAAAGTGGATGTAGCTCGTCTGGGATACATCAACGTGACAGATCCCGTCCTTGCCAACAAAGTGCTTGGCGGCTGCGAGAACTTCCGGCTCGTCGAAATACATCGACGCTCCTTTATCCGCGATCAGCATCCGGTGGTTCGGCGATACCATTATATCACGCTCTGGCATGTTTTCACCCAAAGACCCTGCCTTGATCAGAACCGGCTTCAGCTCTGGCCGTGCGATAAAGTCTTTTTGCGTCAACGATTTCTGACCGACCCACGCGATTTCCTGCAAACCGTTGTCGCGGGTGATAACCCGATCGCCCGGTTGCAGATCTTCGACGCGGACCTGGCCTTTTGCCGTCGCAATCAACGTGCCCGGCGTAAAGCAAGGGACGATGCTTTCGATGTTGGTAAAGTCCAACCGGCCTGTGTCGTTCCCGGCGGCGTCCGTCAAGACAATCGTCCCGTCGAAACCGTCATTGGGGCTGTCACCGTCAATCGTATCACCGGGGTCATTATCCGGGGTGATGTTTTCAAGACGATACCCGCCGCCGTTCAACGAACCGGTAAGGTCGATGACGTCAAAGTCGCTTGGGTCAGACCCGCTGCCACCGTCGATGGTGTCGCCGCCGTTGACATCAAGGAAGGTATCCTGCCCGTCATCGCCGCGCATGCTGTCATTGCCGGCCCCGCCGCGAATGGTGTCGTTGTCGCCGCCACCGCTGATGGTGTCGTCGCCAGAGCCGCCCAGCAATTCGTCATTGCCAAAGCCACCCAGCAGGCTGTCGTTGCCGGCCCCGCCGGACACCGCGTCGTTATCTTCGCCGCCGTCGATGGTATCGTTACCTTCGCCGCCGAAAAGATTGTCATCACCGCGTACACCGCTGATGCTGTCGTCGCCGTCGCCACCGTCTACGGTGTCATTGTCGCCAGCCGCAAAGATCGTGTCGTTGCCGTCACCACCACGGATGCTGTCTTCGCCAAAGCCGCCCGTGATAGAGTCGTCTCCGGTGCCGCCGTCGATGGTGTCGTTGCCCTGACCACCGTCAATGGTGTCGTTGCCGTCGCCGCCCAGGACGCTGTCGTGATCATTGCCCGCAAAGATGGAGTCGTTGCCAACGCCGCCGTCAATGACATCATCGCCTTGTGCGCCGAGGATGGTATCATCGCCCTGCCCCCCCAGAATGGTGTCATTGCCGATACCGCCATCAAGGCTGTCATCGTCGATCCCGCCGTCGATATAGTCGTTGTCGGCACCACCAAAGATGGTGTCGTCATCGTCTTCACCGTACAGAACGTCGTCGCCGGCACCGCCTTCGATCAGATCCTTGCCGTTGTTCGGCTGTGGATCCAGCGCGTCAATGATATCACCATCGACACCTGCAATGGTTTCAGGACCGAAGCCACCCCAGATCGTGTCGTTGCCGTCATTGCCGCGCAACGTATCGGAGCCATGGCTGCCGATGATGCTGTCGTTGCCGTCACCACCGCTTACAAAGTCGTCGTCAATACCGGCGTTGATTGAATCGTGGCCCGTCCCGCCAAAGATCGTGTCGGCATCATCGCCAGTACGGATGGTGTCATTGCCCGCACCACCATCGACATAGTCGCGGCTGTCGTCCGGGTTCGGATCACCTGTGCCAAAGAACGGGTTCGGGATTGTCGCGCCGGTCAGCGGGTTCGTGATGAACTGCTGGTCGTTCGGATAATCCGAGAACGTATCGACACCGGCAATGATGGAGTCGTTGCCATCGTTGCCAAAGATGCTGTCCGAGCCTTGGATATCTGTGATGATATCGTCGCCCTCGCCACCGGTGATGGTATCGTCGTCGATCCCGCCTTCGATGACATCGTCACCGATACCACCGTCGATCACATCCGCATCGTCACCACCGTCGATGGTGTCGTTGCCGGCCCCCCCGTTGATCGTGTCTTTGTTGTCATTCGGGTTCGGATCCTGATCGAATGGTTCCGAGATCAAAGGCAGATCGGCATCCGGCACCCCGGCAACACCCGGCTCATCACCCGAGATAACGTCGTTGCCATCGCCACCATCCAGGCTGTCATTGCCATCGCCGCCGTCCAGCAGGTCGTCGCCCGCGCCGCCGTCGAGGATGTCATTGCCGCCTTCGCCTGCGATGGTGTCATTGCCACCGCCCGCTGCAACGCTGTCGTCGCCGCCGCCG
>Ga0206127_1002170_pt1 | contig 19939 bp, 15 predicted proteins | sample Helgoland_Spring_6_FD_148646 | JGI IMG/M metagenome (GOLD analysis project Ga0206127, IMG submission 148646) | Pelagic subsurface seawater microbial communities from Kabeltonne, Helgoland, North Sea - Helgoland_Spring_Bloom_20160419_1 | ecosystem: Environmental > Aquatic > Marine > Epipelagic ...
ATTGCAGCGGCGGTGGGCACCCCGTTCTATGTCTATTCGACAGCAACTTTGCTGCGTCATTACACCCTCTTTGATGAGGCTTTGGCGGGCATGGATCATTTGGTTTGCTACGCGATGAAGGCGGCAAGCAATCAAGCGATCCTAAAGACCCTAGCCAATGCCGGCGCTGGGATGGACGTGGTTTCTGGTGGTGAATATACGCGCGCCAAGGCTGCTGGCGTGCCCGGCGACAAGATAGTCTTTTCCGGTGTCGGCAAAACCGTTGATGAAATCCGTATGGCGCTGACGGGCGGTATTCGCCAATTCAACGTGGAATCTGAGCCAGAAATCGAAACGCTCAACCGTGTCGCAGGCGAGCTGAACACCATTGCACCCATCACCATTCGTGTGAACCCGGATGTCGACGCCAAAACTCATGCCAAGATTGCCACCGGTAAATCCGAAAATAAGTTTGGCATTCCGATTGCGCGCGCACGCGAGGTGTATGCCATGGCCGGTGCGATGGATCATCTGGATATCATCGGCATTGATGTTCACATCGGCAGTCAGTTGACGGAACTCGAACCTTTTGAATTGGCCTACCAGAAAGTAGCGGAGCTGACCGAGGTGCTGCGTGCCGATGGCCACAACATCCGGCGTCTTGATCTGGGTGGCGGCTTGGGCATTCCGTATACCCGCAACAACGAAGCGCCGCCGCTTCCCGCTGACTATGGGGCGTTGATCAAGCGAACGGTCGGCCATCTGGGCTGCGAGATCGAAATCGAGCCGGGCCGCCTGATCGCGGGCAATGCGGGCTGCATGATAAGTGAAGTCATCTATGTCAAATCCGGTGAGGGCCGTGATTTTCTGATCATTGACGGCGCGATGAATGACCTGATCCGCCCCGCAATGTATGACGCATATCACGATATCATCCCCGTGGTTGAGCCCGCGCCCGGGGTCGAACAGGGCCCAATTGATATCGTCGGGCCGGTCTGTGAATCCGGTGATACCTTTGCCAAGCAGCGCATGATGCCCAAAATGCAGGCAGGCGCGCTTGTCGCGTTTCGCTCGGCGGGGGCATATGGCGCGGTCATGAGCAGTGAATATAATACGCGGCCCCTGATTCCCGAGGTTCTGGTGCATGGCGATCAATACGCGGTGATCCGTCCACGTCCGACGTTTGACGAAATGATAAATCGCGATACCATCCCAGAGTGGCTTTAGGCGATTTTGCGCATCACGCCACTGGCAAGGGATGCAAAGTAAATGGCCTATTCCTCTCAGCGTGATGCGCAAAACGGGCTGAACGTCGTGCGTTGGCCTGTGAGGATGACGCATGCGGGCATGTTTGCGGAACGGCTTTGGCAAGCGACGTGGCCATTGGTCACGGTGTGCCTTTCCGTCTTGGCGGCCCTGATGTTGGGTTTGCAAGATGTCTTGATGATCGAGCTGGTGTGGGTCGGCGCTCTGATGGCTTTGTTTGCCGGTCTGGCAGCGTTGATCTATGCGTTGACACGGTTCCGCATCCCATCGCGTGCGGCGGCATTGGCCCGCCTTGACGAGGCGTTACCGGGCCGGCCGATCCAAGCGCTGATGGATGGTCAGGCGATTGGTAAAACTGATCCGGCCTCTTTGGTGGTGTGGCGTGCGCATCAGGCGCGCATGGTTGCCCGTGCGGCTGACGCAACCCCTGTCCCCGCTGATTTGCGGATCGCGCACCGCGATCCCTACGCGCTGCGCTATGTCGCGGTGCTTGCCTTTGTGGTGGCATTGATCTTTGGCTCGATCTGGCGCGTGGGTTCAGTGTCAGACATGGCGCCGGGGGCGGGTAACGGATTGGCCTCTGGACCGGTTTGGGAGGGCTGGGCGGAAAGCCCACGTTATACCGAGCGGCCTACAATCTACCTTAATGATATCACCGAAGATGTGCTGACAGTGCCGCTTGGCAGTCTGATCACTTTGCGATTGTATGGCGAGACCGGGGCGCTGGTAGTGGCCGAAACCGTATCAGGAAAAACCGCAGATCCGAACGCCGCTTCGAACCCTGAGCAAGACTTTACTGCCCTTCAGTCAGGCAAGATTGCCGTGAACGGCCCGGGTGGGCGCAGCTGGTCGGTCATCGTATTACCTGACGCGGCCCCTGAAATATCCACCTTGGGTGAACCGGATGCAGATGCTTTGGGCAGAATGTCACTGCCCTTTGACGCGCGCGACGATTATGGCGTGGAAGCGGGCGAGGCGCGGATCGCGCTTGATTTGCGCAATGTTGATCGGCGGCACGGGTTGACGATCGCACCAGACCCACGTTCTGAAATAACGGTATCTTTGCCCATGCCTGTCGCAGGCAGTCGATCAGATTTTCAAGAAAACCTGATCGACGACTTTTCGCAACATCCCTGGGCCAACCTGCCAGTGACAATCACGCTGACCGCTTTGGATGCGGCCGAACAGGTCGCAACCTCTGCACCTGTTTCCTTTGTGCTTCCCGGCAGAAGGTTCTTTGATCCCCTTGCTGCCGTGATCATCGAACAGCGCCGTGACCTGCTGTGGGCCAGTGGAAATGCCACCCGCGTCAGCCAGATCTTGCGCGCGGTCGCCCATCGCCCAGACGAGGTTTTTCGAAAAGAGGTCGAGCAGTTGCGCCTGCGACGCGCCATCACGCGGCTGGAAACGTTCGCCCTGTATGGTCTGACGGCCGAACAACAAGAGGACTTGGCGCAAGATTTTTGGAACCTCGCCCTCGCGATCGAAGAGGGTGATCTGACCAGTGCGCTGGAACGTCTCCGGCGCGCCAAGGATCGTTTAAATCAGGCCATGCGTGATGGGGCAAGCGCGGCAGAGATCAAAGAGCTGATGCGTGAATTGCGCATGGCGACTGATGACTACATGGATCAGTTGTCGCGGCAAGCTCAGCAGGATACGCAGCAAAACGGCGAACAGGGCCAACAGGGCGACCCACAAAACCAGATGCAAATGACCCAAGATGATCTGCAGCGGATGATGGATCGCATTCAGGAGTTGATGGAGCAGGGCCGCATGGCCGAGGCAGAGCAAGCCTTGCAGGAACTTCAGGAAATACTGGAAAATATGCGCGTCACCCAGGGTGAGGGTCAGGGCAACCAAAGTCCTGGTGAGCAGGCGATGGAAGGTTTGGCAGAGACTTTGCGCGATCAGCAGGGCTTGAGCGATCGTGCGTTCCGCGACCTGCAGGAACAGTTTAATCCTAATGCGCAAGCCGGCGAAAGCCAAGGCAACGAAGGGCGCAGTGGCGGCCAGGGGCAAGGCGATCAACACAGTCAGGATGGCGACGGTCAAAGCGAACAGGGTGATGGCCCGCAAGAGGGCGATGTAAATCAACAAGGCGAGGGCGCCGACGGATCTCTGGCAGATCGTCAGCAGGCCTTGCGCGATGAACTCTCCCGGCAACAGCGTAATCTGCCGGGTGCAGGTACACCGGAAGGCGAGGCTGCCCGCGACGCGCTCGGTCAGGCAGGTCGAGCGATGGATGACGCCGAAGAGTCGTTGCGCCAACGCAAATTCGCCGATGCTCTCGATAGTCAATCGCGAGCAATGGAAGCACTTCGCGAAGGCATGCGTGCCCTAGGCGAGGCAATGCAGCAAGAGCAGCAAACCGGCCAGCAGGGACAAGGCACAGCTGACGCTAACCGCAGAGCCGAAGCCAGTGACCCACTGGGCCGTGACCCAGGGTCAAATGGTGGCACTGGCACTGATGAGGGGCTGTTGCGGGGTGAAGACGTCTATCGCCGGGCCCGCGATCTGCTGGATGAAATCCGGCGCCGTTCGGGTGAAGGTGAGCGCCCGGATATCGAGCTGGATTATCTCAAGCGACTGCTGGACCGGTTCTAAATCACAACGACGGTTTTTGTGTCATTGAGCTTTGGTGGACGCAACTGTGTCAAGCCAATTCAATGCAGTCTGGACATGCCCGTCAAGCCATTGCCGCGCGCTGTCTACTTGCGCAACGTAAACGCTGATGTAGGGATCGGCCTGTGGCATCGATTTTGCGATTTGTGGTGCAAATGAGTAAACGGCCCCAAGAGCCACCGCTAAAACAAAAACAAGGGCAAACCCACGGCGAAAGCCGGATTTTTGACCAACCTGCAGAGCCTGATCTTGGTTGGGATCTGTTGGTATGGCGGATTGTCGGTCACTGGCCGAGCGCAGCGTGGAATTGATTTCTTCGATGTCAGGGAGCAAATCGCGCCGTGATCCCGTGGCGTCTGGGGGCGCTTCTGCCTCAGTTGAGGGGTCTTCGCCGCGGATTCGTGCCATGCGATCGCGCGCTTGGCGGCCCGCTTTGGTTTGGGTGCTGTCCAGCCCCAGGTCAGGCTGGCTTTCCAGACTGGTTGCTTCTCGCGCGCGAACCTGACTTTCCAGTTCAGCTTCTTGTTGCAAGATGTCTGCGACCGAAGGGTCCAGCTTGCGCCGCTGAGGTTCAGGTTTTTTCACACTTTTCGCTTCTGGGGTGTGCGCGTCATCTGCTTGGGTGTAATCTTCTGACAGATCTGTGGGTTCTGGTTCTGGCGGCATGTGGTTTGGATGGTGCTGATACCATGTCTGTCCACAGTTGGAACATTGCACATCGCGGCCTTCTGTCGGGATGACATCATCCCGAACTTCGTACTGTGCATCGCAATTGGGGCAAATCAGCCGCATGTTGTTCCCTGTGTCACCCTTATCCAGACCCTATGTTGTAGGATCGTCCTAGAAAAGCCATAACTTCTACTGAACGCGCAGACCATTCAGATTGAAAGCGGCATGATGCTGAGGCACAACAGGTCAATGTGTTGGGGGCTAACGTGATAGAGCTGAAAAATGTGGCTTACAGTTATGGCGGCGGAGAGCTTTTGTCAGATATTTCCGTCAAACTGGCGCCGGGTTCATTCCATTTTCTGACTGGCCCGTCTGGCGCAGGTAAAACAACTTTTCTCAAACTGTGTTACGGCGCTCTTTTGCCAACAGCCGGGCATGTCCGTGTTTTTGGATCAGATTTACACGGATTGGAGCGGGATGATATCGCGCTGATCCGTCGTAAAATTGGCGTTGTGCACCAAGATGTGCAATTTCTTGACCATCTGCCGGTGACTGACAACATCGCTCTCCCGCTGACTGTTTCTGGTCGTCATGAAGAGGCCGTTGGCTCAGATTTAAAAGATTTAATAGCCTGGGTCGGACTGACAGCGCGTGCTGCGGCGCTACCACTTGAATTGTCGGGGGGGGAGCGTCAGCGTGCAGCCTTGGCCCGTGCAGTGATTATGTCACCAGATGTCGTGATGGCCGATGAACCAACGGGAAACGTGGATTGGGACATGTCCCAACGTTTGCTCACGCTGCTGGTCGAATTGAATCGTATGGGCAAGACCGTATTGATTGCGACACATGATTTGTCGTTGATCCGTGCGGCCAAGGCACAGGTGCAAGCCCGCGTTCTGCGTATATCGAACCGGCGTATACAATTGGCCGGAGCAGACCTGTGATGTTTGGCTTGCGCAGATTTAAGATTCTTCTGCTGGGCGATAGGAACGCTGATCGTGTCGTTCCACCGAGTGGATTTACTGCGCAGCTCACCCTGTTTTCGGCGGGTGCTATGGGGTTTTTGGCAATATTCGCACTTGCCCTGTCTCTTGCCAGCGGACGGTTAGCTTCGCAGTGGGGCAACGAGCTGGCGCGGACAGCAACGATCAGGATAGTGGCCCCGCTGGATCAACGAGCCGCTCAGACAGCCGCAGCGCTAAAGCTGTTGGAGACAACACCGGGCGTGACAGCTGCCCGTGCTTTGACCGATGCAGAACAACAGGCGCTACTGGCACCGTGGTTTGGGCGTGACTTGCAATTGGATACGCTGCCGGTGCCGCGTCTGATCGAGATTACAACGGAACAGCACGGCTTTGACCCGATTGGTGTGAGGTTGCGGCTGACCGCCGAGGTGCCCGGCGCGGTGTTGGATGATCATAGCCGCTGGCGGGCGCCGCTGATTGCTGCGGCAAAACGGTTGCGACTGTTGGGTTGGGGATCTGCACTGCTGATTTCAACCGCGTTGGCAGCAATGGTCACAATGGCAGCCAATGCTGCCCTTGCAGCGAATGCGCAGGTGATTCAGGTTCTGCGCCTTGTAGGGGCGACAGATCGCTATATCGCACAGGCCTTTGTTCGGCGCTTTACCCTGCGCGCCATTTTTGGATCTTTTGTCGGCGTCTGTTTCGGGCTGCTGGCTATCTGGTTGATACCGTCGGGAGAAGGGGCACCTGGGTTCCTTACTGGTATTGGCTTTCAAGGCGCAGGGTGGATGGTTCCGCTGCTGTTGCCATTCATTTCCGGTATTGTGGCGTTGATAGCGACGGCATTTGCCGCACGCCGTGCTTTGAGGACAATTTCGTGATGCAATATGTTCGGTCGCTGGTCTTTGTTGGGCAGATTTACTTCATGATGCTGGTCATAGGGTTGGTGTTTGCACCTTACGCCTTCATCAGTCGCCATGGGGCGCGGCTTGCGTGCAAGACCTACAGCCGCTGGGTATTCTGGTCTATGCGCTGGATGGTGGGTATACGCGCTGAGGTGCGTGGTGAGGTTCCGCAGGGCGAAGTCCTCATCGCGGCCAAGCATCAGTCGTTCTTGGACATCATGATGATCTTTACTGCGCTACCCTCGGCCAAGTTCATAATGAAGCGCGAGATTTTATGGACTCCGGTCATTGGTCTGTATGCCAAGCGGCTAGATTGCGTTGCTGTTGATCGTGGGAAACGCGGTGCCGCGATCCGGACGATGTTACGTGATGTTGAAGCCGGTCGAGCAGACCCCGGCCAGTTGATCATCTACTCTCAAGGCACAAGGGTAGCGCCCGGCGATCGCAAGCCATATAAAGTGGGCACCGCTATTCTAAATGAACAATTGGGGCAACCTTGCGTCCCAGTCGCCACGAATGTGGGCATTTTTTGGCCTCGTAAAGGCATCATGCGCAAGCCCGGTACAGCGATCGTGGAATTTCTGCCCGCCATGCCAGAGGGGTTGGAGAACGCAGAATTTTTGACCCAACTGGAAACCTTGGTCGAGGCGCGCTCAGATGATTTGATGCGAGAAGGAGGATTTGATCCCGATGGAATACATTAAGGACATCAAAACGCTGGAGGCGCTTTACGGCGCCCCGGCTGTTGCATCGCTGCGCAAGGTGGCTGAACATCTGACCCCGCTGTATCGGACGTGGATAGAGCGGTCGCGGTTTTGCGTCTTGACCACGGTTGGCCCGGACGGGACGGATGGCAGCCCACGTGGTGATGATGGACCCGTTGCCATGGCTCTGGACCCAAAGACGCTTGTGATGCCGGATTGGCGTGGCAACAATCGGTTGGATTCGCTGCGCAATATCGTGTTGGACGGCAGGGTGTCACTGATGTTTATGGTGCCGGGTTCGGACACAGTCGTGCGGGTGAATGGGAAAGCACGGTTGACAACGGACATAGACCTGCGCGCCCGGTTTGCGCATAACAAAAGGCAGCCTGCGACTGTAACTGTCGTGCGCATTGGCGAGGTTTATGTGCAATGTGCGCGTGCCGTGATGCGCGCGGGCCTGTGGTCGCGCAACGATAACCAAGGCTTGCCGACGCTCGGGGAAATCTTGGCCGAGGCATCGGACGGCGAAGAAGGTGGTGCCGCCTATGACGCTGAGTGGCCTGTGCGCGCGGCCAAGACAATGTGGTGAGGGCATAAAGCTCTATTCGAAAATGAGACTTGCCTAACGCCACCTGAAAAATGATAGGTTTTCACGCGTTTTGTAATGTGCGCTGGTTCAGGTATTTCGTCAAACGGTATGGACCCCTTCCGATGCTTCGGAAGAGGCCTTGGTTGTGCATAACTTCAAACTGCTTGCGCGCCGATGGACCTGACTTTGTTTAGCCACTTTTCGACTGTGCCGGGTTTAGGATGGCTTGCGCCGGCGAACCATGTAAATTTTGCGGGCTTGAAGCCGACAAAGCCCAGAATCTGCCCTTTGAGTTGCCAAATCAGCGCACGCCGATAGACAAGGCGCATGAACCATCCCGGAGTGTCAGACGTAAGGATCACGCGCGCTGTTCGGCCTGTCAGCAACGGGGATGGCATCCCGGCAAAGTTCAAGTTGCGCGTGTCAAAGGCGCGCCCGGGGATAAACGTTCTGTCAATAAGACCTTTCAACCGCGCAGGCAGACCGCCCCACCACATCGGAGAAACAAGTACCAGATGGTCGCTCCATTCAAGGTTTGACAGCACGTTTTCCAAGGCTGGTTCCAATGGCTTGAAGTCGGTGTAGTTGCCTTTGCCAAAGTCATCGTCGAACTCCAAATGGCTCAGATGCGCGACGCGTACATCATGTCCGGCATCACGCGCGGACCGGGCATATGTTTCTGCAAAACTGCGGGACAGACTGCTTTCTGCGGGGTGACCATCTAGGATGAATATCTTTTTCTGTGTCATGAAGTGCTCCAAAATTGACTACGGTCATTTATTCAATAAAAATGACCGTAGTCAATAATTAATTTGACCGTGGTCATAAAAAATGTAAAAAAGGGGTATGGCAGTTCAAAAACGCACGCTTCAAACCCGGTCTCGGTTGCTTTCCGTGGCGCAAGAGCGCGTTAAAACAAGCGGTTATGAAGCATTGCGTGTGGAAGAGGTCGTTGTAGGTGCCAGCGTTGCCAAAGGAACATTCTTTGCGCATTTTCGCGATAAGGATGCGCTTATGGAAATACTGATCGGCGCAGAACTGGATGCGTGTCTGGATCAGGCGGCTGCGATTCCCCCACCCATCACGATCCCTGATATCATCACGCGCCTGCAACCCTATCATGACTGCATGACGCAGGAACGCTATGTTTTCGATCTGATCCTGCGCTACTCAGGAGCTGCCGCAATCGCCAATATTGGCCCAATTGCAGATACATTTGGCAAATATGTATATCTGATCGAAGACTGGATAAAAGCAGGTTCTTACCGGACGGATATATCGCCTGAGCTGATCGCCGAAGGTGTACAGGGCTTTGCAATTCAGTCGATGTCGCTGCAATTTTGCGCGCTTCACGCTTCGACCGCGTTTGAGGATCGCTTTAAAATCTATCTAAATGCGTGGATGCTGCCGCAGGCATCGACCGACTGAACGCAGAAGCACGTAGTTTCTAGTATCAACGATATGTGAAACCATAATGGCGTTTCATGCAATACCTCAAACATTAGCAATCACCTAACGCATTGAAACCTTAGACTTCTGACTGCATTAGGTAATTCAGTATTTCTGCATAACATCCTAGCTGTGGATTGCTCCGTCGCCACAGGCCAGCGCGGCTTCGCGTACGGCTTCCGAATACGTCGGGTGCGCATGGCAGGTCAGCGCCAGATCTTCGGCTGACGCACCGAATTCCATTGCTACGCAAATTTCATGGATCAGATCACCAGCGGCTGGTCCAATGATATGCGCCCCTAGAATGCGATCTGTATCCTTGTCGGCAAGAATTTTAACAAACCCATCGCCTGCAAAATTGGCCTTTGCACGGCCATTGCCCATGAAGGAAAACTTGCCAACCTTATAGGCATGTCCGGCGTCTTTCAGCTCTTGTTCAGTTTTGCCAACATTGGCGACCTCAGGGTGCGTGTAAATCACACCCGGAATCACATTATAGTTCACATGACCATGTTTCCCGGCGATCTGTTCCGCAGCTGCCATACCCTCGTCTTCTGCTTTGTGGGCAAGCATCGGCCCCTCGATCACGTCGCCGATCGCGTAAATGCCGGGGATATTGGTTTGCCAGAGAGCATCAACCTTGATTTGTCCACGTTGCGTCATTTCAATACCTAGACCGTCGAGGCCAAGCCCATCAACATAGGGTGTGCGCCCCGTAGCCACCAGAACGACGTCGGCGTCGATAACGTGATCGCTGTCGTCTTTGCGCAGCTTGTAATGCACTTTCGCCTTGGTCTTGGTTGCCTCTACCTTCTGGACCGCAGCACCCATGGTAAAGCCGATCCCCTGCTTGGTTAGCGTCCTTTTGAAATGTTTCTGAACTTCGGCGTCCATGCCGGGTGTGATCGCGTCAAGAAATTCTATCACCTGCACTTCGGCGCCCAGTCTTTTATAGACCGACCCCAATTCAAGGCCGATCACGCCCGCGCCGATTACAACCATCTTGTTGGGAACCTTGCCCAATTCCAAAGCGCCTGTGGATGTCACAACGACCTTTTCGTCGATCTCGACCCCTGGCAGGCTTGAGGGCACTGAGCCGGATGCGATTATGATGGATTTGGCCTGATGTATGTCATCATCCACCTTGACTTGACCCACAGCAGGGATGCTGGCCCAACCCTTGAGCCAATCCACCTTGTTCTTTTTTAGCAAGAATTCCACGCCTTTGGTGTTCTGCCCGATTGTATCGTTCTTATAGGCCAGCATTTGCTTCCAATCGACCGAAGGGCTTTTACCCTTGAGGCCCATCGCGGCAAAGTTATGCTCAGCCTCGTGTAGCATATGGGAGGCATGCAAAAGCGCTTTGGACGGGATACAGCCCACATTCAAACAGGTGCCCCCCAGCGTGTCGCGCCCCTCGACCACAGCTGTTTTCAGCCCCAACTGCGCACAGCGAATGGCGCAAACATAGCCGCCGGGGCCAGAGCCGATGATGATTACGTCGTAAGAAGCCATTCTTTTGGTCCTTTGAGATTTGGACGTCGGTATCGCGTCAGTTGTGGTGCGGTCTATGGGAAGTCCAAGAGTGACCTGCCCAAGACATTCGGGGTTTGGTTACAAGTCCATCAGCAACCGGCGTGGATCTTCAAGCGCCTCTTTCACGCGCACAAGGAACGTAACCGCCCCTTTGCCATCCACGATCCGGTGATCATAGCTAAGCGCCAGATACATCATGGGTCGGATCACGACCTGACCGCCAATAGCCATGGGTCTGTCCTGAATCTTGTGCATGCCCAGAATGCCCGATTGTGGTGGGTTCAGGATGGGCGAAGACATCAGCGAACCATAGACGCCGCCGTTGGAGATTGTGAATGTTCCGCCCTGCATTTCGGCCATCGACAGCTTGCCATCGCGGGCGCGGGCACCTTTTTCGGCGATGGCTTTTTCGATGGCGGCGAAGGACATCGCGTCGGCGTCACGGATGACTGGCACGACGAGGCCCGTGGGCGTGCCAGCGGCGATGCCCATATGGACAAAGTTTTTGTAGACGATATCGGTGCCGTCGATTTCGGCGTTCACCTCTGGCACTTCGTTCAGCGCGTGGCAGCAGGCCTTGGTAAAAAAGGACATGAAACCCAGTTTGACGCCGTGTTTCTTTGCAAACAGGTCTTTATACTCGTTCCGAAGCGCCATCACCTCGGTCATGTCGACCTCATTATAGGTGGTGAGCATGGCTGCGGTGTTTTGGCTGTCCTTGAGACGCTTGGCGATGGTCTGCCGCAGGCGAGTCATTTTGACGCGCTCCTCGCGGGCGGCATCATCCGCAGCGACCGGCGCGCGGGTCATAGCAGGTGTTGAAACCGGCGCAGGGGCACTGGCGGCCACGGCAACAGCGCGGGTTACATCATCCTTCATGACGCGGCCATCACGGCCTGTTCCAGTTATCTGATCGCGGGACAGGCCTGCTTCTGCCATGGCCTTCTTGGCGGATGGCGCGTCTTCTACGTCCGTACTGCGGGACGCTGCTGCGACAGGATGTGCAGCCGCCGCAGTGGGTGCTGCGCCGCCGGCTACGGCACCAGAGGCCGAGATCACCGCCAGCTTGGCACTGGCATCCACGGTCGCCCCTTCGACCGCAGTGATTTCGGTTAACACGCCAGCTGCGGGGGCTGGGACTTCGATGCTAACCTTGTCAGTTTCTAACTCGCAGATCATTTCGTCTTGGGCCACTGCGTCACCAACGGCTTTGAACCAAGTGCTGACGGTTGCTTCGGTGACGGATTCGCCCAGGGTCGGGACCATTACATTGACAAGGGCGCTGCCCGCGTCAGTGGCTGGGGTCGTGTTGGCCTTGTGCTTGGGCGCGTCGCCAGATGCTGCAGCCCCTTCTCGAATGGTCGCCAATAAAGCGTCAACGCCAACTGTTTGCCCTTCGGGTGCAATTATATCGCCAAGGGCCCCTGCAATGGGCGAAGGTACTTCGACTGTGACCTTGTCAGTTTCCAGCTCACATAGCATCTCATCCACATTGACTGCATCGCCGGGCTTTTTGAACCAGGTTGCAACGGTTGCCTCGGTGACGCTTTCGCCCAGGGTGGGCACACGGACTTCAGTGGTCATAGTCTTATCCTTTAACGGTCAGCGCTTCGTCGACGAGCGCGGCTTGTTGGGCTTTGTGCTGGCTGGCAAGGCCGGTGGCTGGTGAGGCGGATGTAGTCCGGCCAACGTATTGTGGCCGGGTGTTTTGAGCACCTATCCGGGTCAGGACCCATTCGATGTTAGGTTCGATAAAGCTCCAGGCACCTTGGTTCTTGGGTTCTTCTTGACACCAAATTATCTCGGCCCCTTTGAACCGTTCTAATTCTTTGACCAAACTGATGGCAGGGAACGGATAGAACTGTTCGACTCGCATCAGGTACACGTCATCAATGCCACGCGCGTCACGCTCTTCAAGCAAGTCGTAATATACCTTGCCCGAACACATCACCACGCGCTTGATGTTGCTGTCACTGACAAGCGTTGTCTCGGAATTGCCCTGCTGGGCATCGTCCCACAATACACGGTGGAAGGACGACCCGGTTGTAAATTCTTCTGCCTTTGAAACGGCCAGTTTGTGACGCAACAGTGACTTGGGCGTCATCAGAATCAGAGGCTTTCGGAAGTCGCGGTGGATCTGTCGGCGCAGAATGTGAAAGTAATTGGCAGGTGTCGTACAATTGGCAACGATCCAGTTGTCCTGACCGCACATCTGCAGAAAACGTTCCAGTCGCGCAGAAGAGTGTTCGGGGCCCTGCCCTTCGAACCCATGGGGCAGCAGCACAACAAGGCCCGACATCCGAAGCCATTTCGATTCACCAGAACTAATGAACTGATCAAACATGATTTGCGCACCGTTGGCGAAATCACCAAATTGCGCTTCCCAAAGGGTCAGTGCGTTGGGCTCTGCCAGACTGTAGCCATATTCAAAGCCCAGAACTGCGTATTCCGACAGCATTGAATCGATCACCTCGTACTGGGCTTGGCCAGCGCGTACGCTGTTTAGCGGGAAATAACGCTCTTCGGTGTCCTGATTGATCAACCCTGAATGGCGTTGGCTGAAGGTCCCACGTGTGCTGTCCTGACCCGAAAGCCGTACTGGGTAGCCTTCGGTCAATAGAGATCCAAAGGCAAGCGCCTCACTGGTGGCCCAATCAAACCCTTCTTTGCTGTCGAACATCGCTTTCTTGGTGTCCAGAATCCGACCTACCGTCTTGTGCACCGGAAAGCCGTCAGGTGGTGTCGAAAGGGCACGGCCCACGTCGGCAAACGTTTCGGGTGGGATGGCGGTTTTGCCGCGTTGGTAGTCTTCTTTGTTGCGATCCAGATGAGACCATTTGCCGTCAAGCCAGTCTGCTTTATTCGGCCGGTAGTCTTTGCCCGCCTCGAATTCGTCATTCATGTAAGCTTGGAAGGTAGCTTTCATGTCCTCAATTTCGCCTTCGGGGATTAGCCCGTCGCGGACAAGACGCTCTGTATAAAGCGTCAGCGTAGTTTTGTGTTTTTTGATCCGCTTGTACATCACTGGGTTGGTGAACATGGGCTCGTCGCCCTCGTTATGGCCAAATCGGCGATAGCAGAAGATGTCGATAACCACGTCTTTGTGGAATTTCTGGCGGAATTCGGTGGCGACCTTGGCGGCATGCACAACCGCTTCGGGGTCATCACCGTTCACGTGGAAAATTGGGGCTTCGACCACCAGCGCGTTGTCGGTTGGGTAAGGGCTGGAACGCGAAAAATGCGGCGCCGTGGTAAAGCCGATTTGGTTGTTCACGACGATATGCATAGTGCCACCGGCCTTGTGGCCCTTGAGGCCTGAGAGCGCGAAACACTCTGCCACGACGCCCTGACCGGCAAAAGCAGCATCGCCATGCAGCAGGATCGGCATCACCGCCGTGCGCTCGGCGTCATTCAGCTGGTCCTGCTTTGCGCGCACCTTGCCCAGAACAACCGGGTTCACCGCCTCAAGATGGCTGGGGTTAGCCGTGAGGCTCAGGTGCACCGAATTGCCATCAAAGTCACGGTCTGACGACGCACCAAGGTGGTATTTCACATCGCCCGAGCCGTCAACGTCTTCGGGTTTGAAACTGCCGCCCTGAAACTCGTTGAAAATCGCCCGGTACGGTTTGGCCATCACATTGGCCAACACGCTCAGCCGCCCCCGATGGGGCATGCCGATGACAATTTCCTTGAGGCCAAGCGCCCCGCCGCGCTTGATGATTTGCTCCATCGCAGGGATCAGGCTTTCGCCGCCGTCCAGACCAAAACGTTTAGTCCCCATATATTTGACATGGAGAAATTTTTCAAATCCCTCGGCCTCGACCATCTTGTTCAGGATCGCCTTTCGGCCCTCGCGGGTGAACTGAATTTCCTTGCCCAGTCCTTCGATGCGCTCTTTGAGCCAACCGGCCTCTTCGGGGTCAGAGATATGCATGTATTGCAATGCAAAGGTGCCGCAATAGGTGCGTTTTACAATGTCGATGATCTCGCGCATGGTAGCGACATCAAGACCCAGAACCTTGTCGATAAAGATCGGACGGTCCAAGTCGGCCTCGGTAAATCCGTAGGATTTCGGGTCGAGTTCCGGGTGGGGAATGTTTTCACGCATACCAAGTGGATCAAGCTCAGCGACCAGATGACCCCGGATGCGATAGGCACGGATGATCATCAGGGCGCGGATACTGTCAAGCACGGCACGCTTGATCTGATCGCTGGACACTTCAACGCCCGTTTCGGTCGCCTTGGCCTTGATCTTGTCGCCCGCCCCTTTGACCTCTGCCGGAGCGGCCCATTCGCCGGTCAGCGCCTGAGTCAGGTCATCGCCCGGCATGGGAGGCCAATCGGCGCGCGCCCAGCTTGGTCCAGAGGCTTGATGCTTGACCGAAACCTCATCATCGCCCATCGCCTTGAAAAACGCCTGCCACGCGGCATCCACTGCATTCGGATCGCCCGCATAGCGCGCGTACATCTGTTCAAGATATTCCGCATTGTGTCCCTGCATGAAGGATGAGGCATGAAACTGGTTGTTGGGGGATTGGTCGGTCATCTCATTGATCCTCTTTTTCTGAGGCTGATTTGTTGACGATTGTTGCAGACGAACGCCTGCCGTCTGAATGCTCTGCAAGTTCATGTGCAGATTGATAAAGAAACGCTGCCGAGACTTTTAAGTCCGGCTGATCAAACCAGCCGAATTGCCGTTCTCCGAATTGGCGTAACTTGAGTTGTGGGAATTTGTTTTCAAATGCATGGCCGAGCGTCTTATCTGACACAAACAAACAAATAATCGCGCCATCTTCCCGAAGTTCTAGCACGACAGCACTATTATCCAATGCGTAAACTGCTTGCGTGCGTTGTGTCACGCCTTCTGACAAGCGGTCTGCCCATTTCGCAGTCGCCGACCAAGATTCAGGGTTTAGTGCGTCGACATTTAACAAGAATATCACTTGCCGAAAGATGTCACTGTTGTCCGGTGTGGTTTGTGTCCAACTGAGGCTGGCAAATGTTTCTTTAAGTCCGTCAAATGTGATGCCGGGTTCTGCACAAGCAAACACATCATTTTCGGTTTGTGCCGACCCACACGACGTTAGTGTTGCTAGTGCAACGATGGCCAATGCACAGACCCGGCGGACACGCCGGGCATCCCCCGAGCGCCGCCCCGGGCGGGGGATACTCCCCCACCCGCGGTCGGGGGATGCCCTCAACACATATGGCAGCCGTTTCCGCATTTAGCCGTTGATCGCCTCCATCACGGCCTCACCCAGCGTGGCGGGGCTGTCGGCCACAACGATACCTGCGGCGCGCATGGCTTCGATCTTGTCTTCGGCACCGCCCTTGCCGCCCGCCACAATCGCGCCCGCATGTCCCATGCGGCGGCCCGGAGGGGCAGTGCGGCCCGCGATGAACCCGGCGGTGGGCTTCCAGCGCCCCGCCCTTTTCTCGTCGGCAAGGAATTGTGCGGCGTCCTCTTCGGCAGAGCCCCCGATTTCACCGATCATGATGATACTTGTCGTCTCGGGGTCGGCAAGGAACATCTCGAGCACGTCGATATGCTCGGTGCCCTTGATCGGGTCACCGCCGATGCCCACGGCGCTTGACTGTCCGATGCCCAGATCGGTGGTTTGCTTGACCGCCTCATATGTCAGCGTGCCAGAACGGGATACAACTCCGCATGACCCACGTTTATGGATGTGGCCGGGCATAATGCCGATTTTGCAGGCATCCGGCGTGATCACACCGGGGCAGTTGGGGCCGATAAGGCGCGAACTGGACCCTTCGAGCGCGCGCTGCACCTTCATCATGTCAAGCACGGGGATGCCTTCGGTGATGCACACGATGAGGGGCATTTCAGCGTCAATAGCTTCGAGGATCGAATCTGCGGCAAAGGGCGGCGGCACGTAGATGACGGAAGCATTCGCGTCGGTCACGTCCATCGCCTCGTGCACGGAGTTGAAGACAGGCAGATCAAGGTGGGTCATCCCGCCCTTGCCCGGAGTTACGCCACCAACCATCTTGGTGCCGTAGGCGATGGCCTGTTCGGTGTGAAATGTCCCTTGCGAGCCAGTGAGGCCCTGACAGATCACTTTGGTGTTTTCGTCAATCAATACGGCCATGTCTGGCGTCTCCTTGGGGTCATACCCTTGTTTGAGTAAACGAGCGCATGTGGCCCGTGAAAATGTCTGCGGTTGGGGCACAGATCGTGAAGTCTTGTGCCAACGGATTTCCGTTCAAGCGCCCGCCCATCATGATAGACCCTCTGCTTCGGGGGGGCTGCGTCGAATACACGGGGCAGCGGCAGGAATTGCTGGAAACGCGAACATCGTCTCTTAGCCTTTGACAGCTGAAACTATCTTTTGGGCGCCGTCCTTGAGGTCGTCAGCCGCAATCACGTCAAGGCCAGAATTGTTGATGATATCTTTGCCCTGCTGCACATTCGTGCCCTCAAGCCGCACAACTAATGGCACTTTCAGGCCAACTTCTTTCACCGCAGCGACAACGCCATCTGCGATCACATCGCAGCGCATGATGCCACCAAAGATGTTGACCAAAATACCTTTGACCTGTGGATCTGAGGTGATGATCTTGAACGCCTCTGTCACCTTTTCCTTGGTTGCACCGCCACCCACATCAAGAAAATTAGCTGGCTCAGCACCGTAAAGCTTGATGATGTCCATCGTCGCCATGGCAAGGCCAGCACCGTTGACCATGCAGCCAATTTCGCCATCAAGCGCGATGTAGTTCAGATCGTATTTGGAAGCGGCGAGTTCTTTGGGGTCTTCTTCAGTTTCGTCGCGCAGCTCATTGATATCTGCATGGCGATACATGGCGTTGCCATCAAACGATACTTTGGCATCGAGTACTTTCAGATCACCACTGTCGGTCACAATCAACGGGTTGATTTCCAGCATCTCCATGTCTTTTTCAACAAACGCCTTATAGAGCAGGCCCATCAGGCCAACACATTGTTTGACTTGCTTTCCGGCCAGGCCCAACGAAAACGCGATGCGGCGTCCGTGGAACGCCTGATATCCAGTGGCTGGATCGACTGAGAAGCTTAGGATTTTTTCGGGTGTCGACGCTGCGACTTCTTCGATGTCCATGCCGCCTTCGGTGGAGCAGACAAAGCTAATCCGGCTCGTCTGACGATCAACAAGCAAGGCAAGGTAAAGCTCTGTTTCGATGCCTGACCCATCCTCAATATAGATGCGGTTCACTTGCTTGCCGATTGGACCCGTTTGATGGGTAACCAGTGTGCGCCCCAGCATCTTTTTGGCTTCTTCAGCAGCTTCCTCGACCGATTTCGTTAGGCGTACGCCGCCTTTGTCGCCGGCATCAATTTCTTTGAACGAACCTTTGCCCCGGCCGCCAGCGTGGATTTGTGCCTTGACCACCCACAATGGCCCGTCCAACGCGCCTGCGGCAGTCTTGGCGTCTTCTGCCCGAAGGACGACGCGCCCGTCAGAGACCGGAGCCCCGTAGCTGCGCAAAAGGGCTTTGGCTTGGTATTCATGGATGTTCATATCAGTTTGGTCCCGTATTCAACGTCAGGTTCGACCCTATTCGACGAATTTTTGAAGCTGCGTAAATGGCTAAGATGCCACTAGCACAGTTTTTCGGGATAATTTTTTATTTTGTGATCACGCGTTTTTAAAGTGTGATCACAAAATATGAACGCCGGTATTTGGGATTCGTATCGTTGAGGTCCAAGCCGCTGACGCAAATCGAGCCATGGTAATTGCTCGGGGCTGGATTGTTCACTCTTACAACCCCAAAACCCTGGTGATGATGCGTATGTATTTACTTGGACGAAAGATCGTGGCGCCGGATGTTCAGATGGGCAGCAGCTGTTCGACATAAAGTCGGCGCTGTGAGGTGGGCCAGATACAATCCTATCTGGCCCACCACTATTTTTCATTACGCCGGAAACAGTGATCAGCACTGATGGTTTAGTTCAGGTGAGACTATCGTCGATACCCTTGCAGGCGTTGACCAGTCCTTTGACGGCAGCGACCGAACTATCAAACATCGCTTGCTCGTCCTTGGTCATTTGGATGTCAATCACGCGCTCGACACCGGCCGCGCCGATCACGGTGGGGACGCCCACATACATACCCTTCAGACCCAACGCCCCGTCAACATATGCAGCGCAAGGCAAAACGCGCTTTTGATCCCGGAGGTAGGCCTCGGCCATTTCGATGGCCGATGTCGCAGGCGCATAAAATGCAGAGCCAGTTTTCAGAAGACCAACGATTTCTGCGCCACCGTCACGGGTGCGCTGAACGATTGCATCAAGCTTTTCCTGAGTGGTCCAGCCCATCTTGATTAGGTCGGGCAACGGAATGCCCGCAACGGTCGAATAACGTGTGAGCGGAACCATGGTATCACCGTGGCCACCAAGCACAAAAGCTGTGACGTCACGCATCGACACGTTGAATTCTTCCGCAAGAAAGTGGCGGAAACGGGCGCTGTCGAGAACACCAGCCATGCCGCAGACTTTTTCATGGGGCAGGCCGCTGAATTCACGCAGGGCCCAAACCATCGCGTCCAACGGGTTTGTAATGCAGATGACAAAGGCGTCTGGTGCGTGGTCGCGAATGCCTTCGCCTACCGACTTCATAACCTTTAAGTTGATACCTAGCAGGTCATCGCGGCTCATGCCCGGCTTGCGCGGCACACCGGCGGTGACGATGCAAACGTCTGCGCCCGCGATGTCGGCGTAGGACTGCGTGCCGGTCATCTTTGCATCAAAGCCCTCGGAAGGGCCTGATTCCGCGATGTCGAGGGCTTTGCCCTCGGGCGTGCCTTCTGCGATGTCAAAAAGCACAACGTCGCCAAGCTCTTTGAGGGCTGCAAGGTGGGCAAGCGTGCCACCGATTTGACCGGCGCCGATCAAGGCAATCTTGGGTCTGGCCATGGATGAAGTTCTCCGCACTAGGGTTTTGTTTGGCGCGGTGCCTAGCCCGAGATAGGCTTTGGCGCAAGGGTGCTGCACTGCAGCGCGGTTAGGTCTGAGCGCTGGCGAGCCGGCCAAAGGCAGTCTAAAGGGGTGGGAACGCGGTACTTTTAGGAATTTGGGCCATGCTGGAGCTTTCGTTAGGTTTTTTTCTTGTGGCAGGCCCAGCGGTAATTTTTGCGGGCATTTCTAAAAGCGGTTTTGGTTCGGGGGCTGCGTTTGCTTCTGCGTCGATTCTGGCTTTGGTGGTTGAACCGGGCCTTGCCCTTGGTGTCATGTTGCCACTGTTGATGCTTGTGGATGCT
>Ga0206127_1002173_pt1 | contig 19905 bp, 22 predicted proteins | sample Helgoland_Spring_6_FD_148646 | JGI IMG/M metagenome (GOLD analysis project Ga0206127, IMG submission 148646) | Pelagic subsurface seawater microbial communities from Kabeltonne, Helgoland, North Sea - Helgoland_Spring_Bloom_20160419_1 | ecosystem: Environmental > Aquatic > Marine > Epipelagic ...
TCTCTCCCCGAATTTATTTAAGCAACCGAACAAAGAACTTATTTGATTGACTAAAAAAAATATTATAATTACATTATAATATTTTTTTTAGTCAATCAAATAAGTTCTTTGTTCGGTTGCTTAAATAAATTCGGGGAGAGAGAGACCAGTATTCACTATTTAACACCATAATCCTTATCATAATATTAAATAAACAACAGACCACACCATAAAACCATAACAAATATTTTACCCTTCATTCACACCACAAAATATTATTTGTTAATAGATTTCCTTATGATTTATCGTAAGGTTTTACAGGGTCTCGGCTGGGGGACTCGGGCGGGGGCGTAGCCACCAACGCAATCCATAAGGGTATACCCTACGGTTTTTACCTTACCCATAGGGTAGACCACACGATTAAATGATTTCTTAAAAGTATCCCGACAAAATTTATTTAAGAAACCTGATGGACACGATTGGATGTTACTTTATATATAATACACCCCAACTGTGTCCACGACCAGAGTTGCGACCAGAATTGCCAATTCTAAAAAAGTATGCATTAAAAGAATTAAATAATTATTAATAATTGGTCTTGCTCATTAATAAGCGTTTATACATTTAAAATAAAATATATCAATATATAAATGAATGCGCAGGAATGTTGTGTGAATTATATGATCTATAAAAAAATAGATGAGCGTGGAACAATGAAATATGGAATGTTTAAGAATTTAATAGGATTTATATTGAACTCATCTAATGATAACTTTATCCGCAAAATATTTTTAGACCTTGTAGAGTCAAAGCACTTTATAAAGATTAAGAATATCAAGACATCATACAAGTATCAGTTCAACCCATGTCCAGAAATTGAATATGTAAAACCAGAATTACCAGAAAGTTATTTCACAGTTACGTGGACATAGGTGCTGCCCTTGTAATTTGAAGGAATACCGTATTTTTCCCACCTAGTGTTAAATTATCAGGAACCGATAAATTAGGATTTAAGATGCGAACACCAAAATTTGACAGTGATTGAGATTCACCACGATGAATATATGGTATTGAACCAGCACCTTGATCACTTGTAAAACTATCAAGGCTGTAATATCTATTAACGATTGATTGAACTGTTCCTAAGGTTTTTGTCTTCTTACCACCTACAAGTTCTTGACTAAAATTATTTGCTATAGAAACCAAGAAATACCCCTGCCCTGCAACAGGGTCATTAAACGTCCGATTAGCAAATATAGATGTTGTTAATTCTGTTCCAACATATGTATCAGTTTGACCTAAATAACCTTCTCTTATCGGTCTATTAAAATATAGATTGTTTTTTTGAACTGGAATATCTAAACCAGCATATGCTCCAGTTACATTTTTTCTACTTCCTTCTTCTATAATATCAATTGAAAAACTATTTGGTGTTGATGGCAAGGGGTCTCCTGCTGCTGGATATGCCATAGTTCTATTTTGTTTGGGTTGTATTATACATCCAGTTAATCCAATATCGCCCCAAAAATTTGTGTTCTGACCAGTTACTGTATCCTTTGCCCTTAATGAAGTCCAAGCAATTCCACTGTATCTCGTGGCAATTCCACTTGTGGTCTGACTTGGTATTATTCCACCAGGATTATAAGTAAGACAAGGAATAGCATCATTAGTGGTGTCATCAGTTCCTAAATTATATATGGGAAAATGTTGTGTTGTAAATTTCAATTTTCTTTCAAATTCATCATATTGTAACGCCAATTGATTTGTTCCTATAAATCTATCAAGTGGTGGTATCTGAGGGTTGGCGGTATCATCTTCTTCTAGCATCATTTGGTCAACTGGATATGTAAAATAATGTAGTCCGCCCTCTGGGTCATCCTTAACAAACGAACTATTAACAAAGACTTGGTCAGCACTATACCCACCATATTCAGCAGCGTCTTTTAAGATTTGATAATTTTGAAGCACTGAAGTTAAAAATGGTGTGTTCTGTGGAAAATATTTAGGCATATTGGTAGGGGGTATGGTAATAACTTTTTCATCATAATCATCTGATATTATTCCATTTTCATCTATTTTAGTTATTCTATTGGTAATAAATGTTGCTAATTCTTCTGGTGTATATGTTGACGCTGGTAATGTAAAAGTAAAAGGAAAAGTCTGAAGAGTTATAATAGGGTCTTTATCTCCCAATTTAAATGCCGAACTTAACCAATCAATATCCGAACCATCAACCAATCCCTTATTAGTAATATCATACTCAGAGGTTAACATTTTAAAATAGGGTCCATTTTCATTACCAGCACAAATAACATCTATTACTGATGTAGCGTTTTTATTTTTTTTTGCTAGTTCTGTTGGAATATGAAAATAGGCATATCCTATAGTTCCATCAACTTTTTGATATTCAAAATCAACATCCATATGATGCGTGTAGGAAAAATTATTATATGGTCCCAATGCGTGCCAAAAAACCTTCGGAACTGACCAGGTATGGGTTGTTTCATTTGAAACTGCTTTAGATAACCACCACAAATTGTTATCTCCGTAATCTTCGGGGGCAACTCCAGTAGCATAATTTTTATATGTTCTTAATCTCGCATTTCCTCCATTTACATAATCATATGTTTGGTCTAATACATAATTCTGAACATACATAGCACATTCCATAGTTAACTCAAGATCATTAGCAACAGTAATTCTGGTTCTATCTGTTACCGTAGTATCAAGAAAAACAGCCTTAATTGCCACCTCATCACCTTCATTCAATAATATTTCATGGTCGAGGGTGGTTTCCCATACTCCCGCCTCGTTGCTATCTTCTGCCTCTTCTTGTCTTAATTGAATTATAGTTGTAGCCATTATAACTATATAATATATAAAAAAAATAAGAATTAAACATATTGAATTCTATAACTTCCATCTGGTCTAATAGTAAGAGCCTTATGAACTTCACCATAGATGTTAATGGTTTGAGCGGAATTAGTTGGGCGTGTTGCAGAGGTATCAGCATTGGTTTCACGTTCAATTTGGATTTGAAGATTTGCGACCTTAGCACCTAATAGCATACCAAAAAAATCTTGTTGTCCAGCAGATTTGCCCTCAGTAGCTAAATTAGGACCTTGATCCCATTGGTAAAAATTAGATCCTGGTAACATATCCATTGAACCCCATGTGTCACACATTAATCCGAGACGTGCATTATCACCTTTAACACCTTTAAAACCTGGCAAGATATTTCGCCCATTTAATCGAATTTGAAGAGCTTGTTGAAGATTTGCGACAGATGCGGCAATACCATATCCTAAAACATTAGCACCGTTAACAGTCTGTGCTTTATCTAATAATTGTTTTGTGATTAAAATTCGTTCAACATTTTTGTCCAAAAATCCTAATGAATTAATATTATCTGATGCGGTTGAGATGTCAGCAGCACCATATCCACTCACATCCACTGTAGGTATAGAACCATTATCAGTTTCAACTTCAAGCCATCGGAGACCATTTTCCATAAGATTTGCGGTAAGGGGTTCAACTGCGTTTTGGTTATCAATGTAATCAACAGCAAGGACTGGTCTTAAGGTATTAATTTCACTATCATTCTTTGTTAAGATTTGATTAAGTGGATCAGCATTGAATTCAATTTCCAAAACGAGATTTTTAAAGACAGATGTAGGGAGAACACCAACGTCTTTTAAAAATGGTAGCATTTCGTCTAAACGAATAATACCAGATTTACTATCAGCTGCGGTCGTACCAGCATCACCAGAAGGGTAAACGTGGGTTTGTTTAGCATTAATGGCCGAGGTTTCATGTCCCATATTGTTTCGTTGTAACCATGATTTAACGGATTTATTTTCACTATTAGTATGGTTAGAACTCTTAAAGAACATATAAGGAGCAACAGTTCGGAGAGAAGACAATTCAGTTCGGGCATCAAGGAGTCTAATATTTTTAATAAGGGAAACCACACCAAGACCCCGACTATATGATGTTGCTACATTAGACGAACAACCTAAATCTAATAGACGCATATTAGGGAGGTAAGCAAGCTTTGAACCATCAAGCTCAAATCGACAACGTTGATTCTGAATGTATGCGACAGGATCAATATATTCTGTTTTCGTTATACCAGTGCTAAATTTATTCATTTTATAAAATAATAAAATAAAAATAATTTGAAAAATTTAATAAATAATTTATTTTAATTAGATCGATATTTTTGAATGGAAAAACATCCAACAAACATAAGGTGTTCCAGTAACACCCGAACCGACGCCACTTTGAAGTTGAAGGGTAAACCTATTAACACTTAAATCAATTGATGCGTCAAAATCAAGACCCATACAGCCAGACCCTTTGTTAGCTCGGAACTTATCGACGGAAACGGAATTGTGTCCTGAGTTATACATTGAACTAATAAATCGTTCAAGCAATTCGGTCTTGTCTGTAATTCGGTAAGTCACTAATGAATTAGTTGCCGAGTTCATGATATATTGGGTTTCAGCCCATCCCTTAACATCTGAAAGATTGTGAGTATTCCAAACTGAAACATTTTCCTGAGATTGTTCTAAAAATGAAATACTAACAGCATCACAGACTGCATTAACATTGGCAGAAATATTGGCATTGCCAGATAGCACATTAGATTTGACAGTGTTAATAGTTCGCATTTCAATAGGTTCGTTTGTTTTAAAATCTGGAACAGTGTTGAACGTGCATCGTAAGTTAGATAGGGAATAATTAGCGGTTGTGGTTTGAGACGTTCCATATAAGGCACTTTCGTTTCTTGCTAAATTAAGGGTAAGGGTTACGATTCCAGATTTCGCAAATGGTAGATCACCACCACGCATTTTATTTAAAGCACACATAGGTTTAATGGAAAAATCCACATTTTCGGTATATTCAGTAGCAGTTGTAAGGTTTGGTTTAATACCGTTACAATATGCTTCGGTAGCAACCTCAGATGTTGCCTTAAGTTCACAGGCGTGGATACCATTAAGCATGTCACTATCGGCGAGAGATGCGACCGAATTCATCGCAACATATCTAGGGTAAGCACTAATATTTTCTTTTAAACCCCCAGCGGAAAAATTAACTTGAAGGCTATCAATAAATGTGTGTCCACCGATTCGAGGATCAAAATGGATACCACTAGCTGTTCTGGTATTTCCTGTAGAATGGACAGCAAGCTCAGCAATAACACGGACAGAGTTAGCAACGAGGGCACGGTTAGGTCCAGGGCTAATAAGAAAATCAACATTATCATATTGAGAATAGGCATCCTTAACACTTTGAGGTTGAACCTCGTGGTATAGCATTTTTTGAGACAGAGAACTAGACATTTTATATAATTATAAAATATATTAAATTTAAAAAAAAAATATTAATTTATATAGTTTTAGTAATTTGTTTAAATAATACTAATTGTTCAATTCCAGCATTACCAGAACCAGCGGCATTGATTTCAAGACTCACCTTCTTTAATCCTAGCGTAATTGGCATGGTTTCGGCTATAATTGAAATAGGGGATCCCATAGCATCTGCTTGGGTATCAGTATTTTTGTAAAATGCCATTTGAGCGTTGTTCCATTCTATATCAGCATTTTCAACAAGGCATCGCTGAAGTCTATCAAATTGAAGGGGGGAATCAGGAGCAACTGACCGATTGCCAGTTTGATCAACATTATCAATCGCAATTCTATAATTAACATAAGCACGGTTCGGTAAAATTGCTCCGTTGTTAGCGTGTGATACTATAAGATTACAGCATTCTGGTTCAACCATATATTGTCGGTTGAAATTCTGGAGTCCGTTTCCATTATCCTCTTCTGTAGTCCAAGTCTTATAGGTATAATTTTCTGAAGGCTCTTCAGCATCAACAGTATATAAAACTAGTTGGGCACTATTAACAACTATGGTATTAACTTGGTCTATAACAGCATCAAGTTTAATTGCTGAAACATCTTGGTTTGCTGCTTGTTGCTGTTGCCATATAGCTTCCTCAAATGTTATTCGGCATTTTCCGTTTCCAGCACCTTCAAGGAATTCAATTTGTTTAATAATACCTTGAAGGTTATTAGTTCCAGTTCCAGGCACCATTGGTGTACTCGCACCCCCAGCAGATGGGGTAGTTGTTCCAGAGATTGCCACCTTTTGACCCACGTGGAATGGTAAGGTATATTCAAATTGACCACCCTTTAATGGCACCGCTGTATATTCAACAACAGTGTCAACAACTGTTATAGTGGCAGTGTTGGCAACGCCATTTATATCATCCATAGCACCCCAATTAGTAGTCGTATCAAAACTCGCCGAAGTTCCTTCCACGCCACCTAAAGCATATGATTGAACTTTATCCCAATTAGTTTCGAGGTGTATTCGTGTCTCTCCAAATACGTCGGTTGACCAATCATCAGCATCCCCAACACCATTAAAAATATCTTTAATAGGCACCTTAATATCACGTGCTGCTTGTTTAGATACTAATCCATCAATTATAGTTCCGTCTGGATTAGTGTTATTTACGACGGTATCTAAGAAATACGACGTTTTGTTTTTGATCCCACGACCATTTTCAAAATCCCCAAACACATTCATATCTGATTTTTTATCCTCAGCATCTCCGCTAACACCCCACAAGGCGGATGATAGTGTATCAAGACGACGAATGCTCTCAACTTGACCACGATCGCACGTCATTCGTGCAGTTCTAATTAAAGACGAGTTAGGAACATTAAATTTCTCACCATCATCAACATCAATAAATAAATTGTTATTATAAGCACCTACGCCAGATGCTGCTAATGTTTCAGCCGAATTTATTTGGGTATTGAAAGCAACATATGACTTGCTTAAATCAACAGTTATGCCACGTGGTATAACAAAATCACAAAGGTTTAAAAGGGTAGATTTTACGGTATTGGTGAATGAATCTGAGAATCCTTGAACACTGTTTATGCGTATCACTTTGTCGCCCATTTTATATATATAAGAAATAATTATTTTCTCAAAAATTTATAAAAAAACTCAAATATAATTTAAATTCCTGCTTGATATGAAACGGATGATTCGGTAGCCGGTGGGGGTGCTAATGGTGTGTGTGGTTTCTTTGTTAATCCATAAATAGTTGTTCCAATACCAATCACAAGACCAATAGCATCTGTTATCGGATCCTCGGGTCCACCGCCCTCCGCAACAATTTCCCCTCCTTCTTCGGCACCTTTGGCTGCTGCTTTTCCAACCTTAGCAAGAGTGGGTTCAAGTTTAGAAGCTAATGTCTCGGTTTCAGGTGCTAATGTTTCTAATTTAGGTGCTAAGGTTTCGGTTTCTGTAACTGCCTTCTCTTCTACTTGGGTTTCAACATCAGTTTCTGCCTTCTCTTCCACTTGTCTTTGAGCAGCTTGACCAGCAGTCTGACCTACTCTCATACTATCCTCTTCACCAGTTAAAGCAATATCGCTGGTTTGCTCCGCTGCTTCTTGTGATTCCTTCCATGCTTGATTAGCCTCTTCTAATGTGCTAGGTTGACCCTTTGGTGGTGGTCCACTTGGTGGTTTTGGTTCAGGTTCATCGACTGGTTTCTGTTTTTTTGCTAATTTCTGTCCAGTCTTCACAGCCTTTTTAGCAATTTTAGTAGTTTTTTTAGCAATTCTAATTGTTCCTTTCGCATCTTGTAATCCAGCTCTGGCATCCTCTCCGATTGTAGAACCAGTTTTGATTTCTTGGGCGAATTGTTCCCCACGACTTGCTGCTTGTCCAGTTCTTAATGCTGTCCCTTCAACTGCTGCTTCACCTTCAAGGGGAGCTCCGATAGATGGAAATTTAGATGCTAATTCCTCCGTTGTTGAACCGATTTTATCTTCTACTGCTCTTGCTGACACTTGCTCTGCCTTTTCAGAAGCAGATGCTAACTTATCTTCAACAGCACCTTTTGCTTCTTGAAGTTTACCTTCAACCTTATCTTTAATAGCACCCTTCACCTCTTCAATCTTTCCAGATACCTTTTCTTTAACCGTATTGTAGGCTTTTTGTCCTTCTTTTTCTAATTTTGCTTTGGCATCCTTACCTAATGATTTTAATTTAGCTGCTGCCCGTTTCTTAATATTTCCAATTAATTTTTCAGATAATCCTTTACCACTTAAATAGGATTTACCCTCACCAATTGCTTTAATTATTTCATCAGTCTTTTCCTTAGCTTTATACTTCACGTCGGTTGCATTAAGGGTGGCTCTGCCTCTCGCTTCAATTTGCGAACTAAAATCACCAATTCCACGAATATCACTCATTTTATATAAATAAAATATATTATAATTCTAAAAATGCCGAAAATTTTACAAATGAAAGACCTATCCGATTCATTCGTTATTAAGAAAGACCCCCTACCTTCTATACCTTTTCGTGGATCTATTGTTGGAAAATCTGGAAGCGGTAAAACGGGATGTCTTGGTGCTATTTTACTATTACCAGAATTTTATGGAAATGATTTTAAAGGTGAGGATATGTACATCTTTAGTCCCATGAAGAATGATTTTAAGATGAAAACCATTATAGAGTATAAAGAAATTCCCCAAGAAAATTTGGTTGATAATTTTGATGATGGTCGGCTTGGTGATCTATATGATGAACTAGTCGAACAATTTGAAACCGACATTCGTGATGGAATGAAACCCAGCCAGAAATTAATTTTGTTAGATGATTTGTCCTTTAGTAACATAAGGAAACCCTTTAACAATTTAACGAGGGTGATGTGTAACGGCAGAAAACAAAATATTAGCGTCTTGATAACTGGACAACTCTATACGCATTTAAGTCCATGCGTCCGAGAAAATAGTTCGTTCTTTATAATATATAGAACGAGTCTTAAAAATTTAGAAGTAATTGAAAATGAACATAATTACCTCCCAAGTAAAAAAATGTTTCTTAAAATGATGAAGGAAAATTGTCCTGAACGCCATTCCTTTATGGTTATTAATTATGGATCTAAATTTTCAGATATGTATCTTGACGAGAGCTTTGAAGTTATAGACCAATCTAAATTAAAAGAAAAATAACCTTTTTAGGAAAAAGGTTTACCAAAAAACGATTCCATTAATTCAATTTAAATTTATTTTTATAATATTTAATACTTCCACCAAGTGTAGGTAATCCCCAAAGCACGTAATAACTTAAATATCCAGCTCTCATAGGGTCATTAGTTAATAAATCTTTTTCGTGTCGCCGCCTGTATGCTGTCTTAACTGATTCCCGATCAGACTTTTTAGGCAAATAGAATTTAGAAGTCTTATCATTTATTAACGTATAGTCGCGATAACCCGCCGAACCAAAACTAACCACTTTTTCCTTACCATTGTCTAGCATAAAATAACTATCATATTTTTTACCCACCTTTTTAGATGGCAAAATTTTAAGCAACTTAACCATATAAATATAGAATATGTTTTTATTTAATTTTTTTAGCATCTCTCAACGCCTGAGACTTTGCGTTAATTAATGCACGATTCGCATCACGGTATATTTTACATGTGGCTTTAATTGATTCCTTATACATTTGATAATATGCCTTTGATTTGTTTTTGTCTCTTTCCATTTTTTATACTATTTTATATTTTTTTAACTTTAAGTATCTTTAATTATGAGCAAGACCAATTTAACGTATATATATGTATACTTTTTCATACTTTTTTAGATTTGGATATTCTGGTCGCAACTCTGGTCGCGGACACGATTGGATGTCTCTTTATATATAATGAACACCAACTGTGTCCAGTGCGGGGTTTCATTAAAATCGTTAAGGGTTTTACTAATGATTTTATAAGTATGGAAAAGTATGAAAAGATATAGTAAATATAAAAAATCGCCATAAATATTAAGATATAACCAATCATTGGTCTTGCTAAATCGTTCAAATTACAGAAATAAAATATATTTAATAGTTATAATGAGTAAAGTAAAAGCCCAAAAATTGTTTGTTGAAGACCCTGATTATACTGTGGCAGAGGATGGTGGTGTGCCAGTGAAAAACGCTAACGAAAATGATAACGAATGTGATGACACGATAACTGCATTGCCCGATATGACTTTGACCAAAAAGGGTAAGCCCCGAAAAAAACGAGCACCACTATCGGAGGAGCGTAAGGAAGCATTAAGGGAACAGCTTAAACGTGGACGTGAAACCTCGGCATTAAAACGGCAGAAGACCGCCCAAGCTAAAAAAATCCTTAAAAAGGATCATGATGATAAAGTAGATGAGGTGTTAAGAAATGACTTAATGAAAAAATCAAAGCCTAGCAAGGAGTCATTAGAAATAGCCGAACTTCGGAAGGAACTAGCTGAATTGAAAAAGCCACTTCCCAAAGGACCAAAGGTTGTTAAAATTAAGGAACCTAAGACTGAATATGTGGAAGATAAAATAACCAAACCTGAACCAGCCCCAGCCCCAGACCCAGCTTCCGACCCAACCGAACACATAGAACTTGAAAAGCCTAAAAAGCATACCATATTGAAGAAAAATACCCGAGGCAAACGTTAAACCTTTTTTGATCTAGTAATTACCTTAGATGCGTATGTGTTGTCGCCCAGTGGTTCATCTTTATTAACTATTTTTTTAATTTCCTGATTGATTTTAAAATCAAGTTGTGCGTCATCCCGTGTTAACGTTCTCTTTAATATATCAATACATTTTTTCGGTGAATTAATCAAAAGTAGTCGTCGGAGCATAGCACAGTCTTCGCAGTAGTAGCTGAAATAGGAAACACGTGGAGCTTCTTCGCAGTAATAGCATATTTTTCCCATTTTTAAATATACTATAACATTAGATTATAAATTTGAAAAATAAACTTATTACAAAAATAACTTAAAAAACACCGCTTATATATATATAACAATGCCAGACTATCAAAAAGGAAAAATTTATAAAATTTATCATCCAGAACACGATAAAATCTATATTGGTTCAACAATACGAACGTTAAAGTGTCGTTTTTCTGGTCATAAAAAAGATAATAAATCTTGTAAATCTAAATTATTATTTGTATTTGAAACATTACCAATGATTGAACTTATTGAAAATTATCCGTGTGATACTAAATTAGAATTAAGGACACGAGAGCAATACCATTTAGATTTAAATAAAGATAATATTATAAATCAACAAAGGGCATTAATGACGCGAGAAGACCGAAATCGTTATATGTGCGAATTTAGGAAAAAACCCCATATGAAGGAGCGTCTTGACGTATTAAAAAAAAAACACAATGAATTAGCAAAGGTAAAGGTTGCGTGTGAAAAATGTAACAAAATACTTAGTAAATCTTCTATGTGGACTCATAATAAAATTTGTTTATAAATTTATTCAAAATAAAATATCCATATAATATAAATGGGACGACACACACTTTTATATACATTTGATGAACCAGTCAAGGAGGTTAAAAAACCAAAGATTAAATTGACGGATATATTTAAAACTAAGAAACAAAAAATAAAAAAATGATTTAAAGATAAAAAAAGATATATAAGTAGAAGATGCTAACCTACGAAAAATCAAAAATTTATAAAATTGTTAACGACGACTATCCTGAACTGGTATTTTACGGAAGCACATGTAACGTATTAAGTTCACGCTTACATCAACATAAGAAAAAGGGGACTAAGTGTAAGTCTCATCCTTTGTTTGATGGCAATGCTCAAATATTTTTAGTTGAATATTTTCCTTGTCATTCAAAAAATGAATTATATGCTAGGGAGCGGTGGTGGGTCGAAAACAATAATTGCCTTAATAAACATCGGGTTTAAATATTATTTTTATTTTATTCTATTATTATATATAATGGATTTTACTTCTCAATTTACGGATTATTTCAATGAAATAAGACCTGATTTATCTATTCAATCTAAAAAACTTTATGGACGACAATTAGCCACCATTTCATCATTCGCCAAATTTAAAAAATTTGATCCCTTAAAATTAGCTATACGATTAGTTAATACAAGTTTAAGAACTAAAAATTTGGAGAGTGTTGTTCTGGCTGGTGCATTACAGTCACAAAATCAACGTATATCAGCATTTAGAAATTTAATAGACGCTAATAAGGATAGCATTGGTGAAGTTAAATATAAAAAAATTACTGAATTAGTTTCGATAGTTGGTGATTCAATTAGATCTAAAATTTCTAAAAATGCTGGTGAAAATAAGAAAACGACTGATGAAGAGGTTAATATGGTATCATGGGATGATTTAATTAAATTTGTTAATGATTATGAAGCCCCCTCGGTGTCATCAAATGGATTAAGGAATAAATTAATGTTAAATCTTATGATTAATAATTTTGAGGAGAGAGAAAATATTAAATACCATGTAATTTTAAGAGTTATTGAATATGCTTCGCTACTGCTATGGACTGGCAAACGGAAACCTCCCGATGATGGTAATAATTACATTTGGTTATTTCGTCAATTGCTTTATATCCAGCACTCAAAGACAACGGGAGGGGTTAAGCGTGTTGGAACTACTATCGTTAACCAGCCTAAATTAAAGATATATCCGATTTCTAAAAATGTTATTGATATTCTTATTGATTATCTTAGCGTATTTAAGATTAAAAACAAACAGCCTATATTTTATGGTAATAAAGGTGAAACCCAAATAGATCCTAATTATTTTACATTGATTTTAAAAAACCTATTAACACCGTTAGGACCTAAAATAAATTCAACAATTATAAGAAAAATATATGACAACCGAGATTTAAAAGATATTAATGCCAATGTTAAAAATGAGATTGCTAAAATGGTAGATCATAGCATCGGAATATCAGAAAATTATTATAAAAAAAAATAAATTAATATATAATCGTATAATATAGAATGGTCAAATTATTAAGGTTAACAAGTGAAACAGACGGCGAATTTATCGTTGATTTTGATAGTGTTATAGCATTGCCTAAAAATGCTCAAATCGCCGTCCATAATTTAACTTTTGAAAGTGAATACAATTTGCTTAATATTACATCATCGAATTTACGCATCGAAACCACTATTAGTAATGGCACATATAATCCCCTTTTCGCTAATCTAGTAGCTAAACAATATACTTCGGCGACCTATAATGAATTTTACAGCGATTTAACTGGAACTTTAAATAGCACCCTTCAAAATAATTACGAGGGGAGTCAAGACGCAGACGGAGGCGACGTCTATTGTTCCTATAAAGTTATTAAAGAGAATGACCGCCTAAATATTTATTTTAAATACTCACCTTTGACATATATGTTTAATTCAAATATAGATTATCGACCCAGAGTAGCAAATGGAATTAACGAACAAACAATATTAATGAGACCATCGATTGACGAGGATGGTGACTCTACATTAGACATTAATCAAGATGATACATCAAATAACGGTCTTGAATTGGGAAATATGTATTCAGTTGACCCATTGGGAGAAGCTAATTTAACCAGATATGTAACACCAGCAAGCCCAGAATATAGATTTTGTCACGGAGCAGGAATTTTTATTTGTTCGATATATGATTTAATAGACAATGGATTTCCTTCCAATACAAATGGATTTGCGATTGGTTTATCTTTTTCAGATATTAGCTCATACAATCAAGCGGAAATCCCAGACAATGCACGTGATTTTGAAATTCTGGTTGAAAAACCATCAGAACCATATCAATTTATTAGTCCTGCTATTCCAAACACGCCTCAAACCGCCACCGTATCCCCTCATAGTTACGCGATTGGAACTGACACCAACCAGTTAGATCATGACCGAATTGTTATTGAGAGATTTGGAGGGGTTATAAGGGGGTCTATATGGCAACGGAACCTTGCTGGGGCTACTGAGTTAAGTGGAATTTCTCAGGTTCTATTTGAATATAGGTTAACGGATGAACAAAGATCCAAAGCATTAAGACCGTATATTTACATTAAAGGGGGGCGTGATGATGTCACCGTAGGTTGTCCATTAATAACCTTCGATCCTATATTTGGAACGAATATAGGAAATAATAATATATTAGGAAACACTACACAGTTAGGGGGTATAGGTGCTAACGCTACTTTTAGAAATTATTTAGAATGGTTGGATGTAGATGCCAAATGGTCTGATGTAACAACCTTTTTGTCTAATGAAGCGTATTATGAAACAGACCCAGCAAGAGCATTTCAATTAACCATTAATAATGAAATATTAAGATTTATGGGATGGAATAAATCTACCCATACTGGCGACGGTTATCACGTATTTAAACAACCCGAGACTCAAATCCACGTAGGCAATTTTCAACATCAAAATCCATTAGGTTTCACTTTAATCCCAGATGGACTGTCAATGATTACGAACTCTGACAGTTATGTCGTTGAGCTATTATCTGAACGAGTTGAAAGTTATGATGCATCCGTTAGCAGTGGTAGCAATAGTGGTGTTAAGCGTGGGGGTCGTAAAAATATCATCGCAGTTATTCCTGTTAATGATTCAGATGGTGTTGTGGAGTTTCAAGCATCAAATGATATATTTATTGATTTTGATAACGCACAACCTATGACTTTGGCAAATATTAGATTAAGGATATTAGATAAGAATTTAGATCAAATAACAACTAATGGAATTTCAGTTATAACTTTACTATTAAAATAAAAACATTTCGTTTATCACTTAAAGATTAAAATATTCATTAATATTATAAAGTATGAATAAATATGAAAGTTCTAAAATTTACAAGTTGGTTAACACTCAGGGTATGACATATTATGGTAGCACAATTAACACTGTCGAAAAGAGGAAATCACGACATTATTGTAGTTTTAAATCTGGTAACTCAAAATATACATCTAAATTATTATTTGAATCTGGATTAGTTGTTAATGCTGAATTGGTTGAACATTATCCGTGTAATTCAAAAGAAGAATTAGAAGCAAGAGAGCGTTATTGGATTGAAAATTTCCCGTGTGTTAATAAGGTAATTCCAGGTAGAACTGCCAAGGAATATTATCGAGATAATTTAGCATACAAGTTAATGTATCAAGCAGACTATGATGCTAATCATAAAGAACAAATTTATTTAAAAAATAAACTATACCGTGAAAACAATCGGGATATTATAAATGAAAAGCGAAAGATATTATACCATGAAAACAAAAAGACAAAAATAATATAATTTATTAAATTAAAAATATTTGTTACTATTAATGGATTCGTCAGAAGCTGATCCAACAATTGAACCGACAATATATACACCTACTGATATTTCTCTAATCATCGGTGGTGTGGCCGCTGCATTCGCTACTATCGTTTATTCATTAAAACATATCAAAAAATCATCATGTTTGGGATTTAACTGCGAACAGGTTGTAGTTGATGAACAGCCAGATCCTCATCAACAATTACCGTGTGACCACGTTGAAGATGAGGAACAGAATAATTCTGATATATTAACACTAACGGATCTATTGACGCATAATATAATATTGAATTCAGAAGTCTGATAATTAAACCCATTTATAATTTATCTATATTTTAAATCTTATATAATTATATAAAATGTCTATAATCCCAAATTCTATTTATAAAGTTGGCACCGCAGCAACGACCGCAATTGCTGGTGGCGAAACAGCACCAGTTGCTGACCCTGACAATGTTAATGGGTGGCTCTTTTCAAAGGCAATAGCAGGAACGGCAAAATTCAATTATTTCTTTTATGGTGGCACTGGTACGACCGAAGTTTTAACATTAGCAGATATGAGGTCTTACTGGTCAGTCGTCCGAATTGACAACTATCAAGCTCAAAATAGTTTACCATTTATAATAATATATACCAAGCCGACTGGGGTTGGTGATGCTGGTCCGTGGTATCATTCTAAAATATCTGGTCATTTCAATCCAGTTACACATCACATAGCATTAGGCGAGCAGGTTCAAATGTATTTAGGTAACGAACCATCGGTTGATTACGGATATAGGAAAATAAAATGTGATAGGGTATTAGACGGGGACGGCTATTCAAATGAAGAGATTTTATATATGACCCTTCACTCTGACAGCGGTGCACCAGTTGGCACTCAAATCTTCGCATCGGATTATGGATATGAGACCCAGACTAATTTTAGCAAAGGTCAAGTTGTTCGGAAAATAAAATTAATTAGTTAATCAATAAATTTAAGTTCTTTATTGTATTTACTAAATTCTAAAATAGTTTCACATTCTAAAATAGCATATTTATCAATTTTATAATCAATAATTTTATTTCCTTCATCATTTGTATATCGGTTTTTAGTTAATGGAATTTTAAGCCGATCATATATTTTAGCGATGAATTTTTGTTTATCATATAATGTATCTAACATGATTGGTTGTGTTGTTCTGTCCTGCCAAATGGTTTTATATTCCTTTATAATTTCGGCACTGTTGAAAACCTTAGGATCTGCGACCTTTTTAAATTTGTTATCCATACCAAATAAATCAATAATTTTTCTAATATATAAATGCTTAGATTTACCATTAACTAATTTAACAATTGTGAAATCATTTGATTCCAATAGATTTGATTCTAATGTTTCCTTTGTTGTAAATAATAAATTAATTAATGCTAGATGTTTGATGACATTTTTTCCATCCGTGAAATAATCTTTGTAGGGTTCTAACTCTGCCTGTGTTTGAAATTTAAATAGTTTTCGATTTAACTTGCTATGTAAATGGTCACGCAATGAATAATTCTCATCATTATATTTATTAATTAATTCTTTATTTTTATCGGTCATATCCTTCGTGCGAACACCACATTTTAAATAATCATTGGTTATGGTCCACCCCCTAGCCTTTAATAAATTAATTAAATGTAAATATTTATTACTTATATAGCAATTTTGTTTATATTTATACATGTTTAACAATTTAACAAATAATGTATTATTGACTGAACTTAATCGGTCGAATAATTTTAATGACAGTTTGTTTTGGGTTTTAATTGTATCATAAAAATCAGCCTCATCTTTAATAACGTCATTTCTAATTATTTTTGAATAGACTAATATATATAAGTGTGTAATTTTACGCTCTCTGCAAATCTGTTGAAGCATAGCCTTTGGACTTATACTCTTCATCGTATAATACGCAAATACTGGACGAGCTAACCCTTCACTACCGTATCCATTACTATCTAAACCATACACGATTTTTGGACTATAAATAACTCGCTTGTGTTCACTTAATCTAATAAATTCTGATGTTGTCGATTTATCTTCGGCAATAATTAATTTGATTGGCTCTCTTTCTGGATACAACTCGTTATCGATAGTTGTTAGCTCTTCATATAATGCCTTTGCCTTATCTTTGGAATCGCAAGGCATTAACCACATATCCAATTGAGATATTTTAGATATAAATTGATCGTGTTCATGTATCTCACTCACATTAGTATCTTTATTATGAAGAAAATCATTATCGATATAATTAAATTTAATATTACGTTTTTCTTCTAATGCTTTTAAGTATTCAATTGACAGATCACAAATATCAGCATCAACGCAAACAATCATTTTAGATTCAATTAAAATTTTATCAATTAACAATTGGAAAATCTCTTCACGATTTTTGCTTAGTGTTGAGGTATCACAACTTATTAAATACTCAATAATACTATTGAATTCATCAAGGAAAATTACCTTGTTTGAAAAATCCCACCCCTTAATCCTGAGAAGCGAATCAATACAAATTGTTTGAACCTGACAATTTTCATCATCACACGTGTATTGGTAGAAATTACAATCACCCTCAGCAATTAGATTGAAATCTTGGCACTGTTCATATGCGAGGCATGTTCGAGATGTAATCGATACAACCTCGCATTGCGTATCTTCAATTAGCTTTTTAAAGAGCGTGGTCTTACCCGATCCTGTATCAGAGCGAATGCACCAGAATTTAGATCCGTTATTTAGATCCATTTTTTTAGATAGCTTGTCAATATTAATATGACTAAATAAATTATTATTTTTTTCAGATGGTAATTTAAGAAATCTATAAAGTTTTAAATTATTCTTCATATCAGCAACTTCTAATATTTTTTCAAAGTAAAACGACGATTCGTATCTGTTATCTTTTAGGATTACTTTATCCCATTCAATAAAATTATTAAATTTATTGTAAGTTGAACCGCCATACAATTTGCTGTATTTATCCCACATTGTTTTTTGATTAATTTGTTTCATTGCCGATGTTAATGTAATCCAGTTAGAACGGTCAGTAAAATACGACGCATCACACGCGTTTAAATTCTCGAGTATTAATTCGATATGATCATGTGGCACTTTATAATTATATTTATATGAATAATTACAATCATTATAATTAACTTTTGAATTTTTAATTGGTTTATTGCTTTTAACGCTTGTCTTAAAAATATTAGCTTTTAAAAATTCTAATAAATCTAATGGCATTATTTTAATGGTTGTATCATTTAATATAGTATATTTTTTACCTTCAAAGGTCGAACCCGCTAATATGATTTGACCATTTGTAGACCCTCCACGAGTATCAATCTTAAAATCTTTATTAGATGTTTGTTGGATATCTTTATGATGTTGGAAAATAAGGTGTAGTCCCCCGTTAGGTGTTGATTGGGTATAAGTATTAAAATGTTTAATAAAGTCATTACCGAATTTATCGATGAATAATTTATGATTAGGGTTGTTGATTGGGTCGTATGGCTCTTGACCTTTTTTAGAGTAAAAATCTAAATCAATAGCACAGATCCCCGAACGTGGTGAACAGATAAGACCCACGTTCGTTTTATCGGTTGGTTTAATATCGGTAATTTTAGAATATTGCCACCCTGCAGTTTTAGGTATTTTAGTTCCATAAGGTATTTTAAATTTAGGAATATCAGAAATATTTAACATTATATTAGGCTCAGATTTTTTTTCTTTATTTGAAACTTTCGATTTATGAATGTATTTTGAACCGTCGGATTTAGTAACATGGAACTTCATTATTGATACTTATACATACTTTTTTATCCTTAAATCAATTTTTAATTATTTTAAAATAAAATATAATATTATATGGATGGGGAACATATTTATTAGCAAAACCAAATCGGCGACTAATGCCAACCACACGCTAAATAGATCACTTCTTCATCACGATTTAATAGAAAAAATAAATTATTTAGAAAACAAAATCGATATGTTGGATGATAAGGTATATGTATTAGAGTCAAACACTCAGGCTAATCTTAAAGTTCTTAGTTCTGATGTCCATCAGCTGCATCAGCGACTGGTTGATTTGAAGAAATAAACTCTTGATGTTTTTTAGATTTATTTCTAGCCCATTCTCTTTTATATATTAAGCGTTTTTCTTTATTTTTTTCATCCCATATCTTTCGCGTGTTCATTTCTTTTTCTTTATTTTCAGATTTCCATTTTTTATTTTGGTCTTTTAGTTTGTCTTTATTATCTTGATAATACTCCTTATCAGTTCTCCCTGGTATATAATGATTTACACATTCATTACCCTCAATCCATACACGCTCACGTTTTAATAATTCTGCTTTTGTTTCGCAAGGGTAGTATTCAAGTAAAATAATTTCTGGTGTCCCTACACTAAATAATGCTTTACTTGAACAATTTAAAGTTTTATGACAACTTAATCTTTGTTTTAATGTTGTTGTGGTTGAACCATAATAAACCAAGCCTTTTAATTCATGGTTAATAATTTTATAAATTTTTGATTGTTGATAGTCTGGCATTTGTTATGACATACTATTTTAATTTTTTGAAATCAATTTTATTGAATATTACTGAGTTATTAATGTTTTTTTTTTTGATTAATGAGCAAGACCAATTATTAATAATTATTTAATTCTTTTAATGCATACTTTTTTAGAATTGGCAATTCTGGTCGCAACTCTGGTCGTGGACACAG
>Ga0206127_1002174_pt1 | contig 19893 bp, 2 predicted proteins | sample Helgoland_Spring_6_FD_148646 | JGI IMG/M metagenome (GOLD analysis project Ga0206127, IMG submission 148646) | Pelagic subsurface seawater microbial communities from Kabeltonne, Helgoland, North Sea - Helgoland_Spring_Bloom_20160419_1 | ecosystem: Environmental > Aquatic > Marine > Epipelagic ...
GATTATGAAACCCAGTCTAATTATACTTTTACAGTAATAGCAACCAATGAGCAGGGTTATGACAGCGCTGGCAAGTTGGTAACCTTAGCCGTCAACAATCTTGATGAGATAGCTCCTACCATTACCTCTGATACTGAGGCCAATGTGCTAGCTGCAGGGCAAAGTAACCCAGTAATATACACAGCAACAGCCGATGATTCTGCTGATATTAGTGGAGGCTTAAGCTTTAGCCTAGAGGACACCACTCAGTATGCAGGCGCCGGAACGGGCACAGGTTCATCAGAATCTACAGTGACTATTCCTCAGCTTGCGGCTAATACGCAAACGGTGTATGTCTCTTCAAGTACCAAATCAGAAGATGGCACCCAGGAAACCGTAATAATTAGCTATAACTCAGATGACACGACTGCCACAGGCCTAGGGCTTAGAGTCCACTATGACAGTTCTTCTGTCTCATTGGTTGGAACCCCTGAGACTAATGCCTTTGGCGCGTTAGTGATCGGCCCAACGTCTCAGGCTGATAGTGGTAATGAAGATATTGACGATTCAACTGACAGTATTGTCAATGTCGGTTGGGTGTCATTTGGCGGTAACTGGCCGGGTTCAGGCCCAGTTGAGTTGGCGACGCTAACCTTTGATATTGCCGAGGGCGCAACAGGCACATCGCCAATTAACTTCTCATTTAGTAGTAACGATGCCAACCAGTCAGTTGCAGGCCAGACCCATGAGTTAGCCCTTGGCGGTGACGCAGGCCCGGTTGAATCGCAGCTAAGTATAAATGCGACCACCGGTGAGGTTAGCTTGGCGGGGGAATTAAACCCTGAGGTTCAGGCAGATTACAGCTTTACGGTAACCGCTACGGATGCCGCAGGTATTGCTGCACAGCAACAGGTAGCAGTCACCGTTGAAGCATCTTTGCCAGAAATTACCTCAGGTGATGCGGCGCTATCTGTTGATGAGAACGCTGCTGCAACGGTTATATATACTGCTACAGCGGATAATGCCGTTAGCTTTAAGCTGGCCGACAATAGCGATTCCGTATTTACTATTGATGCACAAACAGGTGAAGTCACCCTTGCTGCCAATGCTGATTATGAAACCCAGTCTAATTATACTTTTACAGTAATAGCAACCAATGAGCAGGGTTATGACAGCGCTGGCAAGTTGGTAACCTTAGCCGTCAACAATCTTGATGAGATAGCTCCTACCATTACCTCTGATACTGAGGCCAATGTGCTAGCTGCAGGGCAAAGTAACCCAGTAATATACACAGCAACAGCCGATGATTCTGCTGATATTAGTGGAGGCTTAAGCTTTAGCCTAGAGGACACCACTCAGTATGCAGGCGCCGGAACGGGCACAGGTTCATCAGAATCTACAGTGACTATTCCTCAGCTTGCGGCTAATACGCAAACGGTGTATGTCTCTTCAAGTACCAAATCAGAAGATGGCACCCAGGAAACCGTAATAATTAGCTATAACTCAGATGACACGACTGCCACAGGCCTAGGGCTTAGAGTCCACTATGACAGTTCTTCTGTCTCATTGGTTGGAACCCCTGAGACTAATGCCTTTGGCGCGTTAGTGATCGGCCCAACGTCTCAGGCTGATAGTGGTAATGAAGATATTGACGATTCAACTGACAGTATTGTCAATGTCGGTTGGGTGTCATTTGGCGGTAACTGGCCGGGTTCAGGCCCAGTTGAGTTGGCGACGCTAACCTTTGATATTGCCGAGGGCGCAACAGGCACATCGCCAATTAACTTCTCATTTAGTAGTAACGATGCCAACCAGTCAGTTGCAGGCCAGACCCATGAGTTAGCCCTTGGCGGTGACGCAGGCCCGGTTGAATCGCAGCTAAGTATAAATGCGACCACCGGTGAGGTTAGCTTGGCGGGGGAATTAAACCCTGAGGTTCAGGCAGATTACAGCTTTACGGTAACCGCTACGGATGCCGCAGGTGATGCTGCACAGCAACAGGTCGTTGTTGATGTAGAGCTGCCAATGGTTAATGAAGCAATTGTTGTACTGGAAAAAGGGCAGGATGTATCTGCGCCTATCTATGAGGCTGATGCTAATGTTAATAACCTAACCTATCAAATTGCTGATACCACACCGGAATCGGATGCAGGTGGTTCAGGTTCATCAGAATCTACAGTGACTATTCCTCAGCTTGCGGCCAATACGCAGACTATTTATGTTTCTTCAAGCACTAAATCAGAAGATGGTACCCAGGAAACGGTAGTGGTTAGCTATAACTCAGACGACACAACTGCAACTGGTTTAGGTATGCGCTTACATTATGATAGCGCTGCATTATCGTTAGTTGGCACGCCGTCAACTAATGCCTTTGGTGCGCTGGTTATTGGGCCAACCCTACAGGACGATAGCGGTAATGAGGATATTAATGATTCAACTGACAGTATTGTCAATGTCGGTTGGGTGTCATTTGGCGGTAACTGGCCGGGTTCAGGCCCGGTTGAGCTTGCGACACTAACCTTTGATATTGCCGAGGGTGCAACAGGCACCTCGCCAATCAACTTCTCATTTAGCAGTAACGATGCCAACCAGTCAGTTGCAGGTCAAAGCCATGATGTGGTTCTATCGGCAGCGCCAGTTGCTCAGGGCCCTGAATTGGTTATTGATAACGCAACAGGAGCTGTATCATTTGACGCTGTGCCTGATACCGTAGGGCGTTATAGCTTTACGGTTGATGCAACAGATGCAAATGGTCAGGCGATTGGCGGGCAAACAGTGCCGGTAATTGTAGTGGATCAGGTGGTTACGTCGGACTCAGATAACTACACAGGTACAGCTGAGGCAGATGTATTTGCCTTGGTGGGTGGTGCAGCCTTAATTACTTCAGGCGCAGGTGAAGATGTATTTATCTTTACCCCGGGTGATGAAGAGCCGTCCTCGGCTATGCATACCATTATTGATTTTGAATCGGGTGTAGATTCAATTGATGTAACCGCTGCATTAATAGCCTTAGGGTACAGTGCACAAACAATCACGAAGCTAAACGATGTAGAAATATCTTCGGATATCCTTGACCTAGTAAGTGCTAATGACAGCAGTCTTGATAACGTATTAGGTGGTTTGTTTGACGACTCAACCAATGTTCTAACTGTATTTGCGGACACTAATGTAGCTGAGGGTGTAACAGAGGTTGATACCTATATGATTGAAGTGGGTGAGAGCTCAACGGTTAATAATGAAGATATCACTGTAAGCTTTAGCAGCTTTATCGCATAAACAATAGTTTTAAGAGACGACTATGAAAGATATCTATGCAGATCGCTTTATGAAGTGCAATGTAAGTCAAGGCGTAGTGCGCCTTGACTTTGGCCGGGTGGAAAATATTGATCATGATAAAAACGAGGTCGCTATGTCACCCTCCACTCGGCTGGTATTGCCAGTTGATGGCTTTATTCACTTCGCAAAACAGGTGGCTAAGCTGAGGGAAAAGCTTGAAAGCCAAGGGTATGAGGGCTCAGAGCTACAAGAAGCCACAGCTGAAGAAGACCAAGATACGGTAGTAAAGCTAAAAAAAACAACAGATTCTATTCATTAATTTATGGCCATTATTACTGACTTTACATTAGTGAATTTTAAGTTATATAATTGGGTAAGAGGGTTTTCTTTTTTTAAGAGCACAAAAGTGCCGAAAATAAAGAATTAATAAGAAATAAATAAAAATAAAAAGGCAGTTATAAGTGCTTAGTCGGTTTGAAGTTTTTTCTTCATGTACCAAAAAATAAAAATATGTTAGACAACATTCTAGGCGAAACCTGCTCTGTTGTCTTTTTGCGTTTCTAAAAAAAATATATATAAAAATAAATAAATAAAGGGTGTATTTAATGTCAGATTATCAAAGAGTTTATGACGATGGAATTGTATGGAATGATGCGGATCAGGGTACTTTAGTTGTTAAATATGACTCTAGTAGTGCTGGTGTTACTGGACTGGGTTTGCGTATTCATTTTGACAGCTCATCGATGGCGTTGGTTAATTCCTCTCACGAGGCGCATGGTGCGCTGGTAATCGGTCCTAATAATCTTGGCGACGTAGATGATAATGATGCGGATGCAAGTACTGATAGCATTGTTAACGTTGCTTGGACTGCGTTTGGTGGTAACTGGCCTGGCAGTACAGAAGCTGATTTGATCACTCTGACATTTGAAAAAGTAGATGGTGGTAATACTAATTATGGCCATGCTTATACTTCTACAAGTAATGCTTCTGGCTTTGATTTTATTGCTGATCCCTCTCTTCCTGTAGTGCCCTTAGATGTTATTGTTAATGCGGTTGATGAAAACTCAGGTTCAGATCAGGTAATAGCAGTTGTAGAGGGTGGCCCCAATGGCGCCACTTACTCTTTGGTAGATAATACAGATTATGGTTCTGATGCTGCAGAAGCGGTTGAGACTGTAATCAATACTCCTGCACTTGCGGATAACACAGCCAATATTTATGTTGCAGATGCTACGTTTTCAGGCGATGGCAGTCAGGTAACTGTTCAGGTAGCATACAATGGTAGTGCTAGCACAAACGGTTTAGGTATTTTGGTTCATTATGATGGCTCGGCTCTTTCCTTGCCGCAAACGCCATCTGCAGATGGCTTTGGTGCTTTGGTGATTGGTCCAAACCTAATGTCTGATGCCGACAATGCTGATGCAAGCGCCAGCACTGATAGTGTTGTTAACGTTGCTTGGACAGCCTTTACAGGCGGCTGGCCCGGTTCAACTTCAGCTAATCTTTTAGAGTTAACTTTTGATGTTGCTGAGGGCGTTACAGATCCTTTAGAAATTAACTTCTCTTCTACAAGTACCCCTCCGGGTATTCAGTTTGTAGGGCAAAATCAAGTTATACAGTTGCCTCCGGCTGATCCGAGTGAGCTAAGTATTAATGCTGAAACTGGTGAAGTAACGCTTACGGTTAACCCCGATTTTGAAACTCGCTCTGAGTATAGTTTTGATGTTGTAGCCAATGCTGGCGCTGACCCTGAAGAGACGATTTCTTTTGCGAGCCAAACACTGGTCAATAACCTTGATGAGGCTTCGCCAGGTATAACTTCGGGCGTTTCAGCTGGCGCGGTTGACGAAAATGGCGGTGGGCAGGTTATTTATACGGCAACCGCCGATGATAGTCAGGATATTAGTGCGGGCGTAACATTTGCCTTATCTGGTGATACCGATCCAGCTTTCAGTATCGATGCTGAAAGTGGAGAGGTATATTTTGATGGTGCTGCAGACTATGAAAATCAAAGTGATTATACATTCACTGTAATAGCTTCAGATGGTGTTAATGCGGACGTTGAGCAGGCTGTAACCCTCGATATCAACAATCTTGATGAAGAGGCTCCTTCAGTTGATTCGTCAAATATGTCTGATATATTTGATGAAAACTCGGGTGCTGGTCAAGTTATCTATACAGCAACTGCAGATGACAGTGTAGATGTCAGCGAGGGTGTTACCTTTAGTCTTAGTGATGATGCTTCCGGTGCCGTCTCTATCAATGGGTCAACAGGTGAAGTGACCTTTATTGGCAACCCAGATTATGAAAATGATTACATGCTTAGCTTCTCGGTTATTGCAACTGATGCTGCGGGCAATGCAAGTGTTGCTCAGTCAGTCACGCTAGACATTAACAACCTCGATGATACTGCTCCAATATTTATGAGTGGTAGTGAGGTGTCTCTTACTGATGGAATGGGTGGAATAGAAGAAACCCACAGTAATGATGAATCAAGCTATACGTCGCAGTTGGTTTACACTGCTACAGCGAATGATGATCAAAATGATATGCCAAGTGGTGTCAGTAATTACATTATTGCTGATGATCATGGTGGTATGTTCTCAATTGATTCCAGCACGGGTGATGTTTATCTTGATGTGGCGCCTGATTATGAGGATGAGTCTCTAGGTCTTAAGCAGGATGCTGATGGTAAATATTTTGAGTTTACCGTTACTGCTACAGATGCTGAGGGTAACGCTTCTGATCAGCAGGTAAAACTTTACCTTAAAGATGTGGCTGAGCTGCCGCCAATCTTCAACGACGCAGGTGGCAATGTAATTTCTTCAGCAAATGTAAGTGTTGATGAAAACAATGAATATGGTGCAGTTGTATATACCGCATATGCTGAAGCTCACCCAATTGTTGCAATGGAGACAGCTGTTAGTTCCGTTACCTATAGTCTAAGTGATGACAGCGATGCTGCACTTTCAATTGATTCCGGTATTGGTCAGGTTTATTTCAATGACAACGCCGATTATGAGGTGCGTGATAATTACTCATTTACTGTTGTTGCAACAGATACTTTAGGTAATGTAAATCAGTTGCCGATTAACCTTGCGGTTAATAACCTTGATGAGGTGGCTCCAACTATTACTTCTGATATGGTTGCCGATGATCTAAATGGCGAGCTTGAGGGTCAGTTGGACGAAAATAGCGCCTCGGGTCAGGTTATATATACTGCAACTGCAGATGATTCTGCTGATACAACTGATGGCGTTACCTTTAGTTTGGCAGGCGGTAGTGATGCTGCACTTTCAATTGATGCGAATTCAGGCGAAGTAACACTTGATGCTACCCCTGATCACGAAGCTCAATCTCAATATAGCTTTACTGTTGTTGCAACTGATGCTGCAGGTAATGTCAGTGATGAGCAGTCGGTAACCCTTGATATCAACGATCTTGATGATGCGGCGCCAACAGTTACTTCCGATGAGGCGGCGACTTCCGTTGACGAAAACAGCGGTGCTGGTCAAGTTATTTACACGGCCACAGCTGATGATTCTGGTGATAATGTAAGTGACGGCGTTACCTTTAGCTTGGCAGCGGGTAGCGATGCTGCGCTATCTATTGATGCCAATACAGGTGCGGTAACCTTGGCTACCGATCCTGATCACGAAGCTCAATCTCAATATAGCTTTACTGTTGTTGCAACTGATGCAGCAGGTAATGAGGGTGCAAGTCAGGCTGTTACATTAGATATTAATGATCTAGATGATACGGCGGCGACTATTACCTCTGGCGATACTGCAGTGGCAATTGATGAAAATAGTGGTGCTGGGCAGGTTGTCTATACGGCAACAGCAGATGACTCAGCCGATGTTAATGACGGCACTATTGTGTTTAGCCTGTCTGATGATAGTAATGGTTTGTTTAGTGTTGATGCAGCCTCTGGCGAAGTATCTTTAAGTGATAACCCTAATTTTGAAGCGGCTGAAGGGTACAGCTTTACAGTTGTTGCTACTGATGGGGCGGGTAATGCGTCTTCTAAGGTAGTCAGTCTGCCTGTAACTAACCTTGATGATACGGCGCCAATTATTTCGGCGCCGGAAGTTCCTCCAACTCTGAGTTCATATTCAAGTGCTAACCAGACTGTTTATGTTTCTAATGCAGTTGATGATGATAGTGATGTAACCAGCGAGCCTCTTACCTATACTCTGGAGATCGCTTCAGAATACGCTGCGGATTTCTCCATTGATGTGGCTACTGGCGAAGTTACCTATGTTCCTATGCCGTTTACAGAAGAGACCCTACTTGAAATTCCTTACTCTGTAATTGCTACGGATGGTGCTGGAAACAAATCGCCAGTTCAGCTTCAGCTTAATATTTCCGGTAAAGAGTTTAATGCACCTTTGTTTGAGGTGGCTGATGGTTATGAAGTTGCTGCAACTGATTCGGTTGTTCAAAATAAAGATACAGAGTCCGAAGTCTATGTTGATGTTGCATCTGCTCTTAGCGGTGGCCTCGATTCAACTGTGCAGGATGGTGATGTTATTTATACCGCAGCTGTTTTTGATGATACGCCTGTAACATTTACTCTAGCTGATTCTGCAACTGTTGGTGAGAATTCTGCACATAACCAGATTATTTATAATGCTGTTTCTACAGGTTCTATAAGCATTGATATAAATCTTGGTAAAGTAACTATTGCGGGTGTTCCCTGGGTAGAGGGTGCTGAAGAGTTTACTTTTGCTGTAGTTGCAAGTGATTCATCTGGTAACCAATCACGACAAGATGTTAGTCTTGATGTTAGTGATTATGCTGTTGCTCCCCAGGTAAACGCTGGCGATGTGTCTTATAGCCTTGCAGACGGGCATCATGCTGCTGTTGAAATTAATGCTGAAACGGGTGAGGTTATTCTTCTTGAGAGCCCTGATCATGAGGCGGCATCTAAATATGAGTTTGTCGTAGAAGTTAATGATAATGGCGCTACTCATCAGCATTCTGTTGTTGTAGATGTTGTTAATACTGATGATGTTGCACCCACAGTAACTTCAGATGATACGGCAGATTCTATTGATGAAAACTCAGGTGCTGGACAGCTGGTTTACACCGCTTCTGCTGATGATACAACCGATGGCTCTGGCAATATTACCTTTAGCCTAACGGAAGAAAGTGATCCTGAATTATCTATCGATGCGTCTTCCGGTGAGGTTAGACTTGCAGTTAATCCTGATTACGAAGGTCAGTCTGATTATAGCTTTGCAGTTGTGGCTACAGACGATTCAGGTAATGCAAGCGCTCCTCAATCTGTTTCATTGTCTATCGGTGATATCGATGAAATAAATCCAGTTATCTCGTCTGCTAGCGAAGTTTCAATTGATGAGAATATTGGCACTAACCAGGTTATTTATAACGCAGTTGCTTCAAATCCTGTTGTTGAGAAAGAGCGCGGGCCAATCTCTATTGAGTTTGATCAAAACAGTGATGGCGTGGTAACCCTTAAATTATATATTGAAGAATCATTAGCTAACCAGTTTAGTAGCGATCTTCAAGGTATCCAGTTCAATCTAAACTATGCCTCTGATGCGTTTTCTGCTGTTGCGCTTGAAAGCGTTGATTACACTTCGTCGCCCTTTGTTAAGGCGTTAAGCGAAAGTGAAGGGACTCTTGGCTTTGCATTGACTTATTTGCCAGAAGATGACTTTGTTGGCGCCGATGTATTTGGTCTTTATGATGCCGTCAGCTCTGTGGCTATAGCTGAGTTAAGCTTCAATGTAGGAGCTAATGCACAGAATCTAGATTTCTCTGTTTCTGATGTGGGTATTATTGAGTATGGCATTGATCTAGTAACTCACCCATCAGGTCAAGCTGTTTACGAGCTTGATCTTAATAATTCTGACGTTACCTATGCCCTTGGTACTTCAGGTGATTATGCGTCGTTGACTATTAATCAAAGCACAGGTGCGGTTGCCCTTTTAACAGATGTTGATGCTGAAACTCTCTCAGAATATAACTTCACTGTTATAGCTACAGATCTTTCAGGTAACTCAACAGATCAACATGTTTCAGTTGCAGTTAACGACCTTGATGAGTGGTCGCCTGCGATAAATTCAAATAGTCAGGCAATGGCTATTCAAGAAAATAGCGGCGCTAATCAGGTTATCTACACAGCGACTGCAGACGATACTCAAGATATTAGTGGTGGTGTTTCATTTAGCTTGGCTTCAAGTAGTGATGCAGGCCTAAGTGTCGACTCAGAAACTGGTGCGGTTAGTCTTAGGATTAATCCAGATTTTGAAGAAAAGTCTGAATATAGCTTTACTGTAATTGCAACAGATGCAGCGGGTCATTCTTCCGATAAACTGGTTACTCTTGATATTAAAGATCTTGATGAAGTTGCGCCTTCAATTGTGTCGGCTACAACTCACTCTGTTAATGAGGGTTTAGTGGTTGGTGATATTGTTTACACAGCACTTGCAACTGATAGCAAAGATGTTTCTGATGGTATTACCTTCTCGCTTACTATAGATAGCGATCCATTACTCTTTATCGATTCGCAATCTGGTGTTGTAAGGTTACTTGATAGTGCCGATTTTGAAGCTCAATCAAAATATAACTTTACCGTTGTTGCAACTGATAAGGCAGGTCAAGCGTCTGAGCAAGCTGTAACTTTAAGATTAAATGATCTTGATGAGCAGGCGCCAAGCATTACTTCTGAGGTTGAAGTTTCAGTTTCTGAAAATGTTATTGATGGCCAGGTTGTATACAGAGCTTCAGCTGATGACTCTGCGGATATTTCAGCGGGCCTATCTTATGAATTACTAGATGGCTCTGATATTGCGTTAAGTATTGATGGAGAAACGGGTGTTGTAACGTTGGGTCATTCACCTGACTTTGAAGCCCAGTCCAGTTATACCTTTACGGTAGTGGTGCGTGATGGCATTCATTCGAGTAATCAAGCGGTTAAATTAACTGTTGATAATATCGATGAAGCTACCCCTACTATTGAACTATCTGATATTGCATCTATTACAGAAAATTCAGGTACGGGTAATGTGATTTACACTGCATCTGCTACAGATGATACTGATACTAGTGGTGGCGTTACCTTTAGCCTTGCTGATGGAAGTGATGCGGGTCTGGCTATAGACGCCCTTTCAGGTGATGTAACGCTTTCCCATAATGCTGACTTTGAAGCAAAAGATGCCTACAGCTTCATTGTTGTAGCCACTGACGCGGAAGGCAATTTTTCATCTATGCCTGTTAGTATTGACGTTGATTCCCTAACCCATGTTGATGTTACTCACTGGAATAGTGGTGTAGGTATTGCTAATTCGGTAATAACTATTGATGCCGAAACGGTTGCTACAGATGTTGCCGGTGAGGTAACTCATTCAAGCACTGCTGGAACATCATCAGTAAGTGCAAGCAAACAAGCCAGTGATGCTGATAAGAAAGCAATTGACGTTGGTGATGCGCTAGCTGCTTTGGATTTGGTGTCCGATACTAGCCGTGATAACAGCTCATATCAGGTCTTGTCTGCCAACGTTGATGGTAATTCAAAGCTTGATATTGGTGATGTTTTAAGCATTCTTAAGTTTGCTGCGGGTGTTGATGATAATTCAACCGCCATTGGTAACTGGAGTTTTGCTGCTGACCCAGTAGCTGCTAACGACAATGATTCCTATGCCTTTACAGGCTATCTAACGGGCGACGTTGATGGTAGTTGGGGAACCTACAGTGCAAGAACATCCGATGATAACGAAGTAACTATCCATATGGATGAGAACGCTTTGGGTCAATCGGTATTTAACTACGATAAGCGGGCGATGGACATCCACTCTGTTGGTGAGGGGCTAAGTGCCTCGGGTGGTGTAATATCGCTAGCAAGTGCTCTTGATTTTGAAGCAAGACCTACTATGAGCTTTACACTTCGCGACAAGGCAAGTGGTGAGCTATTAGTACACAATGTTCAGGTTGGCAATGTTGATGAATCTGCGCCTGAATTCCTATCCGATGCCTCGGTTACCATTGACAGTCAAATTGCCAATGGCGATGTGATTTACACCGCTACAGCTGACGATAGTGCTGATATTTCTGCAGGGGTTGTTTATAGTCTAGCCGAAGCTAACGCTGACCTAGCTATCGATGATCGCACGGGTGATGTTACCTTTGTGGGCCAGGCTGTTAACCCAGATGGTTACTCATTTACTGTAGTAGCAGATGATGGTGCTAATCCTGTTACTTCTCAGCCAGTTGCAGTTAATCTACATGTTGCTGATACTGATGCGCCGGTAATCACTTCTGGTGACATTTCAGGTATTACTGAGCAAGCAGCGGCTGGTTCGGTTATTTATACGGCTACTGCTGATGATGCGTTAACAGTTACCTATAGCTTAGCAAGAGGCAGTGATAAGGGCGTTGAAATTAATGAAACTTCAGGCGCAGTAACCCTTGTTGATGATGCGAACTTTGAGCATCAAATGGCCTATAGCTTTACCCTGTTAGCAACGGATGCGGAAGGTAACTCTTCAGAGCAGTCAGTTACCATACAGGTTGGTAATGTTGATGAAGTAGCGCCAGAATTCACGTCTGCTGATGAAGCAGTATCAATTGATGAAAACTCTGGAGAAAATCAGGTAATTTACACGGCTACTGCAATTGATTCTGCTGATATAAGCGGTGGCGTAACCTTCAGCCTGAAAGCCGGTAGTGATGCTGGACTCTCTATAGACGCTTTAACCGGTGCTGTGATATTAAATACAGACCCAGATCATGAACAGCAAAATCAATATAGCTTTACTGTGGTAGCTACCGATGCTGCTAATAACGCATCTGAGCAATCAGTCACATTGGATATCAATGATCTTGATGATGCTACGCCAGCAATAGATTCTTCAGATGAAGTAAGTTCAATTGATGAAAATAGCGGCGCCTTCCAGGTTGTTTACAGTGCCTCAGCGGATGACGATTTCGATGTTTCAGAGGGTGTTGTGTTTAGCATTGATGGTCATTCAGGCTTCTCGATTGATCCTTTAACCGGTGATGTAACTCTGTCGGTTAATCCTGATCAGGAAATAGAAGATAACCTTAGCTTTACCGTGATTGCTACCGATGCCGCTGGAAATTGGTCTGATAAGATACTAACGCTAAACGTAAATGATCTTGATGATACAGCCGCGGTTATTACTTCTCTTGGTGTAGCTGATGCAATTAATGAAAACAGTGGTGCTGGACAGGTTATCTACACAGCCACGGCGGATGATTCAGCCGATGTTCAGGCTGCACCCATACGCTTTAGTCTTGCCGATGGCAGTGATGATGCCTTAAGTATTGACGCTGCAACAGGTGAAGTGAGCCTAGCGGACAATCCTGATCATGAAATTCAAGCTCAATATAGCTTTACTGTGGTGGCTACTGATGATGCTGGTAACGTAAGTGAAGGTCAGTCAGTAACTCTTAGTATCAATGACTTGGATGAGGCTGCACCAGAAATTACTTCGGCTGATCAAATCGAAGCGGTAGTAGAAAACTCTGGAGAAAATCAGGTAATTTACACGGTGACTGCAGATGATTCTGCTGATCTAAGCTCAGGCGTAATTGTTTACAGTTTGTCTGACGATAGTGATGCAGGTTTAAGTTTTGATGCTGAATCTGGTGAGGTCAGTATTACTGCTTCACCTGACGCTGAAACCCAAGACCATTACAGCTTTACAGTGATTGCTACTGATAGCGTTGGTAATGCTTCCGAGAAGTCGCTTACAGTTTCAGTAACCGATATTGATGAGCAGGCACCCACCTTTAATTCGGCGAACACCGCTAATGCGATAGATGAAAATTCTGGGCATAACCAAGTTATCTATTCGGCTCAGGCGGATGGCAATGATGATGCTGAGGGTGCAAGTGTTACCTACAGCCTTGAAGAGGGTCATGACACAGCTCTTGCGATTAATGGGGAAACCGGTGAAGTTTATTTACTGGCTAACCCTGACGCTGATGCGGCTGGATCTGATCACTATAGCTTTACGGTTGTTGCCACAGATGCAGTGGGTTCCACAACTAAGCAGGCGGTTACCCTTAATGTTAATAACCTTGATGATACAGCGCCTACAGTAACCCCTGGGGATTCAGTAGTTATTACTGAAAACCGTGCAGACTTGCTGATATACACTGCGATAGCAGATGATTCTCATGACGTAAGTGGCGGCGTAACCTTTAGCTTGGCTGAGGGTAGCGATTCAGCGCTTAGTATTAATGCTGAAACCGGTGATGTAAGTCTTTCTTCAAGTCCGGACTATGAAGCTCAGTCAGGCTACCAGTTTACTGTTGTAGCGACCGATGCTGCAGGTAATATTAGTGCCAGCAATGAGGTCAATGTAGCGGTGGTTAACCTTGATGAAGTTGCACCTGTAATTACCTCGGGTATTTCAGGTGTTGCTGTTATTGAGAATAGCGACGCTGGCCAGGTTGTTTACAGAGCCGATGCGTCTGATACTGATACTGATTTCAATGATGCAATTAGCTATAGTTTTGCAGGTGCCCATGATGGCTTTGCAATTAATGCGTTAACCGGTGAAGTATCAACAACGGCTGAATTTAATTATGAAATCCAAACACAGCATAGCTTTGTTGTTATAGCTACCGATGGTTCGCTTAATCAGAGTGTTGGTAAGCCGGTAACTGTTGTTATTACTAACTTAGATGATACGGCGCCAGAAATTACCTCTGCTACTGATGCCGGTTCTATTGTTGAAGAAACAGGCGCGGGGCAGGTTATTTATACTGCTACCGCAGACGATTCTGCAGATATTAGCTCTGGCCCTGTTCTCTTCTCACTTGCAGAGGGTAGTGATACAGCCCTTAGCATTAATGCTGAGACCGGTGAAGTGACGCTTACTAATGACCCTGATTATGAGGTTCAAGTAGGTTACACCTTTACTGTGGTTGCCACTGATGCTGAAGGTAATTTCTCTGAGAAAGATGTAACTCTAGCTGTGACCAATAACCCACTAGATGACTATGGCGTTTCAGTGCCGGACGGGCTTATTTCACCAATTAGTGAAAACAGTGGAGCGGGTCAGGTTATTTATACAGCAGCTGTTATCAATGGCGTTTCATACGCCCTAGGTGAAGGAAGCGATCCTGCCCTAAGCATAGATTCAGCAACTGGAAATGTAACCCTAGCTGACAAGCCAGACGCAGACATGAAAGATGCTTATAGTTTTAGTGTCATAGCAACTAATGTTCTAGGTGATACAGACGCCAAAAACTTTACACTTAATATCGCTAATCTAGATGATACTGCCCCAGTGATTACATCTGGTGATACTGCCATTGATATAAACTTTAGCCTTAATGGTCAGTTAAATGAAAATAGCGAAGCAAATCAGGTGATCTATACCGCTGAAGCGGATGATTCTGCTGATATAAGCGGTGGAGTGAGCTTTAGTCTTACAGGTTATAGTGATAATGCTCTAAGTATTGATTCGCAAACCGGTGAGGTAACGCTTACTGAAAGCCCAGATTATGAAACCCAGTCTCAGTATAACTTTACGGTAATTGCTACTGATGCTGCGGGTAATGCCTCTGAGCAAGCGGTAAGCCTAGATATTAATAATCTCGATGATACAGCCCCAGTTATTACTTCTGCTGATGTTGCTAATGGGATTGATGAAAACAGTGGTGCTGAACAGGTTATCTACACAGCCACGGCCGATGATTCAGCCGATGCTCAGGCAGCGCCGGTCACATTTAGCCTTGCCGATGGCAGTGACTCTGCCTTAAGTATTGAGGCTGCAACAGGTGAAGTGAGCCTAGCGGGCAATCCTGATCATGAAACACAGGCTCAATATAGCTTCTCTGTAGTAGCAACTGATGGGGCGGGCAATGTAAGTGATGCTCAGGCAGTCACTGTTGCTGTTAGTGATTTAGATGATGCGGCGCCTACAGTTATTTCGGGTGCTTGGGCAGACCCAGTAATGACTAATTCTGCGGCAGGTCAGGTTGTTTATACTGTAGTTGCAGATGATAGCGGCGATGATGTAAGTGATACGCCTCTTGTCTATAGTCTTTCTAGCGATAGCCATGGCGCATTTAGTATTGACTCGGCAACAGGTGCAGTTACATTGGTGGATCAGCCTATTTATGATCCTCTTAACGACCCTATGGGCAATGATGTTAGTGAGCTTTACTTCACTGTGGTTGCTACTGACGGGGCAGATAACCAAAGCGGGGCTCAGTCAGTAACTCTAGAGATTGCTAACTCTGATATAGAGGCTCCTGTCTTTATGTCGCCAAAAGAAGAGAGGGTTAATGAGGGGAATCAGGTTATTTATGTAGCTGATGTAGCAGATGAGTCTGCTGTGACCTTTAGTCTTAGAGCGGGTAGTGATTTGGCGTTGGAGATTGACGAAAACTCTGGTTTTGTTTCTATTAAAGATGGTAATGCAGATTATGAGACTCAGAATGAGTATCAGTTTGTTGTTGAAGCCACTGATACCGATTCAAATACTTCATCGCAGCTTGTTACTGTAAGCGTTGATAATGTTGATGAGGTTGCTCCTGAGATTACTTCAGCAGACAGTATTATTATCAATCAAGACCTAGGTGGTAGCGTGGTTTACTCGGCTTCAGCTTCTGATACGGATTTCAATAATCAGGAAGACATAACCTTTGGTTTAGATGATGATAGTAATGGCATGTTTACAATTGATGCGGAAACAGGCGACGTAAGTATTAGCCCTGATGTCGACGGTGATGCTTATAGCTTTACGGTTACTGCTAGTGATGCAGCAGGAAATAAAGGTTCACAAACTGTAGATCTTGCAGTTGCTGAACCGGTTAATGGTCAAGCCCAGGGCGACGATACCATCGGTGCAATTGAGCAGAAGTTTACTCAAAACGCTGATGGTTCGTATAATCTTCAGCTGTTTGTTGTTGCTAGCCCAGCAGCCACTGCAATTGAGAATATGGACTTCACTCTAAACTTTACTTCTTCAGATATTGAGGGCGGTAAACTAACTATTAACCAACCTTCAGCAAATCCGATCTTTAATATTACTAATGATGCTGAGGCGGGTGAGGTTGTAGTTTCGCAAGTTTACTTCCCATTTGCTCATAATGCAGATTCTGAACTTGCTGTATTGGATGTAACCTTTGATCTTGCCGCTGACGTCAGTTCAACACGTTTTACTGTTAACGAAGTGTTATTTAACGCTGACCCCGTTTTCCAGGTTGAGTCTGAATTTGCTCTGGTTAATGTTGCTCAGTTTGACGGTACTTCTGGCGCAGAGGTCTATTCATTAGAGGGTGGTCCTTCCAATATTGTATCAGGAGCGGGTAATGATACCTTTGTAGTCACTGAAGGTATTAGTGTTGCCAATGGTGAGTCTGATGTTGTGATTGATTTTGAATCAGGTCAAGATTCAATTGAATTAGGCCAGCTTCTGATGTTAGCCGGGTATGGTGCAGATAACGAGCTAAACCAAGTTTCTGGTGAAACCCTTGATCTTACTGACTTAATTGAGAGCAATGATCACCTACTTGATAATGCATTTGGCGCTTATCTTGATAGCAGCAGTAATACGCTGACTATGTTTATCGATAGCAAATCAGGCTCCGATTCAGTTGATGTTAAATCTTACGAGGTTACTCTTGCTGAGGGTTCAACAATCGATGATGATGATCTTTCTGCAAATCTATCGGCATTTACAGCCTTTATTGCTTAATCTGATAGTTTAAGCTGCGATAGCAATATCGCAGTATATTTTATACGCAACAGCCCAGTCTCTTTTAGAGGCTGGGCTGTTGTCGTTTTCAAGACTGTTTATTACTTGCATTTTTGAGTAGATACTGTGTAAACTCACAAGAGCTTTTAATTAAAAAGGCTGATTAAATAAAAATAAAAGTAAAAGGCCAAAAATAAGGCTTTATATTGGGGTGTAAATAGAATTTCCTGGTTAAAAGATACCAATATACCGGCTACTCGAGCGCTATAGCGCTTGAGGGTTATAGTTGGGTAGTTAGAAGATCTAAAACCTGTTTATTCCTTTGTTGTCCCCATCTATATTGTCTGGCGCTATATTAGCTCCCAATTTTTCCCTTTTTTATTGGTTTTTTTGCATTTATTTTTATATTTGATGCTTTATTAATAAAATTTTTTTTAATAAGAAGAATGGTCGCTTAAGAATCCATTCTCTGGGGGTTTTCTGGAATGTCTAATTATCAAAAATTGTTTGACGATGGTATCAGCTGGGATGAAGATACAGGCCTAGGTACACTGCTAGTCAAATATGAATCTAACACGGTTGAATCTGGCTCTACAGGCATTGGTCTGCGCGTCCACTTTGATAGTACCTCTATGCAAGTGGTCAGTCAGGATGTCCAGCCCCACGGTGCGCTTTTGATTCCAGCTTCCCCTGCCGTGGATAGTGGTGATTTTGATAATGATTCGGGTACAGATAGCTATTTAGGAATCAACTATGTCGCCTTTACCGGTGGCTGGCCGGGTTCTGAAAGCCAAGATATTGCCACTATTACATTCCAGAAAGTGGATGGTGGTAATAATAACTTTGAGGTCGACTATACCCCTAGTAGTCAGCCGCCTCTTTATGATGAGTTTATAGCCGAACCAACCACTAATACCGTTGAAGTTGATGTCACAGCTCCTGTTATTACATCCAGCGGTGCTGTCACTATTGACGAAAACATTGGTGCTGATCAGGTTATCTATACCGCCACAGCAGATGATTCTGCTGATATTAGTGAGGCTGTAACTTACAGTCTGGTTGATAATACGGTTTATTCGGGTACATCTGCCTTGGGCGACGATGTTGCTGCGGCAACCCAGTTAATTTCTGTTTCAGGCTCGCCAGTTGCTGGCGCGGGTGATCAGGTGTCACTGGCAATTAACTACAATGCAGATACTAATGAATTACCCGGTCTGGGTCTGCGTATACATTTTGATAGCACCATGCTGTCAGTGGAAGGTATGACCGACGTATTGGATAAAGACTTAATCTATACCGATACTGTTTCTCAGGCTGATACAGAAGATTTTGATGGTGATGCTAGTACAGATGCTTATGTAACGGTAGCCTGGGCTTCCCTTAATGGTGATTGGCCCAATGCAGAGCTACCTGATGAGCTGCTCAATGTACTATTTAATGTGTCCTCAGATGCATCGGGTTCAGCTGCGATTGGCTTCTCTGCCACTAGTACACCGATTGGCTATGACTTTTCCGGTGTAGATTTTGATCTGCAGGTTATCGATTCACCCCTAAGCATTAATGCTGATACCGGTGAAGTGACACTATCAGAAAACCCTGACTTTGAGGCCCGCGATAACTATAGCTTTAGCGTGACAGCTACCGATGCCGCCGGCAATGTAAGTGATGCTCAGGCAGTCACTGTTGCTGTTAGTGATTTAGACGAAGTGGCGCCAGTTGTTACTTCTGGTGCAGCGGCGGCGGCTATTGACGAAAATAGTGGTGCGAATCAGGTTATTTACACCGCCGCAGCGGATGATTCTGCTGACGTAAGTGGTGGTGTTACCTTTAGCTTGGCAGAAGGCAGTGATACAGCGTTAAGCATTGATGCAGGCAGCGGTGAGGTAACACTCACTGAAAGCCCAGATTACGAAATTCAGTCTCAATATAACTTTACTGTGGTTGCTACCGATGCCGCAGGCAATGCCTCTGAGCAGGCAGTTAGCTTTAATGTTAACGATTTGTTAGATACTGCGCCCGAATTTACCTCTTCTGGGACGGCATCTATTGATGAGAACAGTGGGTCTCAGCAGATAGTCTATACCGCATCTTCTGATGAAAATGTTGTTTATAGCCTGGTTGATAATACTGTTTATCCCAACGCTGCAGATCAAGATAGTCAGCTTGAGCTTCTAGATGCTACATCAATGATTTCTGCTTCCGGTGCTCTAGTTGCAGAGGGTGGCGATCAGGTTGCTCTAGCTATAAATTACAATGCTGTTGATAACCAGCTTCCAGGCCTAGGCTTGCGCATTCATTATGATAGCTCCGCGCTATCAGTTGCAGGTGTAGCGGATGTGCTGGAGCAAGATTTAATCTATACCGATGCTAACCCCCAAGCGGATAGTTCTGACCTTGACGCCAATTCAAGTACGGACGCCTATATTACCGTTGCTTGGGCTTCACTAGGTGGCGATTGGCCGGGTACAGATTTGCCTGATCAATTACTGACTGTATTATTTGATGTTGCTCCCGGTGCAACAGGATCAGCTGCGGTGGACTTCTCTGCAACTAGCACGCCTATTGGTTACGATTTTGCCGGAGAAGGTTATGGGATTGAAATTGTTGAGTCTCCGCTTAGCATTAATCCGACAACAGGCGAGGTAACCCTGCTTGATAACCCAGATTATGAAAGCTTAGACAGCTATGACTTTACGGTAACAGCTACGGATACCTCTGGAAATACTGCAGATCAGGCGGTAACGCTTTCGGTAAATAATGTTGATGAAGTTGCTCCTACAGTGACTTCAGATGCAACGCTAGCTATTGACGAAAACATTGGTGCTGATCAGGTTATCTATACCGCCACAGCAGATGATTCTGCTGATATTAGTGAGGCTGTAACTTACAGTCTGGTTGATAATACGGTTTATTCGGGTACATCTGCCTT
>Ga0206127_1002182_pt1 | contig 19820 bp, 22 predicted proteins | sample Helgoland_Spring_6_FD_148646 | JGI IMG/M metagenome (GOLD analysis project Ga0206127, IMG submission 148646) | Pelagic subsurface seawater microbial communities from Kabeltonne, Helgoland, North Sea - Helgoland_Spring_Bloom_20160419_1 | ecosystem: Environmental > Aquatic > Marine > Epipelagic ...
CATTAGTAACAATGTAGAGAATGGGATAACGCGCTTTTAATAAAAGTACAAAATCGTTTAAAAAATTCATTACTTAGGTTAATTTACTCTTCAATTACCATAATAAGACCGTTATCCTACGGAACCTTCAAGTTTTAAACTTAGTAAACGGTCCGCTTCTGAGGCAAATTCTAATGGCAGTTCGTTAAATACTTCTTTACAGAACCCATTTACCATTAATGAAACAGCTTCTTCAGCTTCAATACCACGTTGAAGTAAGTAGAATAATTGTTCTTCTGCAATACGTGACGTTGAAGCTTCATGTTCAATTTGGGTGTAACTATTTTGAGCTTCAATATAAGGAAAAGTATTAGCGCTCGATTTTTTACCGATTAGTAATGAATCACACTGGGAGTAATTGTTTGTTTTGAAGGCTTTTGGGCCTACCTTAACAAGACCACGATAAGTATTTCTGGATTCTCCGGCAGAAATACCTTTTGACACAATTCGACTTCTTGTTCCCGGGGCAAGGTGAATCATCTTCGTTCCCGTATCAGCTTCTTGTTTATTACTGGTTAGAGCTACCGAGAAAAATTCACCAACGGAATCTTTACCCGATAGAATACAACTAGGGTACTTCCAAGTAATTGCAGAGCCTGTTTCGACTTGAGTCCAAGAAATTCTTGCATTTGTCCCGGCACACAAGCCACGCTTTGTAACGAAATTATAAACTCCTCCAATTCCATTTTCATCACCGGCGTACCAATTCTGAACTGTTGAGTACTTAATTGTCGCATTTTCAAGTGCGACTAATTCAACAACGGCTGCGTGAAGTTGGTTACTACTGAATTGTGGGGCTGTACACCCTTCCAAATAATTCACTGCACTTCGTTCTTCTGCAATTATTAATGTTCGTTCAAATTGCCCTGACTCTTCATTATTTATACGGAAATACGTCGAGAGTTCCATTGGACATTTCATGTCTTTTGGAATATAACAAAATGACCCATCACTAAAAACTGCGGAGTTTAAAGCAGAAAAATAATTGTCCCCAATTGGTACCACTCCAGCTAAGTATTTTTCTACTAAGTGAGGATAAGTACTTACTGCGTCAGTAATGGAACAAAAAATCACTCCTGATTTTTGAAGTTGTTTTTTAAATGTTGTTCCAATTGAAACACTATCAAATACCGCATCTACTGCAACATTGGCTAACAATTTTTGTTCATTTAGCGAAACACCTAACTTATCAAAAGTTCTTAGCAGTTCGGGATCGGCATCTTCCAAGCTTCCAAGTTTCTTTTTCGTTTTTGGTATTGAATAATACTGTATACTTTCATAATCAATTTCGGGGGTATCAAGATATGCCCAGTTGGGGCTATTCATTTTTTTCCAAGCTTTGTAAGCCTTTTGTCGAAACGTCAGTAAAAATTCTGGTTCATCCTTTTTTAAACTGATCTTCTTTATAATGTCCTCGTTTAGACCTTTTTCGAATTCTTCCGTTTCAAGATCGGTTGTAAAACCGTACTTGTATGGAGAAGTCACAATTTCGTCTAAAATCTCGTCTGATTTGTTTAATTGGTCTTCTGCCATTTTATTATGAGTAAAATAAATTTTTTTTTAAAAACAGATATTATATGATTAATTATACTTTATTTGAAAGTACTGTTTCGCAAGGTTAAAGGCTTTCCAATACAGAAAGCTTAGACTAGGAACATTACACGTTAATACTGGAAAAGATATCAATAAGAAACGTTAGTAGACTAAACCCTAGAAGAGGTGATAAGTCAAACCCTAGTAAAGGTGGGACAATTCCACGGAATACCCTTAAATATGGATCTGTCATTTTTCCTAACGAATAAAATGGTTGTTGGTAAAAATTAATATTTGGAAACCACGTTAAATAAACGCGTAACGTTAACATAATGATATAGAATTTTAAAAATCCTGCTACTCCTCTGCAAAGTGTAATTACTAAGACATCCATAATACAAAATACTTTAAGTTTTTAACTATTTTAGATAATTTTAATTTATAGTACCATAGCAATGATCCTATTCGCCGTTTTTATAGCTAGTGAAGAGACTTGAACTCATAACCGACTGATTACAAATCAGTTGCTCTACCAATTGAGCTACACCAGCTTTTCTAGTACAATTATATTCTACCAAACCTTTGCACTTTCGAAAAGGAGTTTTTAATAAATTTTTAGTTTTTCTATAATAAATCTAGATAAATATTAGATACTGTGCCTAATTTTTAAATATTTTAGTGCTTACTGTTAGCAGTCAATTGCAGGGTATTTCGTTAAAAAGGAAGATAAGAGCCAAAAGCTTTGATAAAAAAGAATTAAAATCGAATCTATCTAAAAATTAATAAAAGATGTATTTTTAAAAATTTATTTCCCTTGCTTTTTTTCTTGTAATTCTATATATTTCTTATTATAAGTTTTAAAATTTACAATTTATTATGGCTAAAAGCAAAGGGGCTCGAATTCGTGTTACATTGGAACACAGATGTGAGCAAGGTGTTTACCGTTACCACACTTCTAAAAACCGACGTAATACTACAGAGCGTCTAGAGTTAAAAAAATATTCTCCAGTAACAAAAAAGCATGAGCTTTTTAAGGAAATTAAATAATTTTTTATTAAATTTAAAACCCACATGGTTGATAATATAGCAGAAAAAAACACGAAAGAATCAATTGATTTTAAAGCACTTACTTATAAAGATACCCGAATTTTAACGAATTTCCTAAGTGATCAAGGTAAAATCCTTCCACGACGTGTGACAGGTTTAACGTCTAAAGAGCAGAAAAAAGTAACAAAACTTATTAAAACGGCTCGTATTGCTGCGTTATTACCATTTGTAATTGGTAAAGGGTAAAACCGGAAAGAGAAAATTGATGGCTGAATTTAAATTGAATAATCAATAAGCTAATTTGTGGAAGAATGACATGTCTTGAGATTTATAAATTGTAGTTCCAGTCTTGTGCTATAATTATCATTAAAATTCAACTTATGGTTTAGAGTTCTATTTATGACACCATCATTAAGCGCTTTTTTAAGTAGCATCTTTCTAGCAGTAGTTATTGTTATTGTACCAATCGCAGCTGCTCTAGTATTTGTTAGTTCTTCAGATAAGATTATCCGTGGATAAAAAAATAGCGGAGGTATTGGTAATTTTGATAATTACCAATACCTCCGCTATTTTTTTCAAAATGAAAAACAATTAAAGTTCAGATTAGAAGTTCATTTCTGCTGCTTGAACTTTTTCAAATTGCTTCTTCTTAACTACTAGTAGAATCTGAGTTACAGTTACTGTGAAGAAGAATACAATCATTCCCTTAACTCGGTTAGGGTTTTGTAAAACAATTTCTGTTTCACCTTGGCCGAATCCACCAACGTTAGGGTCAAGTGTTAGAGGCTGATCATTTTTAACAGTATCTTTAACTTTTACTGCTAATTCAAGGCCAGAAGGAACAGTCTGTTTCACATCACCGTTTGCTGTAGTGATAACGACATCAACTTTTCCGTTTTCTTGTGGCTGAATTGCTGTAACTTGTCCTGCAGCAGTCGAAGTGAAAGCTGTGTTGTTACTCTTTTCACCTGTTGGGTAAACTTGGCCACGACCACGGTTACCACCAACGTAAATAGGGTAGTTTAGGAAGTTTACTTCTTTGTTTGTAGCTGGGTCAGGAGATAGGATTGGGAAAACGATTTCTCTGTTCTTATCACCTGCGATCGGACCAACAACTAAAATGTTTGTCTTTTCCTTACTGTATGGTTGTACGAATACACCCTTAGTTTTCGCTTTAATATCCGCTGAAATACGGTCTTTAGGAGCTAACTTAAAACCTTCAGGAAGAATTAAAACAGCACCAACGTTAAGAGGTCCTCTTGTACCACCGGCTGTAATTTGCTTAACTGAAGTATCGTAAGGAATACTTACAACTGCTTCGAAAACAGTATCAGGTAAAACGGCTTGTGGAACTTCAATCTCAACTGGTTTTTGAGCTAAGTGACAGTTTGCACAAACGATTCTTCCTGTAGCTTCACGTGGACTTTGGTATGCTTGTTGCGCAAAAACAGGGTACGCGTAAGATACTTTTGGAAAGAAAACTGTTCCTAGAATTCCTAGAACTAGGAAAACAGATTTAAATTGTTTAATCATTATTTTTGATAATTTTTAATCTATCAGTACAATAAGTTATTATACACCTAATATACTATTAATACCTTTAGATTAATTTATAGAACCTCTTTCTTAAGTAAAATTACAAATCCGGAGCCTCCTAAGTATAAACTTAACAAAGCAACGGATAACAAAATTTGTGTTATCGGGTCTGTTGATGGTGTTATAACAGCGGCTACTATTGTACAAATTACAATAACATATTTCCAGGCTCCTAACATTTGTTCACCTGTTACAATTCCTAACAGCCCCAAGACAACTTGAACTGCTGGAACTTGAAAGGCCAGACCAGTTGCAAAGAGCAAAACTGCTATAAAATCAAAATATTGATCAAATGACCAAAATGGCTCTACTACTTCAGCACCATAAGAGATAAAGAATCTTAATGCTGCCGGTACTAAGAAAAAATATGAAAAAGCTAATCCAACGACAAAAAGTATTCCTGAACCCAAACTTACAGGAAGGACGATATCACGTTCTTTTTTTGTTAGGCCCGGTATTAAATATAATAGAAGCTGATAAAGAACAATTGGACTACTAAATAATATTCCGCAGAAAGCTGCAATTTTAACAGATGCAAAAAAATATTCACCAGGGGCAAATTGTAAAAATTTTACCCCAACAGCAGGGGCTTGAAAAATTCGTACAATTTCTTTCACGTCGGTAAAACAAAACAGAGTCGCTAGAACAAGTATTAGAACGCAAAATACAATTCGTTGACTAAATTCTTCTATATGTTCTGATAGCATCATTTCATCCTCTTCAGCAACGGTCATCTTTATTGTGTTGCTGAGGCGGGGGGGATTCAATAGGTTTGACTTTTGTAATACATTAAACATTAACTAAATTATTCAGTAATTTTTTTAAGCTCTTTAGGCAATAGTCTCTGCTTGTGGCTTATCTACAATTATACATTCCGTTGTTAAAACCATACTTGCAATGGAAGCCGCATTTTGAAGTGTTGAGCGAGTTACTTTTGCTGGGTCAATTACTCCAACTTTAAACATATCTGCAATTTCGTTGTTTGCTGCATTATAACCAAACTCAAATTCGGATTCTTTTACACGTTCAAAAATTACAGCACCATTCTGGCCGGCATTTGAAGCAATTTTTCTTACAGGTGCACTTAGGGCTTTTTCTACGATTAAAGCACCAATAAGTTCGTCTTCAAGAAGATTATCTTTTGCCCACTCTAATAATTCTTCTGAAATGTGCGCTAAAGTTGTACCACCACCTGGAACGATACCTTCCTCTACTGCAGCTTTAGTTGCATTTACTGCATCTTCAAGTCTTAGTTTACGATCTTTCATTTCAGTTTCAGTTGCCGCACCAACTTTAATTAGAGCTACACCACCACTTAATTTAGCTAAACGTTCTTGTAATTTTTCTTTTTCATATGTAGAATCACTTGTTTCTAATTGGCGACGTAATTGTTCGCATCGCGCTAATACAGCTTTTTTATTTGCATCTGAGATAATAGTTGTTGATTCTTTTCCAACAATTACACGACGAGCTTCCCCTAACATTTCAAGCTCTACGTTTTCTAATGTTAATCCTGCATCACCACTAACAACTTGGCCTCCAGTTAAAACAGCAAGATCCGCAAGTAATGCTTTTCGACGGTCAGCAAAACCAGGTGCACGAACTGCCACAACGTTTAAGATGCCACGGATTTTATTAATAATTAACGTCGCTAAGGCTTCTTTTTCTACGTTATCACTTATGATCAGCAGAGGTCGGTTAGTTTTGGTAATTAATTCTAGAGTAGGTAATAAATCTTGTTTAACAAGGGTTATTTTTTTATCCGTAATTAGAACGAAAGCATTATCTAATACAACTTCCATACGTTCCTGGTTTGTGACAAAATAGCCCGAGATAAAACCTCGTTCAAACCCCATACCTTCAGTAATCTCTAATTCATTTACTGTTGATTTACCTTCCTCAAGTGAAATTAAACCTTCTCGCCCAACTTTATCAATTGCACTTGCAATAAGAGCTCCCACTTCCGCGTCATTACCAGCTGAAATTGTTGCCACTTTAGTAATGTCATCTAGATCTTCAATCGGTCTTGCATAATCAATAATTTTACTAACAACAAATTGTGTTGCTTTTTCAATACCCCTTTTTAAGACGATTGGGTTTGCACCAGCCGCAACATTACGCATACCTTCTTTAATAATTGCATATGCTAATACTGTTGCTGTCGTAGTTCCATCACCGGCTACATCATTTGTTTTAGATGCTGCTTGGCGGATTAGACAAACTCCCGTATTTTCTAAATTATCCTGTAGGTTAATTTCTTTAGCAATTGTTACACCATCATTAACAATTTGTGGTGTACCAAATTTTTTACCAAGCACTACATTTCGACCCTTTGGGCCTAAAGTAATAGATACTGCTTCTGCTAACGTATCCATTCCTTTCTCTAATGCTTTTCTGGCCTCCTCATCATATAGAATTGTCTTTGCACCCATAACGATTTCTCTATTTTATTAAACTATTAATGACTCTTTTAATATAAAATGCTACTTCTTACTAACGCGTGTGTACTAAAATTGAAATCTGGCTCAGGCTGGACTTGAACCTGCGACCTTGGGCTTATGAGTCCCCTGCTCTAACCAACTGAGCTACTGAGCCATATATTAAAAGATATCAAACAATTTTTTTTTATGCAAACAATTTTTTTTATTTTTAACTTTCAAGTTTGTAAAACTGAATTAATTTTTTGCAAATATTCTTATTCTCAAGAAGAATAATTTGTATAAATTTTAAACAATGTATAGCTTATTTACAAACTATTCTGTATAATAATTATAGATTTTTGCGATCAAAGGAGGGTCACTAACTCAATGGTAGAGTACTCGGCTTTTAACCGAATAGTTCTGGGTTCGAGTCCCAGGTGACCCATTTTATTTTGTATTTTAGTTTACGATATCCAGGACGCTGCTTGGCTTGGGGTTGGTAAATCCTTTTTTGAATATTTTCCTTTATTTCTGTTTAATTTGTTATTTAAATGCTAAAATAAGTTTTTATCATCTGATTTAAATTTAGACTTGGTTTAGTTATTTTCTTATTAAAGGTTAGTTCAAGCTTTTTTAATGGTTAATACTCTAGCTCATGATTATGCTTAAATACAGTTTTATATTAGGTTGGTTAATGTTAAAATCATCTTATAGATAATATACATTTATTAGACATTGGGCCATATATTAACGTCCATTTTAATTTAATATTTCATAAAATTATTGATTATGCTAGAAACTATTTTTCAAGACCCTACACAACGGGTTCTATCTAAATATAGTTCCCGATTACGTCAGATAAATTCCATAGGAACATCATTTAAAACTTTTACTGATGATGAATTACGTGAGAAAACAGTTAACCTAAAACAACGTTTACTTAAAGGGAATGAAGAAGTTGAAGCAATAACCAATGAGGCTTTCGCTTTAGTTCGAGAAGCTAGTGAGCGTGTTCTGGGACTTCGACATTATGATGTCCAACTAATTGGTGGACTTGTCCTAAATGAAGGAAAAATTGCGGAAATGAAAACGGGGGAAGGTAAGACATTAGTAGCACTACTTCCAACGTTTTTAAATGCTTTATATGGCAAAGGGACTCATGTAATTACGGTAAATGATTATTTAGCTCGTCGTGATGCTGAAGATGTTGGACAAGTACATCGATTTTTAGGTTTAAGCGTTGGTTTAATCCAAGAAAATATGACGCCGGAAGAGCGTAAAGAGAATTATAATTGTGACGTTGTATACGTAACCAATAACGAACTTGGTTTTGATTATTTGCGTGACAATATGGCTTATACCGCAGAGGAAATGGTTCAAAGACCATTTTTTTACTGTGTGATTGATGAGGTTGATTCGATTTTAATTGATGAAGCTCGAACTCCTTTGATTATTTCTGGGGCCTCAGAAGCTCCGACTGAAAAATATTTACAGACAGCGAGACTTGCAATTTCTTTAAAAAGGGAAATTCATTATGACGTGGATGAAAAACAACAAAACGTGGCTTTAACTACCGAGGGTGTTTTATTTTGTGAACAAGCTCTAGGTATTATTGATCTGTATAACCCAAACGAGCCTTGGATTTCATACGTTTTAAATTCCATAAAAGCAAAAGAACTTTTTCAACTTAACAAGAATTACATTGTTAATGAGAATAATGAAATTGTTATTGTTGATGAATTTACTGGTCGTACAATGATGGGTCGACGTTGGAGTGATGGTTTACATCAAGCTGTGGAAGCTAAAGAAAATGTACCTATTCAAGATGAAAGCCAAACTCTTGCTTCAATTAGTTACCAAAATCTTTTCCTACTCTACGAAAAATTATCTGGTATGACTGGTACAGCCAAAACTGAAGAGGCTGAATTTGAAAAAATTTATAATTTAAATGTAGTTCCAGTTCCCACAAACCAGACTATTAAGCGAAAGGATTTCCCTGATTTAATATATAAAAACCAATATATTAAATGGAGAGCAATTGCTCAAGAATGCTTAGAAATGTATGAGATTGGTAGGCCTGTTTTAGTTGGAACGACCACAATTGAAAAATCTGAGCTCTTAGCGGCTCTTCTAAAGGAATATAACATTCCTTACAGACTCTTAAACGCTCGGCCTGAAAACGTAGAAAGTGAATCTGAAATTGTTGCTCAAGCTGGTTGTAAAAATGCAGTTACTATCGCAACAAATATGGCAGGTCGTGGAACTGATATCTTATTAGGTGGAAATCCGGTCTTCTTAACAAATTCCCTTGTTCGACAATTTTTTGAGAATGAAAAAAATGTCGATATTTCTTGTTCAATTGATAAGGAAAAATTTAAATCTACGTACTCTGATTTATTGAAACAACCATTAGCGGAGCTTGAAAAGGAAGAAAATTCCGATGTAGTTGAGTACGTTAAGTTCTACAAAGAAATTCTTACAAATCAAAAAACAGCTACTAAGGAGATAGGTCAAACTATTCGACAATTTGGTGGTTTACATGTAATTGGTACGGAACGTCATGAGTCCCGACGCATTGATAATCAGCTTCGTGGTCGTGCGGGTCGTCAAGGCGATCCAGGCTCTTCAAGATTTTTCCTTTGTTTAGAAGATCGCCTTCTACGTATTTTTGGTGGCGACCAAATTTTAAACGTAATGCAAAATATTGGTTTCGAAGAAAGCACACCTATCCAATCTCCAATTTTAAATAAAAGTTTGGAGTCAGCTCAGAAAAAGGTTGAAGCGTTTTATTACGATACCCGCAAGCAACTTTTTGAGTATGATCAAGCCCTTAATATGCAACGTAATTGTGTTTATACAGAACGACGACGTATGTTTGAGCAACCAAAATTACGTGGTTGGTTACTCGATTATGCAGAAAGAAGTTTAGATGATTTGTTTCTTAACTTTAACTCTAACCAGGACGATAAAACACTTGGTTTTTTAACCAATAAACTACAAAATTTATTAGGAATTCCGTTACCAATTAGCGTTACAACGGGTGAAAAAGATTTAAAACAATATTTATCTTTTTTAAAGCAGCAAATTCAAATCACGTACGATTTAAAAGAACTTGAAATGGAATCCATTGAAAAAGGTTTACTTAGAGAAATTGAGAAATCTTTTATTCTTCAACAAATTGATTATTCTTGGATGGAGCATTTACAAAAAATTACTTTTTTACGAGAATCAATTCGATGGCGTGCATATGGTCAAAAGGATCCCTTAACAGAATATAAAAAAGAAGCATTTAACTATTTTTTAATCATGTTAGCTCGCATACGTCATCGTGTTGTTTATTTTGTTTTACGCTCAAAAGTGATTCTTCTTTAGTTATAAAAAAACCTCTTCATAAATTTCTAGTTTTTCTAGAAATTTATGAAGAGGTTTTAAAATGTAAGTTTTATTAGATACCAAACTGGTTACCACGTCTATATTGTAAATATGCAGCAACAAAAAGTCCTAGGATAACGCAAGGTACAAGTCCAAGTACGATACCTGAAAGTAATACTTCAACCATAAATTTTGAGAGTTTTTTAAAAGTGTAAAATTTTAGTATTGAATAAAGTATATATTAAATAAATACCTTATTCACCAAGTTCAGTAAACAGACTACTTTCTGTAATATCTCTAACCTCAATCGTTACTAGGTCAGATTTTGTTAGAATTGCATCACCAGAATTAAACATTCGGTTTGCATGTCTCATACGAGCCGTATCAATGGCATTACTGATTGTTCTTGCATTTGCAAATAGAGGCATTCTACTTCTCTTTTCAACGTATTCTAAAAGAGCTGCTTCTGCGTCCGGTGTCATACGGTATTGTTGCTCTTGAAGAATTAGACGAGCAATTTGAATTAATTCGTCCGGAGTATAATCAGGAAAATCAATATGGTTTGCTACACGTGATGAAAGACCAGGGTTTGATTCATAGAAGCTATCCATTCTATCCTTGTAACCTGCGAAAATCACAACAAGATCTTCACGTTGGTTTTCCATTACTTGTAATAGAATCTCAATCGCTTCCGATCCATAATCTCTTTCGTTATCGGGTTTGTATAAGTAGTAAGCTTCATCAATAAATAAAACTCCACCCATTGCACGTTTTAAAACTTCTTTAGTTTTTGGCGCTGTGTGTCCAATATATTGCCCAACAAGATCATCTCGTGTAACGGTTACTAAATGCCCTTTGCGGATATAACCAAGCTTAAATAAAATATCAGCCATTCGGTTAGCAACCTCTGTTTTACCTGTACCGGGGCTACCAGTAAAGGACATGTGTAAGCCAACTGAAGATGAATTTAGGCCCATGCCTAAATTTTTTCTAAGTCTTTGAACTAATAGTAAAGCCGCGATCTCTTTGATACGGCGCTTTACAGGGGCTAGACCAACAAGATCTTCTTCTAATTGGTCAATAACGCCTTGAATATTAGTATTGTTATACTCTTCTTGTAAATTTACAGCCATAAATATAAAGCGTAATTATTTATTTTTATAAAACTATACAATATTATACAACATAAATATTTTATACAGAAAAAAAATTGTAAATTTTGCGGTTTCAAAATAAGAAGTAAACTTTAATCTAAAATATTTTTGCAAAATTAAAAAAAAAATTCGAAATTTTTTAGATTAAAGTTTGATTAGTTGATGTGAGCTTTTAAAAATACACGATATTTAAATAACTAATGTCTTTTAATTAGGCAAAATGCGAATTCTTCGATTTTGTTCTTTTCCGACACTTACACCCTTTAATTGATAATGAGTAACTAATTCGTGTTGTTGTTTTCGAATTCGACTTGTCCTAGGAATTAGATCAATCGGGATATTTTTAGCAATAACAACTTCTTCAATAGCTAATCGTGTTTCTTCTAATGGCGTTAAAAATTCTTGGCTAATTAAATCGGCGATTTTTTTATTGTTAGTTGTTGGTTTGATAGGGATTAACTCTTTTCGTTTCGCTAACAATCGTAATGCTTTTGCAATTTGTAGCAAATTATTACTTTGAATTGTATGAATTGTGATTTTTTTTGAGTGAGAAATTTGTTTTAATTTTCGATTATTTTTAACCAAATTTGCTAATGCTAAGATAGCATCCGCGTATTGAATTTCTTTTGTTATTATCACGGGAATACCTAAAGTTTTAATTAAAGATTTAACATCTTGAGTATTAATTCCATAAATATATAAGAATGTAAATTTTTCTTTTAACTCCGTTTTTAAATTCCCATTAGTTTTTACGACTCTTTTTGTTTTTAGTTTGTCCGATTCGGGTAATCGGTTTAAGAGGTAATTATTTTTTTGCTTTTTTTCAGGGGCAAAGCGTTTCAATGATGCATCATTGTTAATATCCACTTCTTTTTGGTTGTAAATGATTTTACAATCAATTAAATTATTATAGTTTTGGATTAATGAACGTCTTTGGACCGGTAGACTTTGGCCCTGTAATAAAAGGTCAACGGATTGTTCAATATTCTCATGTATAACCCAAGTTTGGGGATCATGAATTTCAATAGCAACTTCAAAAGTTGGTGGGGCTTTTCTCTCTAAAATACTTTTTGAGGAACCACGACGTTTCGCTTCTTCATCACCTAATGTTACATATTGAATACCACCGATTAGATCTGTAATCGTTGGGTTTTTAATTAAATTTTCTAATGCATTACCATGAGCTGTACCAACTAATTGAACACCTCTTTCAGCAATGGTACGAGCAGCAGCAGCTTCTAATTCCGTTCCAATTTCATCAATGATAATAATCTCTGGCATATGATTTTCTACGGCTTCGATCATTACTTCATGTTGATTTTGATGATTAGAAACTTGCATTCGTCTTGCTTTACCGATTGATGGATGCGGTAAATCCCCATCTCCTGCTATCTCATTGGACGTGTCAATGATTATTACACGTTTTTTCATACCATCGGACAAGACGCGAGCAATTTCTCGGATAGCTGTTGTTTTTCCGACTCCGGGCCGCCCTAATAGTAAAATTGATTTTTTTTGTTCAAGTAAATCACGCACAATACTAACGGTACCAAAAATGGCTCTTCCAACTCGGCAAGTTAAGCCAATAACGTTTCCTTTTCGGTTTCGAATGGAACTGATACGGTGCAAAGTTTTTTCAATACCTGCTCGGTTATCACCACTGAATTTACCGAGACGTTTTAGTATATAATCAAGATCTTGCCAAACAATAGTACGGTAAGAAAGGTAATCAGTTCCTTTAGCAAAACGAGCTTCAGGTCGACGGCCTATATCCAGTACAATTTCGACAAGCTGTTCTCGACGCGGGTGTTTTTCTAAGGGGCCGCTTATAAAAGTCGGTAATACGTCAAGTAATTGAGTTAAATCATCTGCAAGAAGCATTTATTTTTTTGTTATTCTATTCCTTTTTCATTATATATTATCTTTAAGGGGGCTTTTATTTAGTACTTGTTCGAAATTGTTAAATAAAAGAAATGTTATACTCTAATAGAGTATGTAAATGCTTTCTGTATTTACTTTAATAAGCAGCATATAAAATTCTACCAACCAAAAACCATGTCTCACTTTACTAAAATCAAGACAAAACTTTATGATCGCGCGACAATTGAAAAAAGTCTGTCAGATCTAAACATTGAATGGGAAGCAGGTACTAACACTGTTCGCGGCTACAATAATCAAGAACAATCAGCTGATATTGTAATTCGTCAGAATAATAACCATGATATTGGTTTCAAGTGGAACAACAATGAGTATGAATTAGTTACAGATTTAATGTTCTGGAACCAATCTTATTCTGTTGATAAGTTTTTAAACCAGGTTCACCAGCGTTATGCGTTTAACCTGATTACTAAAGTAAGTGAAGAGCAAAGCTTACAGTTTGTGGAATCTGAAAATCAAGAAGATGGTTCAATCCGTTTACTTTTACGTAAAGTTAATTAAGATTTCATAAATTTCTTTAATCTTCTATATACGCGCGATTTATCAAAAATCTATTGATATCGATGATCGCGCGTTATTAGATGTGTGGGTGTGGAACTAAAAACATCCTTATTTAGTCCCTTAATATCTTTTAGGGGTTTAAGGTGACTAGTTTTAAAAGGTTATTGTGGGTATTCACGTTTTTGATTATTATAAGTCTTAATAAGATCCGAATTTTCAATAAAACGGATCTAATTTTTTATAAGTTTAATTTTATATCGACAGATCTATGAAAAAAGAACTTGAATTATATGAACTGGTTTTATTATTAAAATTTACTTCAACCGAAGTAGAGACAAATGAGCGTATTCAGCGTTATAAAGATTTTCTGACTGAAAGAGGTAGTCAAGTAATGGTTAAAAACCAAGGAAAGCGATCTTTAGCTTATCCAATTAAGGGTTTCGAAACAGCAACTTCTGTTCAATTTGTTTATCTTGGTAATGGAGAGCTAATTAAATTACTTAATACTGAGCTTCAACGTGATGAATTTATTTTACGTTCAATCACAACAAAACTAATGGATGACAATTTATCGAAATTATTTGCGTAAATCGAAATTTAGAAGCAGTAATAAACGCACCTTACAGGTGCGTTTATTACTGCTTCTAAATTTTTGAAACTATAGCTCCTTTAAATCTGGTCCAAACAGCTCTTGAAGGTCATCATAGGTTATTCTATACGTTACTGGCGATGTTTCAGTATCAGTTTTCTCCCAGAGTATCAGGTAATGATTTTTGTACCTGTAAGTTCAGTTCCTCGTTGGTAAACCTACTTTCTAAATTAGTTTTTATTGTGATACCATGAATGAGAGATAAAAACGATGAGGGTATTTTAGACCGATCTTTTAATAATAAAAAACGTAGTAAGAATAGATCAGATTTAAATTTTAAGTTCTCCGTTTTATCATTTTCATTTAAAATAAGATTTTCTTGAAATATGAAAGGTTTATTAGAATACATAAGATCTAATAACCATTCGTTCCAGGTACCAGATAGAAAAATAATGGAATCAGCCATATTTTCTGCTCGAAATAAGCTTGAATTTTCATTAAAACAGAGTTGAGTTTCATATAATCTTCCCACTTGTTTATATAAGAAAAAATCAGATGTAGGTGTTTTATTATTACCAGCTTTCGCGGCTTGATATTCTGAATACTTTTCAGTTGCTTCGTTATAAGATAAATCTCTCATTGAATTGGGCGAAGTAACACAACTGTATTTCAAATAAACCATATTTGAGTTCAGAATTTTTGTAATTATCGCTAGCAATGTATAAAACAGGCAATAGTCTTTTTCAAAAGCTGTTTGGATAGTTTCAAAAATATTAGAAGGGAATCGAATTGTGTTACTTTCCAATACAGTATATAAATCATAAACTTTAAGCCCTAACTTAAATTTGATTGAAGAAATTCCTTTATAAACTGTAAAATCATCATAGTTTCCGTCAGAAAAGGGTTGAATTATTAACTTGCCTATTAATAGCCAGCCTTTAAAATATCTAGTTTTCCTAAGGACATCGCCACATTTGGTCCTGTTAATTTCACCACCGTATCAAAGCTCTTATCGATCAAGTACTCTAAACCAGATTCCGCAAATTTTTCACCGTTAGTTATGGTATCAGTTAGTACAATTTGCTCGCGATGTTCTGGAGGCACTTCGTTTTGCGCTTCGGTAGTTGTCATTTGTAAAAGTGATTTCCAAATACTTGACGGTGTAAGTCGAAAATCAGAAATCGCTTCTAGGGCTGGTAAAAGGCAAGTTATACGTGCTGGTAGCCTTGTACCTATACCCATTCCAACTGCGAACAAACAAGAAAAACCAGCGGCAGTAGATATATCTAGAATCATTACACCAACTGAAAAAATTCCTACGGTTACCGTCTCGAGGCTCGTATTTACGAGTTCGTTTGGATCATTGTTCTGCATAAAAATTTCTGATGTATTATTGTTAACATTTTGATTATGATGATCGTGCTCAACGTTGATAATAGGGCATATTCAAAATTTATACTAAAATTTGTGGCCGATCCGAGACGATGACGGATAAATGATTTCGGAAACAACTTTCCCACCAACCAAAAAGTTAATAGTTTACGGCCTTTTAAATTCGTGTTAACTATACCTGGAGCCCCCTCTCCTATTAAATAGTATAGGCGAGAAATTAAACCAAAACTTAAAATACTAGCGGTTATTTTACGTACTTTTACTTTGATTAGAAATGCTGATGCACTTTCGGATACGCAAGGTTGTACTGGTAACAGCTCCAGTTGGTCCTGATTGTTTATAAATACTCTACCAGCATTTTGTAATGCGTATTCGTTAAAGTTTATTTTAGTATAGTGTTCAATAATATTTTGAGTTACCACAGCTTGTGTACTACCAACAATAATACCGGTAAAAGTTATGCCTGTACCGGTCACTAATAAGGCAGTAGCACTACCAAGATATTGTCCGGTATACTTACCAAGTGAGTGACTCAGCTTGAAACCAGTTATTGAAAGGCCACCACTTAGGCCTCCTAGAATCCCTTTTATATTTATATCTTGACTAGGGGTCAATTGAAAAATGAATTTTCTAGGTGTGGCCCACACAATGTCAGGTAATGGGATAGAACAAATTTCTCTCGAAACAGTTAGAACATCAATTAGTTGTTGGTCTGTTGACATTTTATATTAACACAAATTAGTTCGATATGTGGGGGTTGCAATTTTGTAAGATTAGGTGTTATTAATGTCTTGATCTTATTTTCGATCGTATTTCGTTCGTGAAACGAAAAGCTAACTCGCGGAAAACTTTTGGTGACGCTTATTATTCTAAATACGTTCTTATCAACAAGACTAGCATCTTTAATCCATTCTCTGATATTTTCCGCTTGTACTATTTTTTTCAAGCACATATCAGTTTCGATTGCAATAAACATTAAATTATACTAGAGACTTTATAGGAGTAGGGGTTAGTGTGGGGTCGTTAGAGTAAGACTCGAGATCAAGGGGTACAGAGAACGTTTCAGGCGTTACATCTTTGCAAATTGATTCACTCTTAACGTAACCACCATAACTAGCGCCAGCTACAATTACAGTACCGGCCGCGAGGGCTGGGCCAGAAGGTCGACTTCCACACAAATAAGTTATCGCAGCTCCTCCTAGAACAACTCCTATACCTGAAGTCAAACCAAATACTATTTTGCAGCTAAATGTCAATGGTGTTGCCATTACTATTTTTTAATAAGTTAAATTTTACTCTTTTGTATGATATAACGAATGTAAAAACTGAAATAGTAAAAATTGTCGTAAAATAAACTGTTCTACTTGTAATAGGTAAAGCAATTTGTGATGAAGTAATAAAAGCAAGAGGTATCTTTTCAAGCTTTCCATACTTATTTACTATGTACTTTCCAGCATTTTCTTTTATCCAGTTCTTGTATTTTGTTCGATATATTAAGTTGGTTAAACCCGCGCCTGCTACGCCAGCGGCAGTACCACCGGTACCACCAGATACGGCTGCCATGGTCAATGCACAACCAGTGCTAGTACAAGCAACGTAAGCACCTAAGTAACCAGCTAATATTGGTCCAGCAAGTACAAAACTGACCGATGAAAGCCCAGAAATGAGGCCCGCTTCCTTCATACCAATAGGTACGAAGGGATCGGCCAAAACTATATTTTTTCGCCAAAACATAAAAAAATTTGTCTTTATAACTACGTAAGATTATTGTATCATACGGCTTGCCAAATTTTATTAATAAGCTCTTGTTCTTTGATAATTTCCTCATCTTCTAAACCTGAAGTTGCTGAAAATTCTAATGGTATCTCCATCTTATCAGTAATTTGAGGAAGGTCGTTAATTAAATCCCCACCATAGTCATAATGTTTAAATATTAGTTCATCAAATATGGGGTTTTTTGTAAATTCATTTAAAAGTATTTCTTTTTGTAGCTCAAGTTGCTTTTTACTCTTTTCTAATTGAGCGAGAGTACCAAAATTAGAGATGAAGTAAACACGGCGTGGTTTATTTCCCCAAATTTTATAATTTGCACGTTCCTCGAAACTAATTCGTGTATTTCGACCAAGTGGTTGTAACATTTTACCATTGTAATATAAAGTAATTTTTGTATAAATAATATTAACTTAAACAAGTACACCATAGTACTACATTAATATAACTACTTAGTGTAGTTTTTTAATATTATCCCTATTTATCCTATACCGAATGGGTTACCGAAAGTATTGTCCTGCAGGTTACTCCAATACTGGTCTCTTAATAATTCGTCGCTACCCACACCCACATCTTTAATTAAACAGCAATCTATGCTACCGCATGTTAAATATTTCTGAAACGCTTCGTGTAAACAAATCTGAGATTGTGGCATCGGATGAATTTTTACATAGCTGCTAATAACATGATTGAGTAGTTCCGGATCCGTTGTAGCTAAAAGTTCTTGTTCCATATAAGTCAATATGGATTTTAGGGTTTATCTCTTCTAGAAACCAGTTATCATTAGTTTTTTCTCCGCCTCAATACGGCTTTTACTCTCCTCTACGAATTGGAAAAATTCATAAGTATTTGCCGATGTAGGATTCGCTACTATATAACCTTCTATGTCTAAATTACTCGTTCTAGTTACGTCACCGTTAAATTTAAGAATAGTTGTTGATTTACGAAGTGCATTTATAACAGTTCCATTAATTCCGGTTCCAAACGATCGATTTTTACAAGCACAAATTGAAACAGAAGAATGAAGGTTATTTAACAACGCTTCTCCTTTCCTTCGTCGACTAATAAGACAAGCTTGTCTGATTTTGATCTAGCTTTATAAAAGAGAGTTGAAATTTTTTCACTAAATATATATGAGAACGAGCAAATAATAGCAATATCTTTTTTGCTTGTGTTAAGTGCTTTTTCAAATTTTCTAGTACTCTCCTCGTAGAGCTCTTGCTTAAAGAGAATAACGTTGGAATCTTCTTTTACACCTTCTAACACATGCATATAAGTGCTATCGGCTAGTATATTTTTTTCTGTCGTAAAAATGACTATTTTACGTGTAAGATCTTCATTGTTTTTTGATTTTTCTAGAAACTTGATCATGTATTGTTCACAGGAGTAGGTCTTACCTGTTCTGACAGGGACTTTTAAAAATTGCACTCCTTCCTCCTCGTGTCCAGAAGTTAAATCTTCGAATACTCTTTTAAAATCTTTTGAAAAATCATAAGTAAATTTTTCCATATTTTATTTTGTTACGCTATTTTTATTTTAAGTAGTGGGCAGCAATAAACGCACCTATAAGGTGAACCTTTCGCTGCGTATTGTTTATGTTAAAAATTATTTAAATTTAAGAATAAAGTCTCTATTATTGCCGCTGTATTACTTATCTACAGCGGCCGATAATTATTATTGTTTATTCACACCCTTGCTTAGTTTATTAAACAAGGGTAATTTATTACGTAATTTATTATTTATTTATTTAAATTAAAAACTGTAATATAAAACGGTGGTAAAGTTTGCAATAATATCTTCAACAGGAAATTTAATTCCTGGGAGGTTTTTAAGACCAAAAATATTTTCTTAAACAAAAATTTAATCATGACTACAACTTTACAAAGACGCGAGAGCGCAAGCTTCTGGGAGCAATTCTGCGCATGGATCACTTCAACTGAGAACAGACTATACATTGGTTGGTTCGGTTGTCTAATGTTCCCTACTCTACTTACAGCTATCTCAGCTTACATTATTGCTTTTATCGCAGCACCTCCAGTAGATATCGATGGTATCCGTGAGCCAGTTGCTGGTTCTCTACTTTACGGTAACAACATCATCTCTGGTGCTGTAGTACCAAGCTCAAACGCTATCGGTGTTCACTTCTACCCAATCTGGGAAGCAGCTTCAATCGATGAGTGGCTATACAACGGTGGTACTTACCAACTAGTTGTTTTCCACTTCTTCATTGGTGTATGTGCTTACATCGGTCGTGAGTGGGAGCTTTCTTACCGTCTAGGTATGCGTCCATGGATCTGTGTTGCTTTCTCTGCTCCAGTAGCAGCAGCAGCAGCTGTATTCATCATCTACCCAATCGGTCAAGGTTCATTCTCTGATGGTATGCCTCTAGGTATCTCTGGTACTTTCAACTTCATGCTTGTATTCCAAGCTGAGCACAACATCCTAATGCACCCATTCCACATGCTTGGT
>Ga0206127_1002189_pt1 | contig 19759 bp, 6 predicted proteins | sample Helgoland_Spring_6_FD_148646 | JGI IMG/M metagenome (GOLD analysis project Ga0206127, IMG submission 148646) | Pelagic subsurface seawater microbial communities from Kabeltonne, Helgoland, North Sea - Helgoland_Spring_Bloom_20160419_1 | ecosystem: Environmental > Aquatic > Marine > Epipelagic ...
TGTGTGTTGATTCTGGAAATTAAGTCTTGTAGTATTTCGTCTGTTCTGTCTTCTAGGGTCACCTCAGCTTTGTACCCTGCGGCGCCGGAATTTACCTCTGTCGTGGTGTCATCAACAAAAAAGACCTCTAACAAAGACCCATCCTCAGTGGTATTAGTTACAATAGAACAATTATTATTTAAATCTGCCACCCTTCTCATTGTGTTTGATTCTTCTAGTCCACATTTTGTTGATTTGCCTGTAGTTAAGGCATTACTGCCGATGTCTCTACCGGATATCTTTTGATAAATCACGACATCTTTAATGTTGACAGCTGCTAGTAATGTCTCATCGTTCTTAATAAGGCCGCCGTACTTACTAACATTCTCAGAAAACGCCTGTCGATTAAACGTAAACGAGCCATTGATGTTTCCAGAAGGTCGGCGTGATAAAGTTACTGGAGAAAAATACGGTGCCTTGGTCTTTTCGAACTCATAGTTTAAAGAGTTTGCAGCTTTTATGACCCGCAGATCCTTTAGTCGAACATTAAGAACGGTCCTGGGTGTCAAGTCCGGGTGTTGCTTATTAACATGTGTATTACCGGCCATGTATTGATTGTTGTGAAGGTGTACAGAGCCCGGCCATACCGTGTTCTTAGCTCCATATGTCTCCACTGTTTCATCTAAACTGTAGACTGTTGCATCAATCGGGGTCACATTATTGGTGATAATGGTTTCTTTTGCAACATTACCAATAACAAATGCGTTATTTGTCTCAACATAAGAACAAACAAGAACAAAAAGCTGCGGTACACTTTGCAAAACAAAGCGTTTTCTATTCAAATAGCTGTATATGTGGTTGCTTTTTTCTGCTGTGGCTTTTAAGGTAAATTGGTCAACGGTCGGCCGCAGGTTAAAGCAGTTCTTAGCTTCCGATTTGAGGGCCCCAAGCAGTGCTGCCTGGGAACTACTTAAAGAATCAATTTCTGATTTATTGTCGGAGAAGTATATAAAGTTACCAAAACTAGTCTCGTGGGGGGTTGAACCGTTTTCAATCACCTTTTCGTTTGCCACACCTAGCTCAACTATATATTGCCCTTGTTCGTTCACATCAAACCTAATGTCTTGAATACTTACGAAAGGGATTGGCCTTTCATATGGGCCGAGAGAAATTGTCATTAACAAGGCTCCTCATTGTTCGTTGAATACAGATCTCTATTCAGTTTAACTCTATCCACGTTTATACGGACTGCATCTTCATTAATATTTAGTTCTTCAAGAACTTCGGTTGGAATATCTCCGTCTGTTACAATGTTCATATAGTATTCTATGTTGTTGATTGTCGGAGCAATAAACTCAATATCGCTTTTTGGTGCAAAACTTAACTGAGTGTATTCGCCGTTGGTACCTGAGAGAAATACTTCAAACTCAAAGTTTTCCTTTTCAAATGGTGTGTTGTCCTCTTTTAATTCTAACATTAGATAATTATCTTTTAAAGAAAGGAATATATTGGTTCCGTCAAGGTGTTGTGTTATTGACTCAAGTGTTAACTCTCCCGTCTCATAAAAAGTTTCATAATCAATAGTTATATCAATTTGTGGGATGGGTTGAATAAAATCATCCTCATTTAGTGTGCGGCTAGCAACTGACGCCGTAGGGTTTGAAAGCAGCTCCAACTGCCACGCTGGGGCATATTCCTTATTTAAAGACGACCTTCCAAGTGGGTATGCATCGAGCTTGCCCTTGTCACCGTACGGTTGTTGTTGAAATATCTCCACGTAGTCTGCCGGGTCTGATGTATGACCGCCGATTGTTCCATTAAAAGAAGATGACACTTGATCAACAAATCTTCCTACTCTTGTCTCAGCTCCTTCGCGGGTGGGAATCACTCTTATCTTGGGAGTGTCACTTTGAATTCTACCCTCTGCGCTATTTTGGGTTTCCTGAAATCCAGAGCCACTAACATCATACAACACATCGTCATCAAAGAATGCATAATATGTTGGGTTTAGCTGCCCGGCGGCGAGGCGGTCTTTACCATAGTTGGTGAGTTTAATCTCAAGAACTTCTTCTTTTTTGTTGAAAAATTCCATTAGTCGTTGTCATCCATAAGATCCTGTGACGCGTACTGCATGGTTTCGTCTAGATGAACTAGCTCCACCAATGAGAAATAATCGTACGGCCAATTGTAAGAGTAATTACCAACTTCATCTGGGAGCGCACTGGTGTCGCTTGTAACTAGAGACCTTCTGAACTTGTTGAACGACTTGGCGCCACGTTTTTTGACCTTAAAAACAAGCCATTGAATATCCTCGGAGTTGTTGATGAGCAGATCAAGAACTTGTTGGTCGTCAATAATCACTTCTTTCTTTTCAAACTTTTCGCCGATGGTTGGTGGTAAATTCTGCCACATGTCAGTAATATCCTTGCTGCTAACTGATTGGGAGAATTCAAAACCATACATAAGAATTGGGTCCACCGTAGCGTTGATAACAAAATCAAATCGTGGTGGGAAGATATATTTCTGCATGAGTGCTGTAAGGTTGTCGAGATCTCGCACCTCCAAGTCGACTGGAAAGAATTTTCTACGGTTATTAACGGTCTTGAACGGAATTGCAATCACCGCTTCTTCAAGCAAATTTGCTTCTTTTGGTTGACCAATTCTTACTGGCTTACCAGTTTGAAAACCAACGATGTCTGCCAACGATTCAAAGCCAGCTGAAGCTGCGCCTTCGCGAACCTTCATAAAGATACCTTCGTTGCCTGCTGTTGGGGCTGTACCGTACTGGTGCCACATGCCGTTGATCTTAATATCTGCAGAACTTGAGAGACCCGTAGGGACACTACTCGCAGCTGGTTGTGTATATGATACGTTAGCAAAGTTTAGGACAGGCGTCTCAAATTTAGACTGTATGAGCCATACCTTCTTTTGTTCAACCGTATTTTCTGGTACCTCTGTGAAGAAATCTGTTAGATTTACTGAATCTCCAACGTTCACCGTTACCTCATCGATGACATCGTGTGGATATTCTGTGGCGAAAGTAACCGCTGTATTTGCGAGGATGTCGTCTAGTGTTGGGCGCCCTGAACCTGTTGCTGTAAAGACATAGTCGACCGTGCCCCGACCATGATAATAAGGTGGAACAACATGATTAAAGGATGCAGACTGTGCGGTACTGTTGGCAGCACCCTGTCCAAGCGGATATCCGAATGCAGACTCGCGGCCGTAGAGATCAAAGGCCGACCGGTCGACGCGTAGATCAGCGTCCAGTGTGCGGAACATGTCAATTCGCATCCTATATGAGGTCCCGCTCACCACAGTGGTAAATTGATCCTCTCGATTGGAGCGGAAGTGTGCTAGTCCATCCATAAAGAAGTTAGTGGTTTCACACAAAAAGTTATCGATGGCCAATTCGTAAAGCTTCTTACCGTTGTTGATCTTAATATAATCTGTGCCTTCAATAGCGCCTAGGCCGAAGTTTGGAAGTGCATCAGAACCTGTCGAAATGCCAGTGTCATAAAACGCTCCAGAACCAGAAAGGCGACCAGTATCCATGAATGCCAATGGGCGCTGTAATGTTTCAAACGGTAGTTTTTGAATTAGGTAACCAAGGTTTTCGCCAAGATCAGGATTATTGCTTTTTGGATTCAGCAGCTCTTTATATCTGACTGCACCTTCAGGTAACTGAGTGATTGTCCCGCTGCAGATTGGGGCAGCAAGTCCTGTGCGCACTGTATCAGCGTTACTGCCTGTATTAGTCATAACGTAATTACTCACTGCAATACCGCTTTTAACTGTGTTAAACAGGATTCCTGGGGCGACCAGTGGCTCTAGGAAAGCTCTCAACGTCATGGAACGAGCGGTATCAACTCCTGTGCCAGCGATTTCAATGTATTCACCATATGATTGAGACAGAATTGTCGCGAGTTCAATAGTTCTTTCCGCGGGGTAAAAGCCCTTATACGGCAAGAATTTAGAAATTACATTGCATCGTAGCGATACTTTATCCCTCTTAATCTTGAGGTCCCCGGAGCGCTGGTCATTTAGGTCATCGTCAATAACCGAGAAGTATTTAAGGAAGTCAGAGTTCGTATATGTCTTATAGAAATTGTCTTTTGAGCTATCGTTAATTGTGGCGCCAGTCAAATTAAATACATTGTCAACTTTCGCTAAGAAATCACCTGATTCAGTATTAAGATATGTCTCCATCAATTCACTTATTCGGAATTCTGGTATGATAGAATGGTCTTTCCCTGCCAATGCAATTCTTTCTGCATAGGTGGTATACGATTGATGTGGTGACTTTCCTGACTGTTCGGCCGCTTCCCACAAAGCGTCACCAGCATAAACATCTTGTATAGCGGCGGTATAGGAGCTACCTGAGCCGGCCGGGACACGGGCATTATAAAGCGCGGCGGCCTTAACCATCATAGGTTTGACTGCTACGTTATCGGCTCTCCTTTGTGTGGTGTATCTGTTATAGCCATTCTGAAGTTCACCAGTTTGTTTACTATCGGCAAAGCCGGTGATTGTCAAAGTGCCGGAGGGGATTGTGGCTAATTGAGTAGTAAAATCTAAGCGCGCATCCAATGGGAAAATCGATGCGCTAGCAACAAGTACATCCTGTGAATTGGTGCGGCCGCTGATGGTAACAGGACCATCGGGGTTGATACCTATCTCGCGACTAAGTGTTCGACGTAGTGTGGCGTTGTCATTCCAAATATCATCAATGGTGAATGTGGTCCTTCTTCTTACTCGATCATCAAACATATTGATATTGGACGGATATAGACTTTCTGTATACGATATCACCACACTCAAACTACTGCTCAATGTAAAATCAAGAATTGTATTATATGAGTTTAGAATATTAGGGTCAGATTTCAAGTTATAGAAGTTGTTCAACTCATTGTGCGAGAAGTAATCAATCTGGTTTCTGAATGGAACGGTAGCGATCATATTGTTCGAAGGATCAGAGTTCGCCGTGTTATCTTCCAGTGCGAAGATAATTGGTGAAGAATTGATTGAAATTGGTGACTCTGTAAGATCCACAAACGTGCTTGGTCGCAAACCCTGAACTGGTTGTGTGCGTCTTGGACCAGATGGCAGCCTTTCTGGCATTGGCAGGTATCCAATTTGATTATTCTTTACCAGCGAGCGAGCGACTTTAGTCTCTCCAGCACGGATCTGCTTCCAAGTTGGGTAGCCGAAAGCTCCATTCCGCATAGTGGTTAACACATTAAGCAAATCAGCTTCATTGTCCAGCGGAGCGCCGGGGAAGAAGTCAGCATTGATATAAGAGGAACTAGCGTTCGAACTTGATGGGAAACCAAGAATATGTGTAGTCGTAAATACTGGATCAATCAATCGCGTGTTCAGGCCGATAAATGTTACGTTTGAATAAGACCCTGTCTGGATCAGCTCATCTAGTGAACTGGCACTGAAATATGTTGGCCTATTATTAGTGTAAATTATCTGATTCTGCCCCAGAGAAGCTGTTACCCAAGTATACTGCTGGAGCGACTGAGGTATAGCATGTTGGACATACAAGTTATCGAAGTGCGAACCCGTGAAGAGCGTATGTGTTCCTGACAACTCTGGACGGCGGCTTCTGTTTCGATTTGTTTTGTGCCATGATGGGACGGTTACATAACCTGCTGCTGGTACGGACCCGTACGCAGCATCGGAACCAAAGGGCCCACAGTGGAGGGTTGCCAGCTGGTTTAACCCACGATTCTTGCTGATTTGATCAACGACAGCGATGGTATTCACCTCGCTTATGTCGAGAGATGCAGAACCCGACATACCGTGAGAAATAACGCCTCGATTGCGATATGGGCTTGCGTTGTATACCGACAGCTCCTCATGAGCAGGGTCGAGGTAGCCTCTTGATAATACCTTGTAAGAACCAGGGGAGGAGAACAAGTTGACAAATACTGTCTCGTTAGATCCTGTGACACCGGTTCTATCTGGAAGAGCGAAATCAATATCCCCTCCAGTATTTGCTGTTGAGGCTGTGGCCGTGCCCAGTGGGAAGCGCCCTCGTGTTGCAGTTGTCTCCGGGTTGGGTGCAAAAGTGAATGACTGATCTTTAAAAAATAGATCGTTAATTGTACGGCCTGCGGTCTGGATCACTTGATAGTTCTTCTGATAGTTTCCGATTTGGTTGTGTGTCACAGTACCGGAAAGCTTTGTGCCGACCGATGCAGTGGACATCAAAATGTTCTTGAGGTTAACCGGTCGCTTGGCAGTCTCATCGCGGAAGCGTTGGGCCGTTGGTGTCGCTGGTAAAAAGCCGTCAGGCGCGGAGTCGCTGGGTGAGTCGGCAAATGGATAGTTTGGTGCTACGATACCTAGCGCACCAGAAGCACCCACAGGTACCTCAGCAGTCGGAGGATACCCAAGGCCCAGGAGAAGACGAAAACCTTCGGCCCTGTTTGTTCTGGTATCAGTGCCGGCGTTTAGTTCTGTATGCCGGTAGAAACGGCCACCAACAAACTTCTCTGTGAACGGGCCCTGGAGGCCCGTGTCTGTGTCATTAACGAAGTCGTTATGCAGGTTTGTGATTATGACGCCGGAGGTGTAACTTTCAACGACAGCCGCATTGTAGCCGGTTTGGACGGACGAGCTATACAAACTGAATGGCGCATACATGTTACCATCAAATTTCAGGTCCTCAGAACCGCTCCGGTTTTGCGATGGGTTCAGACCAAATCCAAGGCGCTGCTTTTGGTTAGGAAAGAAGACATCTGGAGTATCAATAAGCTGTTCGACATCAGTGTCAAAGGATAGCATGATGTTAACTGGAATATTGGTAGTCGGCTGATCGACGTTCGGACCATATGGGGCAGCTGCAGCAAACGTGAAGTTTGGTTTATTGCTCGGGTGTCGCCCGGTACCAGCAACCGACGATGCGCCGTCGACGGTAATACTGACCGCATCCCCCATTATTCGTCTATAACCAGAATCAACGGCTGCTAGAATTCCTGCGCGGGCGTCTGAGACGCTCCCTGTGCCCTGTCTGTACCTCTGCCATGGCAGATGCTCATTGGCTCCCGAAAGTGGCGCGTGCAAGAATTCCCATTTTTTAGTTTGAGTATAGTTTGACGAACCAATTTGTCGTTTTGTTGATGTCCCGTTGAAGACATAATACATTGAAGCTGGTAGAGACGGTCCGCCCGGTCTTCCGTCCGCGTCTCCACTAGAAGCATATGAACATGAGGCAATTGCAAAAAGTGTATTGCCACCCTCTCTCTGGAAGAATGGGAACTTGCGCTGGTACTTAGGTCTTTCCAACACATGGTTTTCAACCACCGTTCTAACCGTATCTGCAAAGTCTGCGGACGCAGGGACCAATTGGCCCAGCATTAAAGACAGAGAGGTGTCAAACCACTTATAGAATTCATAGAACTTGTCAAAGTCAAGTTCATCATTACCCACCTTCTCAAAGAACTTCCGGCGCATATATGCTAATTGCTTATAGTCAGTTCTATATTTCTCGACGGGATCGCCGATCAGGTTGTGGAGATCTCTTAGGGTCGCAAAATAATTGATCATCTCTTCCGAGATGGACTGATACATACTCTTTTCGAAGGCGAAGAAGTAATTGATCGGCCTTGATTCGGTAGTGAAGACATCTTGCTCTTGAGCATTCAGCACTCTAACCATATCTTGCGACTGCACATTCTCTGGCAGGTTTAACTTAGTGGAAACAACAAAGTCTTTATCAATGGCCTCTGTGGAGGATGCCTTGAAGAAGTCACCTCGTGCAGTATATTGCTTGTTTAGGATATTTCCTAGCTCTCCGAATCTAGTCAGTGAGGTAGAACCGGAGCTAAGATCGTCAACTATAAATTGCCCACTGGCATCCGAGCCAGTATTTGTCAGGAACTCCCAATTGAATGCAAGCGTATCAAACTTGGAGATATCCATGTTGGAGCCTGACATCTTAAATTCATACGCATACAAGTGTGGCTGCAGCGATCCGTAGTTCTCGGTGTCGAGCACATGGCCCTGAAGTGCTTCATCATTAATATAGTCGAGCCAATATCGGCAAGAGTTAACCTTAACATCAGATGATTGCAGCACAGTACCAGTGAAGTTTGTTCTATGTGCACCGACATAGACGCGCTTACTGCCAGTAACAAAGCCGGCTGGGGGTGATGTCACCGTTCCAGAGACAGTAAATTCCTGTAGGATCTCGCCGGCTTCGGCCTGAACACCATGAAGCTCGACAACATAGTCAGAATCTGTCCCGTGTACAAGGTTTGTGAGCGGGTATTGCTCTGGCCTGATACGTACGGAGAGGTTCCAGCGTGTATTATTATAGATGTCTTGGTATAAATCAGACTCCAGTGAGGGGACAAATCCGCCGGCGGTGCCAGTTAATACAAACTTAACATTTGTTGAGGATTCTTCATCGCGGACAGCGTATACTTGGAAGTTAACCCTGTCGAGTGGATCCCAAGTTGTCTCTGTTCCCGAATAGACTGTGCCGTGAGTACCGAAAAGTGATGCACTAATTGTGTTCGTGGCCACAAATGCCCGGGAATCCCGAGAAAGCTTGAGTGGAAACAGTACCTCGGTCTCCAGAGTAGATGCGTAACCATTCGTTAAGTCGGAACTAGCGGTTATAAATCCAACGGAGTTGGTGTTTGTAGTATCCTTATAATTGTAGATAACGGCCGTTTGACCGTTAGATGTGTTAAAATTAGCAAATTTATCGGCAACAACGATGTTTCTTCTGTTGTTGTCCAGCTCGTACTTGATGTTATCGGCATACATATTGAGCTTAACCAGCTCATCGTCAATACCAAAGCAGCGAATCAGGTTTCTAAATGCCTTTTCGGTGCCTTTTGACTTATAGATATAGCTTAAGTTGTTGTAAATATTCTGATAAATTGTATTCTTAATATCGTGAAGTGACTTCTCGTAGACTTTATCTTCACTTCTATCAGCGAGCTTTTCCAATACATCTGAATCTAGGAAGATTTCTGGTGCAACAAAACCATACGAGTTCAAAAGTCTCTCGGCAAAAGGTAACGGCTTGTTACTACCACTAGGGTATTCTATATTCTTAAGATTGTTTAAGCTGTCGATCTGTAAATGAAGAGTATCAAAGTAACTTGAGATAATCTGAGTAAGATACTTAACGTTTTTTGGACCTTCAGTATCCTCTTCGGTAATCCACGAAGGAATCGTATTGTAAATTGCAGCATTGTTCTCGTTATCGTGCGCCGAGCCAGATCTTTGAAGTCCAGTTGCCAAAAACTCAACATCCGGATGAAAAGCGTAAATAATCGGATCTTTGAACTCTTTGCTAGCAGCATTAGAGAGAACAATTGCTGATCCTGTCTGTCTATGACCTGCGGCATATCCGGTCCAAGAGCCATTTGAGAACCGGCCAGAGTAGTCCAGCACTGTGCTATCGGTTGAGCTAGTTCCCGTGATTCCCTCATTAAATTTGAAATATACGCCAAGATCGATGTTGGCGGATTCTTCAGTTGTTGTAAAGGGAGTAGGGTCAGTGTTAACCCCACCGCCCACTTGTGTAAACCAAAAGCGGCCGATTTCTTCGGAGCTTCTCTGTGTCTTCCAATATCTTAATTCATCAAGAGATGCAGATAGTTTACCGGCGGATGCAACAGCGAGGGATGCTGAGGGAGGAGCAATCAAAGCACCAATATAGGCTTGATGTGAGGAACCATCAGTATCATTGATAGAGTCGGGGATTATTTGCTGCCTATTCAGGTTGCCGTCAACATAAAACCTTGTTTCAACGCCATCCGAGACGGACTTGAGAGTAACAGCGTAATGGTGCCAGTTGCTGTCTGCAACAGACGCAGTTGTAATATTAGACGCAGCAATCGAAACTGTCTGGAATCCAAACGTTCCCGAAAGTATTGTGAGGAGCCATGGGTCTGCGCCGGAAGTTGCGCCTGACAGCTCTAGCCTAAATCGAAGATGATCCGCAGATGATGACGGTTCACCGTTCCACAAATCGAAAACTACCTCTTTTTCCGTTGATCCAGTGATAAATTCTGTTTTATTCATCCAGAATTCTAATGATGCACCCTTGCTTAACAAATCAAATTCTAGGTTTGATGCCCTATTCTTTGATGGCTCATAGTAGTTTGAGCCCGTGAATTGGGTTGATTTGGGCGACATCCCATCTGGATTTGTATTTGGGCCGCCCTTTACGAAAATGTATTCGTCATCCTCTGGATCACCATAACCGTCTGTCATTGCGCTACGGGCGCCCCAGCCATTAGCTGAGATTTCTACATATCCATTTGTTCTTGGGTATAAATTATCAAATACATGCAGATCAATATAAGTTGACTGGTTTCTCCACTCTAGCTTTTCTCTCAGCGAACCATCATAAGGATACTCGTTGTAAACTCTTTTTATTGATTGGTCATAGTATTCTTCAGCGGAGCCATAACGAGCAAAATTCTTCGGGTCGGAGAAGTCCACTCTTGGAATAAACCTTTCCTCTTCGATGATATCTTGTTCATGGTAAGCGGCGGACTCAACTTGTGAGCCAATTTCTTGCGCCGTTTTACCGGAAAGAGATTTGATATTCTCAGTGATCTCAAAATACTTTTTAAGGCTCATACTTTAATTATTCTTCAACTCTAAATTTGAACGTTTGTGATTGTTCCTGCCAGTCTCCTATACTGTCATTATAGTATGCAAGTCTTATTTCATACATGTAGTCAGTCTCTAGAAGGGACATATCTAAGTCCAAGTAGTTTCCTTCCTTATCGTAGGATAGATAAGTGCTAAAATCAGATCCTGTACCATATGACACAGCTGGGGTGTTATCAATCACTCTGTACACACTATATGATGCACTTTCAATAATCTCGGTTGGATTATTGGCAGTTGCGACTGTGTAGAGAGTCGGGGACCAGTCTTTGTCGCGAATAAAAAATCTAAATCTTGCTGTGTCTTGCTTGGAATAAGATTTCTTGAGGTTTTTACAAGATGTAATTCTGTTAAACGTTGGGGCACTGTCATAACTTGGAAGAGTCTCGGGATAGAACGAACCAGTAAAGTATTCGACCCCTCCGGAATGCCAGACGTCATGAATCTCTTGGAGCGCCGTAGCGGCCGATGTAAGGGCCACAGAGCATGAATAGATACCAGTGCTCACAAAACTCGCCGTAGTGTTCAGATCGGCAGCTGCGGCCGTTGTACCGCCAAGTGAGATTGCCAATTTAGAACCGGCTGGGGTTCCAAAAGAACTTGAATAGAAAGAAACCAACAGATCGCTTGTTCCAACATTTGGAAGATTTCGCAAGCCGCCTCGAACGTAGTTATAAATATAAAGATTGTTTATATTAAAGTCTGCCTCAGCGCGGGATGATGAGTAATAGAAATTTTCTCTGTCGTCTGTAACCCGGGAATCATGCCGGGCCTCAATGACCGGTCGCTTGAAAAAGAACTCTGTAGACCGAGCGAAGAACTTTTTGGTGTAGTAGGACTGTTTGGAACCATTAATGTTCTGCAACACAGATCCCGAAGTTATACCTAACGATGAAGAAAAGTAAGCTTCCTGAGAAGCAGTCAGGCGAAGGCCAAAACCATAATTCTCATATTTTCCGCCTACAGCGCCTAGGATCCAGTTTTCAACCACCGTTGTGACGTCAACTTCTAAGTCTTCATAACCTTGTTGAAATCTAATGTTGTAGTTATCAGATGATAGATAATCACCACCTATATTAGTCCAGCCGGTCGTTGAACTAGCAGAGCCCCAGTTTGAAAACCCAAGGTCCTGATAATTATCCATATCCAGGCCGGTGCCCTCATTCCAAGATTGTGAAATAGGAGCGACAACCAAATTAAAGTCTTGAGGCAGCGTAAACGGATGCTCGGCGTTGTACATCTTAAGATAGAATGAAACTGATCCAGACGCTGGGATTGTGCCGGCTGTCCTATCAGCCTTAATTGTTGCAACCGGGAACTCAATCAGAATTCTCGATAATTCAGACGATTGACCATTAGAGCCAGACTCTTGACCATAGATCGAGAAGACTTCCAGAGAATCAGCGAAGCCCATGTTTGAACCCGAACCTCTGTACACTAGGTTCGCTTCGAAGGCATTTGTGATAGTATTATCAGCGCTTGCTGTATATCTTGTGATTGCCATTACTGAATTGCTCCCTTAATATCCACGTTAGGGAACTTAAGTTCGAAGATCGCGTTGTTTTGTGCTTGGATTCTTCGACCATCAGCTGACAGTGCACCTTCAAAACTAAAGGACGACTGGCTATACGATGCGCCAGTACGTTCAACTATCTCTAAATCTACAACATCAATGATGCCCTCGACTTTTTGAAGAACCTTATAAAAATCAGTTATAAGGATAGACTCGCCAATTTCATATTGATTTTTCAACAAGTACTCTCTCAACGCAGCGGTCGCACGACTAATGACGGTAAAGCGATTAGCACTTAAATCAACAGCTGCGACATAATTGATACCAAAATTAACAACCTCGGCGTCCAGAATATCAATTGTATCATTTACAACCTTATATTGTAAGAGCCAATTTCTTAAGTTATTTTTGAGACTTGTGTTCGCGGCAAGCAGTTTTCCGCTTGTATCCTGGGAAATAACATAAATATTTAAGTTTCTTCTGAACTCGTCAAAGTCTCTAACCACAGCAGCTCTTTTAACAGACCCAAACTTGGCTGGCATGCCATAGCAAATAGACTGATAATCTTGAATCGTAACAGCTCTGTTTTGCGTTGCATAAAAACCAAACACTCTTTGCTTGATTTCCTCAGACGATGGCAGTGAGACATCACCAACAAAAGGCTCCTCATTAAGAACCTCCAGCGAACTGACTACCCCGTTACGAAGCGTCTGCGACAGGGATCCCTGGGATGTAAAACGTATCAGTGGACGGTCCACACCTGTAATAGAGTTAACACCAGCGTTAACATCGTTTGTAAGATTAACCCTATATCCAATTCTTAAAGTCGTGTTAGACGGAGCGATACCAAACTTGTCAGTGCTGATTAATTTTGTTGGATCAAAATCTATATCGGTGGTATAGTCGCGGCCGTTGAGATCCAAAATAAGGTTAGTTGGATCTGTGATCGAATTAGACAGGAGTTCCGAGTCTGATCCGTATCCAAACTGTAGGAAGCACTTGTCACCCTCACGCTCAACCGTAAAGCGTCGAGCGACCGGAACTGCCTTCAAGATATTCGTGACTGTCGAGTTAGTCGCTGTGTTGGTGTTTTGCACACCCTTATAAACAACGTTCTGAGACAGATGGTCGACCTCAATGTATTCATGACCTTCAGAATCTGTAACTGAAATAACCTCTGCAACTCTATTGTTCTGCAGCTCGACTCTAAGAAACCTCTGGAAGTTCCCCACTTCCGCTTCTTTAAACAGTGTTCTGCCGGAGACGGCGCGTCCTTGGGCTCTAATAACAAAGTTGGTAGGGTTACCTGTCGAGGTGTCAACTGTTCCCACCACAACTTGATTCGTGGAGGCTGCAAAGTCTACATCTTCAATGAGAGTATACAAACCGCCTCCGGTGGAGGAGAAGATTGAGCCAGCTCTAAGGACGGGCGCATAACTTAAGTTTGGGCCGGCCGTTGAACTGTCGCTTGGGACCTGAATATAAAATGTTAGTAAACCATATGAGGAAGGGCTTGTGTTTAGCTTAAAGCCCATCTGGCGTGCGAGGCGAACGACATTGTTGTACTCGATAGAAGTCTCTAGAAACGACTCATTTGTCTGATAATCTAAGTAAAACGACAGGATGTCACCGATATAGGACACGGTGTCTAGCATCAAAGAACCAAACGATGCTTGATTAAAATCCTTGTATGTATCGGGGTAGTACCGCTTCGCGTAGTTTTCCAGATCCTTACGAATGGAATCAAAGTCGCGGCTTGTATAATCAATCGGTTGTAGTTTTTTGGCCATAGTTTGTTTCTCTAAATAGGTTGATCGACATCAATTTGCAGTAATGTTGATAGCTGAAGGGGCAATATAGTAAAAGATATAGAGACTGACAAGTTGTGAGGGTACAGGTCTGGATTTTGTTCTGGAATTTGGAACCGAATATCGTCTATCTGAATATATTTTAAGTATCTTCTGACCTGTTCTCGGATTTTGCTCTCTATGGTGGTGTAAGTATTCGAGTTATTCTGCTCAAACAAATACGCTTTGAGGCCGACACCGAATCTTAGATCCATTATTCTCTCGCCAGGGATTGTCAGGATGAGCATTTTTAAATTTTGCTTGGCTAAATCTTCAAAGTTGGTGTTTAGATCGTAGGGGCCAAACACCTCGCTAACCACAAGCGGTAGCTTTGGTGATAATCCTGATGCCATCTTTATTCCTCCTCCGTCTCAGCGTCGTCGCTACACTCGTTTGCTAGTGCGTTTTCAGCGCTAGCATTTGCAACATTTTCGTTTTGGTTGTCAATCTCACTCATAAGTAGTTCTAACAGCAGATAAATTATGCCTAGCGGGCTTGGCGGCATCATTAACATTCCAGAAATCGTTCCTGTGAAGTCAATACCGTCAATAGACACCCTAGGGAAGAAGTTCTCGGGTACACCAGGGTTCCCATCGCCAGGAGGAGGCTGAATAGCATCGAGGCCGGTTCGCATCCCCTCTTGCATAGCATAATCAATCAGACACAATAACAGCTTCGCTAGATCTTCCCCATTGAGGGTTGGATTAAGGCCCAGACCAGTAAGAGTTTCGTTTACACCCTCTGCAATACCCTCCTCCTCCATTACCTCGGCTAGGGAGTTAAAAGCTTTACCAGTGCCAATCTTGATACCCTTAGTGATTGCAACGTGAGGATCTGCTAGTTCAACGATACCTTTAAGAATATCTATAGGTGTTTTGATTAGCATCTTGAGAATAAAGTCTCGGGCTGACGAATTAAATGCCGTTGTCTGGTCTTGTCCTGTTGAGCTCGCAATTGCCAAAGCACTTGCTGGACGGGTCATATTTGGGGACGAGTTAAAGTTATTGTCGTTTGCTATAGTGGACAGCAAAATATCTATTACCCTATCTTTGGGAGTTTGAAAGGCTCGGTTAAGGTCTGGGAAATATTGTGCTGTCAGGTAGAAGTTGTAAATTAATGGTATTAACGAAATTGAATTGGAATCGAACGTGGTTGAAAAGAACCTTGAGTACTCTTCATTGCCAAGAATGAAACTAACATCGTTTGGTGTAAAATCAATTCCCGTGGTGTTGAGGATATATTCTTCGGCTGCCGCTGCAGCGTCTCGCGAGTCTTCTCTTAAGGTTAATTCTCGGTCAAGAACGAATATTAGATCTCGTACACGTGACAGGGACCATCGTCCCAAAACTCCATCTGTGGGGAAGGCACGTGGATCCAGATTTGGAAATGGATTATAGCCTGCGGCGCCGAAGAGGGCGTGATACAGCAAAATTGTGTTCTTTACTGTATAACTCTCGGGGCCAAGAAGCTCATTCCAGAAAAACCGCTCTGCATTCGCGCGGGTATAACCCTCAAAAGCGCTGGTATCATTATATTGAAAAATACTGCTCAAGTCAACATACGGTGAGGATAACACTGGGAAATATACGGATTTTAACTGACTGGAAGTGTTACCAAAAATGCCTGCTGCTCTTTGAATAAGTGTATTCATATTCGTGAGTTCATCTGCCCACTCGGACCGGAGATTGCTATTTGTGTCACCCAGGTTGCCGTCAGCCAAAGGATTACTCAGGAGTCCATCTGGCTTGGGGCTCCATCCGGGCCCACCATTACTGGTTGAGGACAATGGGAGGCCGGCGTCATCGAGTATATCATCGATAGCTTGATTGGCAATGGATCCTAGTGTATAAGTCGGCATATTATTCTTTCTCTATGGTTCAAACGGGACCGGGTCTTCAGATGTTTCAGTTTCGCTGGTCGTGAACGAAGTGACTCCAATTGGTGGTGGTGTTGAAAAGGGATCCCCTGAATATTGTGTGTTCCCGGCAGCATCTTGGACGGGTGGCATCGGCTGTGGTGGGGATCCCGCGGGTGTATACCCCAGATCCAACAGCAAATAAACATCTGTTCCTTTCTTAAGCCAGACTTTGAAGTGCCTGTTTGAACCGATCGGGTCGCCAAGCGCTTCTTCCAGCGTCTCGCTAGTACTTGGTTGCTCCTGTGTTATGTCTAAGCGACCATTAATTTGGTACCCATAGAACTCAGGGCCCTCGGGGACGTTGAGCTGCACGTTGTAGTTTTGATATCTAACTTGGGGCACCACATTTCTCAGCTCTGCATTGGGATATTGGCTGGCGAGATTAATGGCGGCAAGGCTCATAACTGTGAACTCACTATCATCAATATCATTAACTCCCAGATAGACCGAAATGGCATTTGTTGAAGCGTTGGTGGATACATGGCCATTGAGGTATCTCAATTGACTGTTGCTGTACGGTGGATCAATTCGTGTAAAATCACTCGTGTCGTATTCTAGAGCATCAAGCCCTTGGTCGCTTCTCTGCAGAGTTGTTAGGTTTTCATAGGTCTCTTGAACCTCCTGTGAGGCTGTTTCTCCACCTTCATAAATGTTCTCAACCCTCAGTGTCATCATTAGTCCCACTTCCGGAATGCCTAGGACTTCTGCTGTTAGTGTACTCTGGTCGAGATTTTGCAGTATCTGACTAATAGCAGCAGCCGTATCTGTCTCGACTGTGAGTCCGGGGAGTGTTCGTAGCAGCGATTCATCAAAAGACAACTGATTGGTATCAGGGAGTGCTTTGCGAAGAGCATTGTTGATTGTCTCACGACTACGTTCAATTCTGTCTGTGATAATAAAGTCCAGAATCTCATCGAAGCCAAAAAAGGTATCTTCGGTGGTAACCGAAAATTCCGTGCCGTCTGGTATTGCGACCGTACCATCCTGATAGAGAATGCCACCCTGTGAGATAACACTCGGTCTCTTGGTCTTTATGTTAAAGTATGAAACCAAGTCCATGCGCGTCATCATCCTGCCCGCGGGGCCGTTGACGTCGAAATAGACCAACAATGATTGTAATATTTGCCCTCTAATGAAAGCAAACACAAAGTTATCTCGGTCTAAAAGGCTATCGATGTTGTAGGCCGACATAACAAAAATGTTTTTGATGATGACCTCAGCAATGTGGATCTGAACCAAAAGCTGGTACATACCAAACTTAATCACATTCCTGATCTTTGAACTCAGCGGGATCTGATCAGCACAGCCTTCTTTATATTCGTCCAACATCTGTTCAATAATGCCATTTATGTCTAAGAAATCACCTAGTTCGCTAGGGGGACAATTCTCGGTAGGAGTGAAAAAGTTTAGTGACTGAAGAGTTGCTGCATCAAAAATACCATTGTTTAAGACATATTCAAATGCATTATCAACTAACTGGCCGTACGCTCTAGGAAAATCGCTGTAATATACCTCCAACGCGTCTTCTGTCGCAGGAGACGATAGCTCACTGATCACGGCCTCTGCAAACCTGTACACAAAAGCATTTGCGGTATTGCCTAGGCTATTGATCGAGGAGTCATTATATGAGATCTCAGAAGTGGTTGCGGTTTTTTCGCCGCCGATGACTTCGTCCTCTGCATTGTTACGAAAAAATCTCTGTAGATTAAAGTCAGCTAACAACTGGGGGTCATTGTAGGATTCTGGCTTGGCCGGATATGTCAGCAACAGCGAATTTGGCATGCCCAGCGTTTCAGAAGGTTCTATGCCGAAGGGTGAATCTTCTATCGTATTAGTAATGGGGTTAACCGACAATGTGGAGAAGCCGACCTGTGTAGGGCTTTGTAGAGTCGATGGGCCGAGAGAAAGGTGTGCAGGGTGGATATGGCTTGGAGTGTAGAGTCCAGTAACCAAGTCGTGGACGCCGTCGCCTTCGGAGGGATCAGGGGGTGGAGGGTCCAGTGTTATATCTAGGCGACCATTAATCTGGTATCCATAGAACTCGGGGCCAGTAGGAACGTTATACTGCATATCATAGTTTTGGTACCTAACGCGTGGCACCACGTTTCTTAACTCAACGTTAGGATATTGGTTCATGACGAAGAGGTTGGCTTCTTCCAAGACATAATATTCATCTTTATCATCAAGATCATTAAACGATAGGTAGATCGATATGGCGTTTGTCGAAGTGTTGGTAGATACATGACTATTAATATATCTTAGTTGGCTATTGCTATATGGAGGGTCAATTCGTATAAAATCAGTTATGTCGTATTCAAAAGCGTCGATGCCTTGATCAAATCTCTGCAGGGTTGTAGATGCTATATTCAGCAGAGAAATTAATTCGTCATCCTGATGTATAACATAGGGCAGCGACTCTTCCGCGGAGACGGCAGGGTCGGTGTAATAGTGATAGTGTTGTCCCGTTGAATTGAAAAAAGGTGCAAGTGGAAGATCCGGATCTTCTGCAAACTTAAACAGTAGCTGTAAATCCTTGTACTCATCTGCTTGGCCAGCTGAAACAAGGTACGAGCTGTAAAACCTTTGTGTGATTGTCTGGAGTGTTTGCGGGTCATATGTAAATTCCGGAGTTATGTAGTCTCTGAGCGCACTAACGAAATTTTGGTTAAATACATACGAGGTAAAAACTGGGTTTCCGGTAGAGTCGGGATTACTTAAGCCTTGGATATTGTTTATAACATTCTGAATTGCGGCTTGAAAATTAGGATCTGCAGATGCAGTTGTAATTGCTCCTGCCATTGTGGAGACAGCGCCAACGGCCGCGGCCTGGTCCGTGCCCAGAACGCGGGCTATATCGACATCACACTCTTCCAGTCTAGTCTCCAGTCCATCAAAACCATCCTTAACTTCCTGCAAAACCTCTACAATTTTGTTTAAAAAGCCCGGAGCTACGACAGAGCCACTTCCGCGGTCGATGTCCCTAAGTTCATCAGCGTACTGGATACCGTCGAGTAGTCCGGACTCGTTCCTCAGTACTGGCTGCAACATAATTTCTTTTACAGAATCGCCCGATGCGATGAACTGAAGCTGTACTGTTTCTGCCAGTGCATTAAACGTCTCTGGGACCGACTTGCCGATCGTTGGGTCCAGAAACTCAGAATCCGGGCATTCATTATATAAGCGAGGAAGATCGACCACCAACCCATCTTCTATCAGCGCAAGAAGTTGGCTAATATTCTCATCATCAAAAAGGCCCGGATCCAAGCAAACATTGTCCTGATTTAGGGCGTAGAGATCATTGGCAATCTGATTACAGAGGTCTGTTACGTCAACGGTTGCGGACAAATCCTCAAAGAACCCCATAATATCCGTGACAGTATCTAGTCGGTCACCAACTGCCGTGTCTGAGTATTGCGCATTAAAATCCAGTATCTTATCCAGTAAGTCTGGGGATATATCGTTTCTATTCATAAACAAGATGCAAATATCAATTGAACTCAGTATGGTTGAAAGTGCGCTCAAGTAGTCCAGTGTCTGTTGGGTTGAAAGGCCGTTCTTCGCTGACAACTGATCAAGCTGTGATATCGCTCCAACCTGTGGTAATCCATTCAGTTGCGGGTTGAGATTATCATTAATAAAACTTGTTATATCATTCTGACCGTAGTCAGTAGATCGTGGTGATGTTGTCGGGCAGTTCTCCCTCAACAAGTCAGCCAACTGCTTAATAATTTCTAAAACAATCTGTTGAACTGTGTCAATCAGAGCTTTTTCGATCTGTTTCCACAAGTCTCCAGAGATTGTAAACGGCTTAAAGTTTTTAAAATCGATTGGCGGCAGACTAATAGGCGATCG